>Ga0123355_10008017_pt1 | contig 15923 bp, 6 predicted proteins | sample TergutEmb28metaG_3_FD_89872 | JGI IMG/M metagenome (GOLD analysis project Ga0123355, IMG submission 89872) | Embiratermes neotenicus P1 segment gut microbial communities from Petit-Saut dam, French Guiana - Emb289 P1 | ecosystem: Host-associated > Arthropoda: Insects > Digestive system > Gut ...
GCAAAATTTGGAACGCTTTCTTTTAATTAATTTTTTTTTTTAATTTCCTTCTTTTTTTTTCCTTTGTTGTTTGTTTTTTTTTTTTTTCTTTTCTCCCCCCCCCCCCCACCACATTGTGTACTGTTAGTTTATTATAACAGTTTGGCTATGTAGGTATTTATTTCTGATCACCACTCCTTCCATTCGACAACAAATAGTTCGACCTACGTAAGCTGACAAACAGAACAGAGCGCTCGAAACTCCACACGTTTTCAGTGCCGCCTAACGTTCTAAATGTCATTTTGCCATACTACCGGGTTAGATCCCCCATGCACGTTAAGCCCGAGGGCTGAGAATAGGGGAACTGATTCCAAACTGATGGCCATCTCGGCATAAAGTTCTATGAATGTAATAATACTATATTTAGGATAACGGTGACGCAGGGTCCAACACGAAAGGACAGCAATGGCAGCATCGCATGCATACGTGCAGTACTGTGAAGCAGTTGCACGCACCAAAGTAATTTCGCTATTCAAGCTGTTTACATAGCGCGGACTCTCCAGTAACAGACCCCACAGATTCAGCCAAACCAACATCAAAGGAGTAGTCGTTACGGGCTGGACAGTTCGGTGTTCGACCCCCGATGGTGGAAAAATAGTTTCTTCTCCACACCCATCCAGGCCGGCCCTGGGTCCCACCCAGTCTCCTTTTCAATGGGCACCGGCATCTTTCCTGGTTGTAAGGCGGCCCGCGCGTGGCGTTGACGACCTACCCCCATCAAGTGTCGTAGTTAAACACGAGTAGAGCTACAGTCCTCGTACCTCCAATGGCATGTTACGGCAAGACCTTTAAGCGTAAGCCTAACGTCTTTTGCATACTTGACGAAGCGCATTGTTATACAGTATTTATTGTATTCTATCAATTACGTATGAAAGGGCTGACATACAGAGAACAGATGTAGCAGGGTTACTAAGTGTAATTAGAGCATAATTAACAGATCCTTGGAAAATGTAAAATTATGATTAGGAACAAGGATAGTGGAATAGAACTATATGCACCAAGAAATTAAAGAGAGCCCAAATTCGGAGAATGCTCGCAACAGTTCAGTTTATAATGTACTGTGTTGCTGTATATCTAAAGCATGTATATTACACCTGATAGCCCCACTTCTACCGATGATTTTTACGGGTACAAAACCTGGTGTCTAATAACAGTTATCAGGAGGCTCGAGAAATATGCGTAACGACGACTTCATAACTTGCAATGTACATAAAATCAAACTAAACTTCAAATGTACCTCATATTTGAGAGATGATGATGTGTACAAAAGTTTGATCCGTAAATACGAAGAACAGAAATATCTTGGAGATCTAGACGTAGATGGAAAGGTAGTAAAACAGGGGATAAACAGTATGGTGTGATGATGTGAACGGTATGGTGTGATGATGTGAACATTATGGTGTGGTGATGTGAACATTATGGTGTGATGATGTGAACATTATGGTGTGATGATGTGAATGGTATGGTGTGAAGAAGTGAACAGTATATTGTGTTGATGTGAACATTATGGTGTGATGGTGTGAACATTATGGTGTGATGGTGTGAACAAAAGTCATCTGGCAGAAAATGAAGGCCATCCGCGTGTTCTTGGGGTTCCGTAGAAGGAGAAGCAATTCGTCACAGGCTGAGAGACTATCAGCGTGTCAAGAAGTTATTGCAGTCAATCAATTAGTCCTTCAGACCTAACAGAGGAACAGCACAGCGAGAACCTGGCCCCGAGAGATTCGTAACGAGGATTGCGCAGAAAATAAGTAGTCGAATGACTCTCAGGTTTTCAGGAAGATGTACCTGTGGTTCGTAATTAATTCTGTGCTGAGTTTAGGGATATTTTGGAACCGCGTAAACTCCACGGTTCCAAAATCGACGTTAAATAAGCAAAAAGGAACTGAAATTAAAAAACGTTTGTGAAATTCGTTGACCCCTTGATACCTCAATATTGATAACTGATACAAGTTTTAAAAATTCTACTTTCTAGTGTGAACGTACGGAATGCTGTTACATCTTCTTCTCTCACCCTGTTCAAACTGAGATGACATTAAGAACTGTTTTTAAAAACGACAAGTCTTATTAGCGTGTATAAATGTACGTACTTCTTTTATTGACAGTAAGAATAGCAGGTCAGTGTCGTAACGGCAAGCCTTAGTAACGTGTTATTTTAACATTAATCTGTTCTGGTGCAGCTGGAGCAAAATGGAGAGACGATTGGATTTCAAATTTAAAATTAGATTTGTTAAAGCAGTGTAACTGCCGCCACCAGTAATGCTGCACAGCTTTGTTTCCATTCGACAAATAATATTTATCCCAGCGTAGGAATTATGTATAACATTCGGTTCTGCGCAGTGCGTTGTAGGATAATTACCGGGAGGAAGCTGACCTGCATATAAGTTGCAACGAATGTATTGTGTTTTTGGCTACATTATTAAGCTGGTGTGACAAGACACAGCGCTAAAGCATATACAACCACTTATTTGGTCTGTGCTCCTAGCAAATGAGCTACCTCTCAGACAGGGTAAGAGATTTTAAATAAAAAGAGTAAAAAGGTGATATCACTGACAACAAAAGCAACTTCTCACGTCAGTGAGTCCATATTCCAGTAATGCAAACTTGGCCGCCAAAGCGAAAACAGAGACACTTCATTAGAATTATGCGATAGGTACAGTACAAGTGTTTTTGACAAGGTGAGTGAAGTAGAGTCTATCTTGGTAGCAATAAGTAATCTCTGGGTAAGTCCTTGGGTTAATAACACCTGCCTTTCAACTGCAGGGCTTATGGTAAAGAGACGTGGAGAAAAACAGCACCAAAAGATGTGGAACTCCCATGAACTGTTTGAAGCGTTCTGTTCAGCTTTCGGATTGGACAGGCTAAGTGAAACAGTTGAAATATCATCAGTCTTCCAGGACCAAGATTTGATCCGAGTGTCTATAATTTCAGACAAAACCATTAGGCCTACTGCCAGACGAAAAATATTTTCGAGTACGATTTGTAAATATTAATATTTATATGGTTCCGGGTCAAACATCGCGCGGTCAAGGAACACGTCTCATAAAAAGGTCTGGTGTGACGCAATTTTGAAAACTAACCTCAAACCTACTCCTCATGTTCCTCCTCCTCCTCCAACAACTACTACTACTACAACATCAAAACAACAACAACAACAACAACTACTACTACTACTACTACTACTACTACTACTACTACTACTACTGTTACTGCTACTACTACTACTACTACTACAAGTACAACAACAACTACTACTACCACTACTGCTACTACTACTACTACTACCACTACTGCTACTACTACTACTACTACTACTACTACTACTACTACTACTGCTACTGCTACTTATGATTTGTAAATTATAACATAGTGTGACATCAGCATCATATCATAGTATTATAGGTCGGCGAGTCTGTGCGGGATAAAGCTGTCTCATGCGATCCAAACGAAACGCTGAATGCAGATCCGATGGGCGGAACGTGGCATATAACATTGACAAATTCAGTTGGCCCAAAACTCCATGAATGTGTTCAAGAAATCAGTCAGTCAAAAATAGCCGTACCCGCTACTGAATTCTCTTCCAACTGCGTGGTAATATGGTTGTGTTCTGTTCGTCGAATGTGGTAGAAATGGATTCGTCATTGTTAGTGATGTCAAGATGACAGATGTTGAACCACACCCTTCGGGTTTCTTTCAACACTTCGCTTGTGAGCAAGAAAGTTTATGTTGTGCTTGTTGGTAGGAAGGATGATACTCGTCATTCTGACCGAAAAGTCTGAGCGGAAACATTCTGTGTGTCTAATTCCTCAGATTCTGTGTCTGTGGCACAATTCTCACCAGGCGCTAGCGTTTAACTCTTGATATTTCTGCAGTACGAAGAGCTAAACTAAACTTATTTAGCAGATAATAGGACAAGCACGTCGCAGCGTCGTAAATGTTCTTCATCCGAATTCGGTAGTAATGCACACGCGGTGGCCACTAACATTTGAATGAAAAGCGACAGCCTTCGTTTCTGCGTGACATAAACCCCAAATTTAATTTCTCTTTCCTAGCCAGTTTTGCGGCCGCGATACATGTTACAGCCCCTTGACATGCAAAGATAAAAAAAAAAGTTTAGAGTTTAGTAAACTTACAGAAACGCACTTACATGCTGCATGAAGCTGTCTTTGTTTAGGCTACAGAAGGGCGAAACCTCAGTTTCAGAAAAGCACATTTATAGTGAATCTTTATTTCACATATCAAAGGGCCAAAGCAGCCTAAAATTCATTATTATTTTTTTTTATTGACATAATCCTTCCGGCCGCACTATGGTCCTGGGGTTGACTTAGCCTCTAACAAAAATGAGTACCAGGAACATTTCCTGGGGGTAACGACGGCCGGTGCGTAGGGCTGACAACCTTACCACTTTAATGTGCCGATTGTCTTGAAACCTGGAAGCATCGACCTCCTGGAACCCTCTGGGTCTGTCCAGGCCTGTAATGGGATTGCTTTATATTTTAACTTTATTATTATTATTATTATTACTATTAATATTACTACTACTACTACTAACTACAATTGAGTTGTCACTCAGTGGCAGTAGTCCTTACACCAGTACAGACAAACGCCTTACAGAAGCACTCTTAAATATTTGATCTTATGTCATATTTTAAAATAACTAGTTAAGTCCAAAACGTGTCAATAAGCAACTTTCAGAAGAAAACATGTTCACATTCTACATACCAAATCCAAAGCACGAGAAGTCTGAAAACGAATACATTCGTAACAAATTTCGACGTAACGCATTCCTAGACATAAAAAGTTAGTGGAGCGTTTACAAAGTTAAACATTTAGTTCCATGTTCCAAAAAGGAACTTGTGAGCCGAGCAGCACAAAACTCGCTCTGATTTGAGAAACACAGACATTAACAAATTAACCTCAGGTTTAGTCACGTTCCATAAATAAAATATTGTATTGTGTATTGTATATTGTGTGGGCCCGGTAGCTCAGTCAGTACAGCGACTGACTACAGGCTGGACGGTCCGGGATCGAATCCCGGCGGGGACGAGATTTTCCGCCCGTCCAGACCGGCCCTGGGGCCCACCCAGTCTCCTGTAAAATGGGCACCGGATCTTTTCGGGGGGTAAAGTGCGGCCGGGACGTGCTGCTGACCACTCACCCCCTTCTAGTGCCGCAGCCATGGAAGAGTAGAGCTATACCTCTATCCATCCTCTGGGCCACACCGGGCCTGTGACGGGATCACTTTACCTTTATATTGTGTATTGTATATTTCTTCACATGTCGAAACACAACACAAATCAGCCAGAAATTCAACAAACTGAAAAAAAAAACTTTTGTATTCTCGCGTTTCTCTTGTGCTACAACATAGCACCATTTAATGCGAAAGACAGAAACGTGTTTATAATCCTTACAGAACGAGAGACCGATACTTGGCTACACATTACTCCCTCTCAGGTCACCCTCAACGTTCAGTGGCGTCAACTTCCCAATAAACTATCAAGCAAAGTGATGCATTATGGTGCACAAAATGAATTACAACCAATTCTTCCGCCAGACAGACGTTAACAGGAAAGATATGCCACAAATATAAGTTCGCATTATATTAAACTCGTGCATAAAACAGTATGATCATTACATTAAACTAGGAGGCAATAAAGTTAAACGTACAGGACAAACAAACAAAAAACATGTTTTATTTGTACATGGGGGCGCAGAATGATGTGAGGAAAGAGACAACAGCAGTGGACTACCTGATTTCATTATTAATCCTTAGGGCTTGACGTTCTCATTATCAGGATAAACATCCAAGGTAGAGGGTACTGACGCTTTCACCTCTTCTGCGCCGCCTTCTCCCCCCCTCCCCCCCCAATCCTGTTTGCACTTCGGTGTAGAAATACCATTCACTCTGTGACATGATGTATGTATCGTGTTAGTCCGCTTAAACACTCACTTCAAATACATTCGTATATTTGTGATTATTATTATTATTATTACGCCTTGAATATATCAAAGGTATAAAATCACGCACGTTGTGATACAGTTACGGTTCATTACGGTCCAGCGTCGCAATTACTTTTCACCAGGAGTAAATCGAACTTCGGTTACCTCCTACGAAAAAAGTTCATTGTTCAAAGGGATACTGCCACAAATGTATAGAGCTAAAAGCGATCGACATTTATTGCAGACAGTTTAAAATACGGTGTAAATTCAACAAAATACAAGAAAATGTGTTTTCTGTACGTACGTTACATATATATATATATACATATATATATGTAACGTACGTATATATACCGAGTGTTTTAACATAAATATGACTTTAGTTACGTACAGATAAAGCTCCCTGATGATGGTCATTAAAGACCGAAACATGTAGGAGCGATATTATTGTGTATTTTAATGTAAATTAAGAACTTGTAAACAAGTTAATAAATAATGCAATTGTTGGTGTGTGAACTGCGCAGATTTCAAAATGCACGGCGCAACGATAAAAATAAAAACTATAAATGTTTTCTGTGTTTGTTTTTGAGCAGAACGTTTCTGTCTGCAATAAACAGACTTTATTGCCATTGCGGAGCTCATAGACGTAAGTAAGGAAATAACTTCGTTTTGAAGAATCATAAAATCAATCTGCTTGTCCAATCCGCTCGCAGTTCCAGCAGGAACAGCAATAATGTCATGTTAATTAACCAACTTGAGTGACATCCCTCAAATGTCCCGGCACTGGAGGCAAGTTCATACTGGCCCATTTAACCCCATGACACCAATAATATAAATTTTTTCATTCGCCGATCACCGTCCCATCGACACTATACTGTATATTCCGTAACACTGACGGTGGAGGGCGATAAACCACATAATTTACTCCCACGCGCTCGGGCATATGCAATGCTTGAGGTAGTGCGGGAGCGGTGGGCCGTAGCTGTGACGAAATGACGGTGGGTTGAGGACCATCCGCATTTAGCAGCTTCCACATCTACTGTGAAGAGTATGGGAGAGCCTAGCTGCCTGAAGCCTCCTGTGAGCAGATTGCGGCCGTCTGGGATTTGAAAGAGACGCATTTTCCGCGACCTTGGTCAGCGCGTCGCGGCACAGCCGTGGCGAATTGACGCCATGGAGAGAACCACCCGGATTTAGTAGCCTCCACCCTGTTGTATCCCTGGGAGCGGGAGATTGGATCTGTGGTAGACCGAGCGTTTGTCTTGATGAAGGATCCGGTGGACACTTAAGAATTAAATTCAAGTCCACTTGTTGAGAATTTTAAAATGATATATTGAGTAGATATACAGTAGCTGGTTGTAGACGTTCTAGTGACGAATGTTGAACAAAGTGTCCCCCGTCAGGTTACATTACATTTTATATGGCTTGGAAAGGTGTCGTGTGAAAATAGTACACCGATCTCGGGCGTGGCCGTGTGAAGCTATTGGTCGAAATTTCTAATTAATACTTGAAAATTACATTTGAACTTATACGTCATATGGACGTCACAGTTTCACACGTGTTATTCAGCCCTTTGAAACGGACGAAGTCTTGTAGTAGCGCTCCCGGAATTGAGAGGCTAATCTCTTTATAGGTTAAGAAGTCGTCAGACCCAGCGTCTCCACTTTCATGCGTGATGCAAGACTTGGTACTGGCGATGGAACAATACATTCTGAATATACCTGTATTCTAATTTATAATGTAATTATTAGTCATATATGACAACCCTCACCTACTGTCAAAGGAACGGGAGAGTCTAGCTGCCTGAAAGCCCGCGAGAACCGACTGCTGTCGTCTACAATGGGTAACGCCAAAGTGGACCGTGTCCTGGGGCAGAGGGCTGTGGCATAACGGTGTCGTTTGGTGGAGGCGACCCGCACTTCAGTCTTGCACACCACGGTTCACACAACCCTCTAATCAAGCTCATGGCGAAATGAGTAGTGACGCGGCTTCAGACCGGGGAATATCGATGACTTGGCCGCGGCCTTGCACTCACCTTCCAGCGGGGAGGCAACTAGCCGCTCTTTCAGGGAAGGCTTGACACATCACTTGAGGAGACTGTCGTCATTACACCACCAAAACAGCGCCGACAAAAGGGCTTGCGTTGATACAAATTGGCGTCTTCGTAACCTTCCGCATGGAGAAATTGCAAGTTTTTGAAAACGAGTTTTTCGAAACGTGAATTTACGAAAACAAAATTTTGAAAAGCATTTTTTTTTCTGAAATTTTTGTCTACAGCTATTGGTTTTCTGAAAAGTCAAAATTTCCGAAATATGGCGATTTTTTGGAAAATGAATAGTTCTAAAACAAGTTCTTAGGGCGACATATTTTCGGGTTACGTTCCTTGAAAACGTTAAATGTCTAATTCTTAAATAAATAAGCACATCAATCCTTCGTCTATTTTAAAGCATATTTTATATTCATGACGGAAAATAACTGTTAAATTTTGAATGGCGTGTGTTTGAAGACGGTCCAATACAACATAAAGTAATATTCTGTTAGCCCACTACGACTCCTAAGCATGCACGAATGTGCTTTAAAGCCGAGTGGTTACTACGTGTACGAACAGCCAGGTTTAGCGTCAATAAAATATGCACTTTGCTCGAGGAGTAAATTTGTGTGCTTCATATGATTCTCAGAATAACCATTATTTCCCTCTACAGCATTTACTAACTGGTCTTTCCACTGAAAGTAGATTTTTTTGTCAAAGTACGCACTGAATATTTATACGTAAATTAGATTATATGAAATCTTCAAATGGTTTAAAGTCTGTTTCACATTTTCCCGATTTATGTTTCTGTTAATAAAGTGGGGATTTCTTGCGAGAGTTTAAAGCTTAAACTTTTTGTTGAGTGTTGGTGGTGGTAGTAGTAGTGGTAGTAGTAGTAGTAATGGTGGTGGTGATAGTAGTAGTAATGGTGGTGGTAGTAGTAGAAGCAGTAGTAGTAGTAGTAGTAGTAGTAGCAGTAGTGGTGGTGATAGTAGTAGTAGTAGTGGTGGTGGTGGTGGTGGTGATAGTAGTAGTAGTAGTAGTAGTGGTAGTAGTTGTAGTAGCGGCAATAGTAGTAGTAGTAGTAGTGGTGGTAGTAGTAGTAGAAGTAGTAGTTGTAGTAGTAGTAGTAGTAGTGGTAGTAGTAGTGGCAGTAGTAGTAATGTTGGTGGTGGTGGTGGTGGTGGTGATGGTAGTAGTAGTAGTAGTAGTAGTGGTGGTGGTAGTGGTGGTAGTAGTAGTAGTAGAAGTAGTATTAGTAGTAGAAGTAGTAGTGGTGGTTGTGGTGGTAGTAGTAGTAGTAGTAGTAGTAGTAGTGATAGTGGTAGTAGTGGCAGTAGTAGTAGTGGTGGTAGTAGTAGTAGTAGTAGTAGTAGTAGTAGTGGTGGTGGTGGTGGTAGTAGTAGAAGTAGTAGTAGTAGTGGTAGTAGAAGTAGTAGTAGTAGTAGTAATAGTAGTGGTGGTGATAGTAGTAGTAGTTATGGTGGTGGTGATAGTAGTAATAGTGGTGGTGGTAGTAGTAGTAGTAGTAGTAGTAGTAGTAGTAGTGGTGGTGGTGGTAGTAGTAGTAGTAGTAGTGGTGGTGGTGGTGGTGGTGGTGGTAGTAGTGGCGGCAGTAGTAGTAGTAGTAGTGATAGTGGTAGTAGTAGCATTAAGAGTAGTGGTGGTAGTAGTAGTAGTAGTAGAAGAAGTACTATTAATTATAGCAACAATAACAACAGCAGGTCTAACAACATTCTTTGTCGATAGCCTTGACCTCCATTTTTGCCACACTTAGATCTGCAGCCCATGTTGACACTGCATAGACACAGCAGCTAGCTCGGTCACTGTAATGAGATATTTCCGGTCGTCGAACTCTTGTCCCAGCAACAGATACTTCACGTATATTGGCAGCTGCTGCTCTTACATTCCCTGCATGCCATTAGTAATAGACAGACCTTACACACCGCGCACTGCGAAATGAAATGTCCATGTGGCACTGACCCACAGAGGATGAGTCGATTTAGACAGAAAAAGTTCACCGACCGTCAAACTTGTCCCTCACACTAAACGACAAGCCTAATCTATGGATGTGCGAGATCATGATGCTGAGGGGAATACTGGCATCCAAGGGTGAGAAAGTGGCTGGTGGAATACGTTCCATGTGCTTAATTTTACGTCGCGTTTGGTATCTCAGAATATATACCGTCGATGGTACGATGATGGGTGAACGATGAATTTGGCATGATTTGCAAGGAAGAGAATGGTAGTCTCACCAAGGTACTTTCCTGTAATTTGTGTGGAAGGATTGAGGAAATCCACAAAAACTTTAGTTACGTATTAGGCACCACCGGAAAACAAATCCAGAGCATCACTGCTTCAGTAACCTTATCGACTCTATTATTACCACACGGTAAACCAACAAACGCACCCAATCGTCAGAAACACAATAATGTTATAATACGCCAATTCCTGTTATTATTAAATTTTTATTATCATCATTGTTGTTTTTGTTGTTGTTGTTGAGAGCCACCACAGATTCTCTCGCGAAGCTGCCTCTGAGGGCTCAGCAGAATTGCCCGTTACTGTCGCCAGATCACGGGGTTAATGATGCACGAGAATTCCCAGGGTGACCAGCGGGCGTGGTGACAGCAAGGTTAGTGCTACGGCCTTGTCAGGGCGACACGAGGACATTGGATGAGGGATGGTACCGGAAATTACACAACTTGTTGTTGACCTGTGGCGTTGTCTTTAAAAAGGACACGTGCTGTGAGGTGGGAGGGAGGGAGGGATCCGACATAGATGGAATCAGCCTGTTTTTGAACAATTTAGAGACACGTGTCCCTGCAAACAGGGGAGACAAGACGTCAGCTAACAGATCTGAATTTCTTCCTGAGGTGACAGTCTTCTGCATGTGAAATCCGCGTGGTCTAGTGGGTATATATATAAAGGGGTCAGAGGAAATTGTTAGCCCAGTGTGCCATTTGCTAGTAGTAACTTATTCTGAAACGTCTGTACCTTTCTAAACGACCACGTGAAGTCGCCTTCAAACAAACACCCGCAAGGCCAGTTTTGGTGGTGTAGGCATGACAGAAAGTAAAAGTGTTTCACGAAGTGATCATGGTGATCTTACCGTCCAGGTTTCTGCATGTTCTCCTCCTCTCGCAGCGCCTGCAACTCCCCCTCCGTGCTGTCGGTCATTCCCTTCACAGTGACAGACATTTTGAGATATGGGGACTGTTCCTGCAACACGGAACAGAGAAAAATTCTAAGGCATTTGCAGTTTCGTTTCAGGCATTGCCGCGGCAACCAACCATGTACCACTAACTAGCAGACTAGTTCTGTAAACACCAGTGTCGGCACTGAAATGACAAAGCATCATGGCGTAATGATGAGGCAATTTTCTTAAACAAATTAATCTTGAACAGCACACTGTTGTTCAACGCCACCAATTGTCACGGTCCTGAACCTCTCCCATCCACCGCCCATTCACATAACAAAGCTGTATGGCACGCTATCAACAATCCTGAACCACATCCACCGGCCATTCACATAACCCTGAAGATGTCGGGTTTTTAAAAGACCGATTTCTAGAAAAATTCCGTAAATGTTTGAGGCATCAACTATTCAGGCGGAAGAGGAGACACGATTTTACTACGACGAGGAGGGTGTCACATTCCTCCGCAATTCTGGCACACCCACTGCTTTGTCTTCACATAAGGTATGAAGGAAAAGGCCAGCGGAAATATGGAGGGGGTAAGTCTCAACCTGCAACAGTACGTGAAAACTCAGAATTACCGTGCAGAGATTATTTGCTCTTCACAAAACCAAACAACTTCCTTTACCTCCATGCACATGTTTTGATGAACTGTCCGTCTTCAGTAGCCTTTCTCCGCCAAGAACAAAATATCATTTTTAGTGTATTCCAGGGCTTTTAACACCAAATCTGCTTCTGTGTTAAGTCACACAAAATCACGCCCCAGAAGAAAAATCCTCCTTTAATTAATTATCCTGAAAATACTATAGATTATACGAATTTAGTGTTTGTCAAAAAAGTTAACATCCCTTGTCTTATGCGCTTCACCTGTCTAAGCTTGAAATTGTATTGCTCTGATAACTCAAACTATCTCGCAATTGGGAGAGCAATTGGATAATTCTGATTTGTATGTAAAAGTACTTCTGAAGCCGAACCCAATTCAATTACAGCAGAAGTGTTAATTGCATGAAAACAAAGCAACGTTTCAGTTTTGCTGTATTTTCCTCGCCCTGTGTAGAACCCAACGACGTTTCAAAGCGAATCCAATCATTGCACGAGCAATTGGATATACTACAGTTCGTCCCCGCGTCTTCGATTTTCAGCTGCATCCTTAAAAGCTACCTCTGACTCAAACGAAGTAAGCGGACAACGTGTTTTGAAAGCAGTGGACGTTCAACCCCATTTTTCCCCATTAATTGGCACCATAATGACAAAAACATAATCTAAATAAAAAACACGCTCTTGTTTCGAACCCGTTAAATAGATTCCGTTTAAAGTTTCTAAATTTATTATCCATACACAGAAATATTTAACTATTTGAGCAACAATCGGGCGATTAAAACTAGAATATCAGGTAGGAGTTAAATAAGTTTTACAGTCATATTTTATAACATTCAGTTAAATGTGGAACGGAAATGAAATGGCCAAAATACGCTGGGAAGAATTTTTGAGAATTACAGGCGGAGAAAATATAGGGAATATTTCCAGTAATTCATTCACAAATTGTGAGGAAATTGTATGTAGTTGGAAGCAACTCTTTTGATTAGAAACATTGACAAGCAGCAAAGCTGACCGCCAGAGCACTTTTAAGTTCTTTGTTCGTATCAGGCGCACTGGTTCTGTTTCTTCCTAAGAGGACAACTCAGCTTGTTTTCTCAAAGAATCTCGAAGAACCAGCTTTTTATTATATCGGCGGAACTTCAGTACATTTACCACCTCAGGTCACCACTTGACCCTGCAATGAAGCTGCAGTTTAAATTCTAACTTCTGCCCGGGACGGAGAGAATTTAAATTTTACTACCCTCAGATGCTTTCATGAACGTAGGACGCACCGAGATTAGCGGCATGTGAAGAGTTGACGGTCCGTACAGTGCACCAAAAACGGCATTAATTGGTTACGAAAATTATATTATCATGGTATCAAGTTTTTCGTCAGTTACTCTGCCCTATTATTTAGTCGTTCAGCCAGTTGTCTTAGTGGGTTAATTAGACAATCCATCAATGAAACTTGTCGGCCAGTCCTGTGGGTCAGTTAGATTTCAATGTTAATAAAAATCCAACCAGATGCAACAGTAGCAGATATTTATTTACAGCAAAGCTACTCTACATGTTTCGAGTGTCGCAGCACCCATCATCAGGATTACTAAAATAAATAAATATATAAGTAAATAAATATATGCATACTTTGACATCTGGTTGGATTTTTATTAACATTGAATTACGATGCACGGAACCATGAGCTTAAAATTTAGTTAGATTTGTTCCTCAGTTGTGCTACTCAGCCTGTAAGTTGTTCGGGTCGATGTGAGAGGTACTTTCAGTTGTCACGAAAATTTGTACAATAGATTTTATTTTACATAAAATTCCGACTAACGCACTATATATATATATATATATATATATTAACACCGCTTTATTTACGTTGAAACACTTACATATTTCAGCCCTCAAAAGGCCATCCTAAGGGAGCAATGATGCAGTTCAACACCCAGGTCAACAGTGTACCTCTCCAGATGTCAAGGACAGATTAAAGAGCACCGTATTAGAGGTTACGTGGGACTTACATAAGGCATTATACGGTGCTCTTTAATCATTTTACATCTGGACATGTATTTTGCTGACCTGGTTGATGAACTGTATCAGTACTGCCTGAGGATAATCCTTTGAGGGCTGAAACATGTAGGAGTGTTTCAATGTGTACACAGTGATGTTAACATATATAGTGTGTTAGTCGGATTTTTATGTCGAGTGGTGTTATCCGTGTACAGATACGGACAAGATAACGTGTGCAATACTGAGACAGCACCACGAAGTTCAGCACGAGTAACATCTCCTTGCAGAATTTGACGTTCAGGTGACCGCGCATCGTGATAAATTCTTATAACAAAACCAACTAGATACACTAATTTCTCAAATTTATTTTTTGAATAAAACTCTACATGTTTCGGAGAGTTCCTCTGTCCATCATCAGGAGTTTTTCACTGTACACACAGCAATGGTATATGTCATACATGTTTGCTGACAGCTTGCTAGCAGGATCAGGACGGAACTGCAGTTCTGTCCTGATCCTGCTGTCATCAAACCTGTATGACATATACCATTGCTGTGTGTACAGTGAAAAACTCCTGATGATGGACAGAGGAGCTGTCCGAAACATGTAGAGTTTTATTCAAAAAATAAATTTGAGAAATTAGTGCATCTAGGTGGTTTTGTTATAAGAATCTCCTTGCAGGTCTGAGTTTCGCTGACAGACTAACACAAGCCGTGTCCACACATTTTATTGCCGAGTGCCGCCCACAAAAGTAGATAATAAAGCGTGTTTTGACTGCAGTGTACAGTTGTGGGTCTCGCTAAGAGGACGTCGTACTAAACCACAACGGGTGTTACTGTGTCTCGCACATGTAACTGCACTATGGAGCGCGACTTAATGGTACTTTTAGTACTAGCAGCGTGCTGCTGCATAGGGAAGAATGCCTTCTAAACCAGTCAAATAAAATTACATGAACCAACATCAGACATCAGAGGCGGCAGATACTGAAGTACCTGTAAGTATTAAATTACAAGAAGCTTGTTTCTTTGACTACAGAGAACACTATGATAGACAGATGGAAGGAAAACTGGCTGTCAGCCCGCAGCTGTAACTTATTAAGATCAGACACAGACTGTTAGGTCGGACATTAGTTTACAGGGCCCAGCGCTGCCGTAATTACAAATATATTGTGACATAAGGACCTGAAGTCTCTCATTCTCACTTATCTGATCTGAATGAATGAAAGAAAATTTGGTGCACTAATTAATATTTTGTGACAAACAGTCTATATAATTGGCTAATTTACTGACCTGATAACCTTCTGGTACAGTCTTTGCAACAATTTGTATTAGCTATGCTTGTTCAGAAATCTCCACAATTTAAGATGGACATAGTTTACAAACAAGACATTCTCACTGCGAGAAAATAAGACTCCCTCTCTCACAAGGAGGTCATGAGTCACACACAGTCCTTTAACACGAAGCAAGGATCCAATAACAACAGTGACAACAACCCGGGTGACAGTAAAGCCAGTCATCGCGAGCACGACTGGATCCCCCGAGGAAGGGTCTCAAGGTCACATAAACTGCATTCCAAGTTCCTCCGCGAGGACCTCCTTGGCTAAAGGCTTCACCGGCCCTATCTATATACGAGTATGACCATCGATCTGTCCCGCGAAGACGAATTTGCAGCGGCGTGGGCAGCCTGGGCCGAGGATCTTCCGGCCGGTTCAGAGCTAAAATCCGACGCCTCTGTTAGGCTGTACACCCTTGCGAAGGAAGCCAAGCGCCTAGCATTACACATGGGGGTAATTCGCGGTCTGCTCCATATCGTAACATCCTTACGTCTTACAACTCTGCGGTCACATTTACAGAACCGCACCCAGCGATACGCATCAGACCACATGGGCCTTCTGTGCGTTTGTTACCGAGGAATGGCAGGCGGTTCTATTAGGGCCAGGAAGTTAAGGGTAAAGGTAAAGGTAAAGTTCACCCTAGAAGGTCCACGAAGGCCCAGAGGAGGAGCAGATGTACGAGGGTGTATCAAAAAGTTCCCAGACTGGACCTACAGACTAGAATGTATGTACCTGATTTAAGTTTGGGCAGCATCCCCTTCAAAATAGTCTCCTTGTGCGGCGACACACCGATCCC
>Ga0123355_10008018_pt1 | contig 15921 bp, 17 predicted proteins | sample TergutEmb28metaG_3_FD_89872 | JGI IMG/M metagenome (GOLD analysis project Ga0123355, IMG submission 89872) | Embiratermes neotenicus P1 segment gut microbial communities from Petit-Saut dam, French Guiana - Emb289 P1 | ecosystem: Host-associated > Arthropoda: Insects > Digestive system > Gut ...
TTACCTTTCTATCGTAAAATTCAAAGAAAAGAATCTGAGAAAGGGCTATTCTGCGTAGCCCCTTGTCTGTAAGAAATTCGACGGCCAAGGTCATTGAGTGGTGTTCTTGATTGCGGCGGATAAAAGCAATCATGTTTTCACAATCTGTGTCTGAAATTGGGTCATCAATGTATGTTATAAAGCTTAGATTCTTAAAGTTGGGTTTAATATTATATGTTTGCTATTTGGGCAATTGCATAGCGCTACTTTAAGCATATACTGACCCCTATCTCTCACTTACACTATACAAGCTGTAAAAGTATTCTTTCTTGTTGTATAGCTCATCGAATGTTCCGCTCTCAACAAGCTCCCCTTTATCCATGACTAGTATCCCATCGCATTTTTGTAGGATATCCTTTGTATACCGATGTGTCACGAAAATACTTGTTAAATCTGGCATTTCTACCAAGGCATTTTCTATATCATATGCTGTTTCATTGTCTAGGCTTGATGTAGCCTCATCCATCATCAATACCTTGCTGCCTTTTATTAGGGCACGGGCTATTGCTACTCTTTGACGCTCGCCACCGGATAGGGTATTCCCGCCTTCGCCTACATTGGCTGACGATGCCATAGACGCAACAAGCTCACAAAGCTTAGCCTTTTTTATTACATGTTCATACTCATCATCTGAGTATGGGTTGTAAAGGGTGATGTTGTTGCGCAGTGTATCGTCTAATATGAAGACATTTTGGTGCATCACAGAAAGGGACTGGTAAAGACTTTCACGGTTGATATCCCGTATCTCATACTCTCCTATACACGCGCTACCCATATAATTGTCGTAGTATCCCATTAGAATCCTTAGCAACGTTGACTTGCCGCTGCCACTGCCGCCTACTATTGCGTATTTGCCTCCCGGTTTAAATTTGTATGAGATATTTTTTATTACTGCTCCTTCGTGGCTCATACTCTCTGCTTGCAGCATCGCCCCTGGCGGTATGGGCAGGTTTTCTGTTATTTTATCGGGGGATTCTAGTATGCTGCCTAATGTATCCGGGGTGATATTTGTGCCATCTAAAATAGTTGCATTGCTTGGGTCTATGCCTAAATCAGCTTCCTTGCCCCTAACTTGTGGCTCCTTTGGTGACATAACCTGTAAAAGCCCTGCTCTTATTTTCTTTGTAGACCTAATATTTGCAAGATAGATAGATATTGCATAGGGCCGATAATGCCATGGTTTAGGCCCGCAATGGCAATTACGGCACCAATGGTAATACTACCTGTGATGACAAAATACCCGGCTACAAGATAGGTTAATATATCTGTTGCTATCATGAAGGTGCCAGAGAGTGCCCCTAGCTTAACACTGACCTTATTGGCATGGTAATGGGCTTTTTCCGATTCCATGGCGGATTTTGAAAATTTTTCATGGATATTTTTCTCTATTCCAAAGGTCTTTATCACCTCAAAGCCAAGCAAAAAATCCTTTGCCTTTTCATTGAGGGCGGCTAGTTTCTCCATGCAAATCATGTTTGTTTTGGCCAGTTTTTTGCCAAAAATCATTGGTAGTACCAGTGGCGAAGAGGAAAGAACCAGGGCTATTAAAGCGTTTACCGGGCTTAAAAAAGCCATGCCTACAAGGGCGAATACAATTGTTGTGATAAATTTGGTTGTCTCCATTAAGCCATTAATATATTTATCGGTAATTACCTTTATGTCATTATTGATTAGGGAAATGTGCTTAGCGCTGTTGGATTGGTTAAAGGCGGATATACTTGTCTCAAGAATTGCCGAGAAAAAATCATTTTTTAGTTTAAGTGTTATCTTATAAACATAAAACACAATTATTTTTGTGTATGCCCACAGCAATATAAAGAACAAAAGCACAATGCCAATGCCTACGTAGGCAGAACTTATTAAATTGGCCATCTCCCCAGATGCTATAGAATCTACTACAAACATCATGAAAAAGGAAATGGCCGTGGCCGCCCCTTGGGCCAGGATTCCAAGGAGGATTATGCTGATAAATAAAATAGGGTAAGCAAAAATATATTTTTTCATGTGGATAGCTCCTTTATGCCTAGTCGGGAGCATCTGCTTTCAACACTTGTACCTTTGACAAGTCAATATGAGATAAGCCGTTTGCCGCCAATATCGCTGCTATGTCTGGCTCCCCTGACTCTGTAAGTGGCAGTTCTGTCATTTGGATTACTGTTGCGCCTTTTGGCAAATTGCCTTCGTTCTTGGATGTTTCGCTCTTGTTAAGCATCTGTCCTCGCTCCTTTTTTTATATGCAGCTTTGTTCATTAGCTGCCCGGCTTTAATTTTCGTTACCGTAATGTGATATATATGCTTGATAATTCAAATATATCAGCTGGGTATTTCCATGGCAATACACTTTGCATAAGATACAGGTTTGGAGTATAAACGACAGTTTTAATATGTACATGGGTGTGTCCTTCCAGGACACCAATTTGATAGTACGCGGGAATTAATAAAAAAAGCTCTCCACAAGGGAAAGCCCATTCCTTTTTGGAGAACTTAATAAGAAAGGTTTAGAGTGATGGCCTAGGCATTCATCTTAAAGCACATCGATTAGTACCCAACACCATCCAGCCCTTGCACCAGCTTTACAATCCGGCTAGTACCCAATCTATCCGCCCCTAAGGCGATAAATTTATATGCGTCTTCCAATGTGGCAATGCCCCCGGCAGCCTTTACCTTCACTTCCGGGGCTACATATTTACGCAAAAGAGCAACATCCTCAAAGGTTGCGCCCCCTGATGCAAAGCCCGTTGAAGTTTTAATATAGTCTGCGCCGGATTCGCTTACTACTTGGCAGAGGGCTATTTTTTCCTCTTGGTTTAGTAATGCGGTTTCTATTATTACCTTTAGGATATGGCCCTTGGTGGCAATGCGTACTTCCTTGATATCGGAAAGGACGGCGGCGTAGTCATGCTCCTTGGCTTTGCCTATGTCTATTACCATATCAATCTCTGTGGCACCTTGGCAGATGGCGGTTTCGGCTTCAAAGGCCTTGGCTTGGGTGGAAGCGTAGCCGTTGGGGAAGCCTACTACTGTACATATTTTTAGCCTTCCCCCTACGTGGGCTAAGCACTGTGCTACCCTTGATGGTGGTATGCATACAGATGCTACGCCGTATGTTATGCCCTCATCCCATAGCTGGATATAGTCCTGGGTTGTTGCGGAGGGGGTTAGTAAGGTGTGGTCTACATAGGATAGTAGTTGTTTTGTGTCCATGGTTTTCTCCTTTTAGATGTAATCTATTCTGCTTTCCCAGCGCTCTGTTGTGCCCCAGTAGAAGGTGCACCAGGTATCGCTAATTATTCTGTCCCGCTTTATTGCGGTTATTAGTAGCTCTTTAAGTAGCTGGTTCATGGATGTATTGTATTCCTTTTCTGTTAGTAGAAGGGCCGCCTTGATATCTTTGGTGCTGGCCAGGCCTGCCGCCTTGATGTATTCCAGAACTTCTTGACTTTTTTGGCTAAGCTTGTCTATGTGCTGGTTTTTGGGCTTGATTTTGGAATAGTACTCTCGGGATAGATATGTCACCCTGTTTTTGTAGTGCTTGCTGTAAAATACCTCGCCCTGCTCTATTAGGAAAACTATGCTGTTCCAGTCTCCCCCTACTGTTCCCAAGGAGGGGGTATCCTTGCTTTCGTTGCACAGCAAAATGTCGTTGTTGGTGAAATAATTTTGTAGCAATGCTATTTTATCTATGTCCTGTGTCATATTGTTTCTTCCTCTGGCCCGGAATTTCTTATTTCAGCTTGTTCTACTATATGAGGCTCTATTGTGGCGGCGGCAAAGGCGGGCTTGTCTTCTTCTACAAAAATGTCTTTTACCATTTGCTTACACATGCCTATATTGTCTTGGGCTTGTTCTATTTCTTCATTGTTGAGCCGGTATTCTTCTGCAAAGGCCGCAAAGGCCTGGCTATAGATATCCAGCATGTCTTGGGTATCGTCTGTAACAAAAAGATGGATGATTTTATTGACCAAAAAGCTTAGGATAGCGCTTAATACCCCTGCCCCAATTAGCCCTGCCAGTATGCCCAGTATTAGGCTTTCCATTATCAGGCTAAGGACATGGCTGCCCAGCATCCACCCGGCTGTGCCCCCTACCAGCAGCATTAGGGCCAAGGTAACATTAATCACAAATTGTTTTACAGATATGCGACCCCTAATTAGGCTAAACTTGTCTATGACTAACAGTACCACCACCGATATAATCCGGGTTGCCATATTGGCCCTTAGAAGCTGGAACGCGCTACGCAAAATAATGCGCGGGCCTATATGGAGGACGTTGTATAGCATCTGGGCGGTTTTGGGTGCGGCTAGGCGGGCTATATCGTTGGCGCTAACTGCTTTTTTCTTGATTATTTCTAGCTTCAATGCCTCGGTCGTTACTACTGTGCCATCGTAGGCGGTGTATGCTGTCTGCACCGGTGCTCCCATGTGGCTCCTCCTCATCAGCAAAATTAATTCGCAGGCTTTAATGTAGAATTAATATCATTCGTGTCCAAGTATATCATAGGGGTTTTTGTAGGGGAACTGGGAAGGAGAAGCTGTCATACTTCGCATTCATAAACAATACAGTTTACTATTCCAATCTTCGCGATATAATGTCTCATAAATGCAACACATTTCAAAGGAGGACGCACAATGCCCTTGATTACCTGCTATGAGTGCGGAAGAGAGAACGTAAGCGACAATGAAGCAAAATGCCCCGGATGTGGAGAAAACCCCTTGCCCCCATCCTTGGTAAAAGCCGGTTACGACTATGCCCTGTATGCCAACGAAAATGCAGGCTTAGTAAAATGCATCGGCTTTTATGCTGATGGTACCGTAATAGCCCAGACTATCTCGGGGCGTTTTTCCCTTGAGCTTTTTGCGCGCATTACAAAATGGTTTAATAAAGGCCATGAAGCGGTTTCAAAAGGACAGTATTCACATAATGTGAAAACCGATAATGTCTGTTTTTCTACCGTTTCCGAGAGTGGCACTGTGGACTATAGCGGGATTATTAACCCTGATGGCACAATTATGCTGGATATTTATAGCCATATAGTTAAGAAAAAAACGCCTGGGGTTATTTATCGTTTCGCAGGGTATGTAAAAAATGGTCAGCTTGAGGCAGGTAAATGATTGAGAAGAAATCTTTAATATGAAAATACACCAGCCAGGTTTTGATACTTCTGGTAAACCTTTTACCTGGTTGGCGGAGCCGCCCATAGTGGGCGTTAGGAGGCTATCATGTCTGTAAAAAAGTACAAAGTAACAACCGGCAAGGACTTTGAGCTAAAAAAGTATGAAACCGGCCCAGGGGAAGCCCCCATCTTCGCCAAAAGCGACTGGCTAGGCATACTGGAAACCAACAAGGAAGAACTGCGAGCCCTGCAATCCAAGCTATACGCAGACGGAAGAGCCGGTGTGCTGATACTCTTCCAAGGCATGGACGGAGGCGGCAAAGACAGCGCCATCAAGCATGTAATAGGGGTTAACCCCCAGGGCGTAAAAGTCAACAGCTTTAAGCAGCCCACCAAAAAGGAATTGTCCCACGACTATCTATGGCGCTATGCAAGGGAGCTACCAGAGCGGGGGATGATAGGCATCTTTAACCGCTCCTACTACGAGGATGTGCTGGTGGTTAAGGTTCATGAGCTATACAAAAACCTAAACATACTAGAGCGCTGCAAAGGCGACAAAACAATCGAAAAAAGATATAAGCACCTGCGGGACTTTGAAGCATACCTTTGGGACAATGGGATACTTACAATTAAGATATTCCTAAACCTGTCCAAGGACGAGCAGCGCAAGCGGTTTATCAAGCGCATAGACAGGGAAGATAAGAACTGGAAGTTCTCCGATAGCGACCTAAAAGAGCGGGGCTTTTGGTATGACTATCGCAAGGCCTTTGAGGAGGCCATAAAAGAAACCAGCACCAAGCAAAACCCATGGTGGGTTGTACCTGCGGACAATAAAAAATATGCCCGGGCAGTTATCTCCCAGATTATTATGGAGCAGCTTGCGGCCATTGAGCCTATGTACCCTGTGGTGTCTGAGGAGCAAAAACAAATGTTGCAGGAGAGCCGGGCTTTGTTGGTGGATTGTAAGGTGTAGGTAAAAATGCATATGGATGCGGAGGGTTTCCATGGAAGGCAGAGTTTTTGACTATGCAACCGGAAAAGAGGTTAAAAGCAACCCCGAGGAAGCATATCGGCAGTTATTTGAACGAATACTAATTGATGACCTGGGCTATCCCAAGGAGCATATTGGCATTGAAGTTACTCTGCAAAGAGGCTCTTCCCGCAATGCGGAAAAAGTTGATATTGTTGTATACAATAGCAACGTCCATCGCCAAGAGAATATGTACATGGTTATCGAAATTGAAACCCCAAAGAAAAAATATGATTTGCAAGCATTCTCCTATGCTACAGCAACAACAGCACCCTATGCCGTTTGGTTTGCAGGCTATGATAAAGCAAGTGAAGGCCCTTACTATTTATATAGGGACATGTCAACTGACCCAACAAAGTTTATCCCTATTCCTACATTGCCACGGTATGGAGAGACGCAAGATACAATTGGCAAATATACAAAACAGGACCTAAAGCCTGCAAAGGCATTAAAGCTTTTATTTCATCGCCTGCATTTTAGGCTATATGGTTCTGGCCCCATTAAGCGCGAGGAGAATGTGGCCAAAGAAATTATTAAGCTGTTGTTTTGCAAGGTTATAGATGAACTGTCTCCAAGGGATTTATGCGAGTTTAGGGCAACCCCAAGTGAGCTAGCCTCTAGCAAAGGCAAAGATACAATTAAGGCAAGAATAGTCAAGTTGTATGATGCCTTGCTTAGCGACCCAGACCTTGGCTCTTTGTTTGCAGGCGAGCCTCTGGAGTACGACAGTGAATGGATCGCTTATATAGTTTCCGAGCTGCAAGGGATAGGGCTTCTTCATTCGGAAACCAATACAGATGCGCTGGGTGACGCATATGAGGTTTTGCTTCCATCCACACTGAAAGGGGAAAGCGGCCAGTTTTTTACTCCAAGAGAGGTTGTAAGGTTTGCTATTGATGTGATTGCCCCCCAGTATAGCAAGAATGAAACAATCCTTGACCCTGCATGTGGCTCTGGCGGGTTTTTAACAATTGCCATCGAAAACCTTAGAAACCAGATACACACACTATATAAAAACAGAGGGTTTTCTGCGGATAGGCTTAATTCATTATTAAAAGATTATGCCGGAAAATATGTGTTTGGTTGCGATATAGACCCTTTGCTATACAGGATAGCAAAATCATATATGGCCATAATCGGTGACGGAAAAAGCAATATCTATAACTTTGATTCCCTGGAGCCGATGGATAGATTTCCACCTGTTTTTTCCTCACGCATTAAACCTGGCACGATAGATGTCATAACTACGAACCCCCCTTTTGGAACAAAAATTGATGATACCAGGGATTATGTACTAGAAAAATATGACCTTGGCCACAGGATTGTTAATGGGGAGCCAACAGATGAGTTGCTAGACGGGCAAGACCCAGACAAATTATTTTTAGAGCGGGACATACATTTCCTTAAAGAAGCCACTGCTGCAAAAGATGGCGGAAGAATGGTAATTGTTTTGCCGCGCCAAAATTTGTCTGGTGCTGAGGCCGCAAGTGTAGAGCTTAGAAGATGGCTCCTTAAAAGGATGAAGATACTAGCAGTTATAGATTTGCCACGGGAAACCTTTCAACCTTATACAGGCACAAAGACTTCTCTGGTTTTTTTACAAAAAGTTCACACTATTCCAGCTAGTTATCCAATATTTATGGCTGTGTCCGAATCCGTGGGGCATGATAGGCGTGGAAACCCACTATATCGTAAGGATAGCAATGGCCAATATGTAGAAGATGATGCCGGAGCAAAAGTTGTATGGAACGATTTGCCCCAGATATATGAGCAGTGGATTAATTACTCAACAGGCAATAAAGTCGAATCCTCTATACCAAGCTGCTTTGTAGTGGAGGCCTGCGACATAATCAATGACCCAACATCAAGAATAGATGCCTGGTATTGGGATCCAAATAAAAATGACTTTGCGAAGAAATTAGAGGAAGCCATTGGCGAAGAAGTCCTAGAGATAGTAAAGCTTGGGGATTTGGTTGCCGAACATGGTATTTTTTATCCCGGCCGTCACAAAAGAAATTATGTAGAAAAATCAGATAATAGTGTGCCATTTTATTCTAGTTCACAAATCCTACAGGTAAGGCCATTTGATTTAAAGTATCAACCTAAGAACTTTAAACCCGCTCAGAAGCATTATGTCCACAAAGACTGGATACTTATCACCCGGTCTGGCTCTACAGGGCGTGTGGTTATGGTAACAGATACAATTGCAGATTCGATGGTATCAGAGCATGTAATAAGGGTTATTTGTGATGAGCAAAGCATAGACCCATATTACGTATATGCGTATTTATCATCCGAAAGAATCGGGAAAATATTGCTAGAAAAAGGGATTTACGCTTCTGTTGTTGACCATATAACCCCTGACTTTGTGACATCTATACCTATAGCAAGGCTAAAGCCAGAAAAAGAGGCTGCAATCGCAAATGCCATGAGAGAGGCTGAAAAACGGCGCGATGAAGCAAATGCTGTCTTTATAGAACAGCAGGATATCCTTGAAGGCATTTTATGTTATTCCTGATAGATTTCTATTTCTTATCAAGCAACCAATCCAATACATTAATCTGCCGAATACCGTCATGATTAGCATTTGCCATGATATCGTCAAGGGTTAGCAAAAACTTAGGATGGTGGTCGGGTATTTTTTGGAGCGGAGCAAGCTCTCTTTCGAGAGTGTTTTTATCTAATACAGATGCTGCAACTTGATAGTAACACACGCCATCGGCGTTGCTTGCAACAAAATCAACTTCTTTTTCTGCAAGCTTTCCGATACTCACCTTGTTTCCTCGGCGTAGCAACTCCAAATACACGATATTTTCCAATTGATGCCCTAAATCAGATGATGAGCCGGTTAGCAGCATGTTTCGCAAACCGGTATCTACAAGATAGTACTTGCCTAATGTTTTTAGATGTTGTTTCCCTTTAATATCGTAGCGGTCTGCTTTGTAGAAGATAAAGCTATCGGCAAGTGCTCGTACATATGTCTCAACAGTGTTTACTGAAATCTTGCGTCCACTAGAATTGATAGTATCGCTGATTCTTTTTGTCGATACTGGGCTTCCTATGTTGCTACATAGGAATTTAACCACGCTCTCAAGAACGGATATATCGGTTATGCCCTCCCGCTTAGCTATATCTTTAATAAGGATGGTATTGTATACCCCATCAAGGTAGGCTCTGATGATGCTATCGTCTCTTTCAAGTTCGCTCACATATGGAAATGAACCATAGCGCATGTACTGGGAAAACTCGTACTTAGGGTTTGGTTGCAAATAAAGAGCCCCGCCACTTTCATCATATGCACGATGTACTGAGCCATCGCTGACAGATTTAAGATATGCAGGGGCGGTTCTAATGCTCATGTGCTCTGCAAAGGAAAGGGGCAACATGCTTATTTCGATATATCGTCCAGATAAGAGCGTAGCCAGCTCACCGGACAACATATGCGCATTTGAACCAGTGATATACACATCAACATTTTTTTTGATGAATAAACTATCAACTGCTTTTTCAAATTCAGCACACTGCTGTACTTCGTCAATAAACACATAGGTATATTTATCATCGCAGAGCCGGCTTTTGAAGTAGTTGTATAAAGCCTTGTAGTCATGCAAGTGTTCAAAATCCATATCTTCCAAATTGACAGATATTATTTGCTCATCTTCCACACCAGTAGAGCGCAGATAATCCATGTATTGTGCCAGTAATGTTGACTTGCCGCAACGGCGCACTCCACTTATAACCTTGATAAGCTGTTTTTCGCGCCACGGTTTTAGCAACTCTAAATATTCTTTTCGCTGAACCATATTCCACGACCTTTTGCTTCTTCGTGCTTAGGATTACAAAATATTATAATTTGCAGACTCCCGAATAACCTGTACATCATGGGGGTGCCCTTCTCTAAGCCCTGCGGTTGTCACCTTTATAAACTCGGCCTGCTTGTGTAGCTCTGGTATTGTGCGGCAGCCTGCGTAAGACATTCCCACCGCAAGGCCCCCTAGTAGCTGCTGGAGCACTTCTCCTAGGTCGCCTTTGTAGGTGGTGCGGCCTTCTACGCCTTTGGAGATTCTTACTGCGTGGCTGGAGTAGCCTTCTTCGAATTGCTCGTCATGGGAGGAGGCCAGCTCCATCCCTTTGTATACCTTGTATTTGCGGCCCTGGAATAGCTCTGTAGCCCCTGGGCTTTCTTCGCAACCGGCAAAGAGGTTTCCCATCATACACGCGGTGGCACCGGCCGCTAGGGCCTTTGTTATGTCGCCACTGTAGCGGATTCCGCCATCGGCGATAACTGGGGTTTTGCTGGCCTTTGCCGCCTTGGCGCAGTCCATTATTGCGGATATTTGGGGTACGCCTATCCCGGCAATTACCCGTTTGGTGGAAACGGAAGATGGGCCGATTCCCACCTTTATGATATCCGCTCCTGCGTCTATTAGGGCCTTGGTTGCGTTGCCGGTGGCCACATTGCCTACAATGATTGCAACCTGTGGGAAATCCCCCTTAATGGCCCGTATTGCGGAGAGTACCTCTGTGGCGTGGCCGTGATATACCTCTAGGGCTATCACATCCACCTTGCGCTTTGCCAGGGCCTGGATGCGGTCTAAGAAATCGTCCTTAATGCCCACTGCGGCACCAACCAGCAACCGCCCTTGGAAGTCTTTGGCGGATAGGGGGTATTTTATGGATTTGTTTATGTCTTTTACCGTTATCAGGCCCTTGAGATTGCCCTTGTCGTCTACTATTGGCAGCTTTTCCACTCTGTGCTGGATTAGAATTTCCTTTGCCTGCTCTATGGTGGTGCCAAGGGGGGCGGTGACTAGTGGGGGCTTGGTCATAACTTCGTAAATTTTCTTACTGTAGTCTGTTTCGAAGCGAAGGTCCCTGTTGGTGATAATGCCCACCAGCTTGTCATGCTCTACTATAGGCACCCCAGATATGCGGTACTTGCCCATTAGCTTGTCGGCTTCAAATACATAATGATTGGGAGATAGGGAGAATGGGTCAGAAATAACCCCGTGCTCCGATCTTTTTACCCTATCTACTTCGCTGGCTTGGGCCTGGATAGACATATGCCTGTGGATTATCCCAAGGCCGCCACACCGGGCCAGGGCAATGGCCATCTTGGCCTCTGTAACTGTGTCCATCCCCGCAGAGAGGAAGGGTATGTTTAGCTTTATCTCTGGTGTAAGATGAACAGTTGTATCCACATGAGTCGGCTGAACGTCTGAAAAGCCTGGGATGATTAATACATCATCAAAGGCTAGACCCTCGGATATCTGTGTTTTCATTGTATGCATCCTTCCTTTCTTGCTGCTAGCTTTCGCTGGGGGGCAATAACGGGATTAACAGAGATTCGAACTCTTTAATGCCCTCTTTGACATAGTCAATTGTGCTCATTGCAGAAGATACATCTATAGGTTGCTGAATTTGCGCAGATGTATGTACGGTTTCTCCTCTGTGACGACTATATTGATTCAATTCTATTACCCATGTAGGGTCGATAGATTCGTAGTCAACACCGAGTGGAACAAAAAGCTTTCTTAGATTCTCGCTCTTTATCCCATTATTTGCTCTTATTCTTTTTTTGAAGTCCACGATAATCTGGTCTATCTTTGTAGCGGTTGTGTCATTTGTCTCTATGTGTTCGAAATGCGCAAACATAGCAATTAGCGGCAACGTTGGCTTTCTGTAATCTTTCCACTGCCGGAGAGCGCTATCAATAATATTTGTTGCCCATCGCTCCAAATGGCCCTCAAACTCTGCATGGCACAGGGCAATATAGGCCCTAGTGAAATCCATATCGGTAGCGCTTAAATCATCCAGGTCTTTTGCCTTTAAAAGCTCCATATTAAAATGCCTTTTTAGATCCACTAGCCTGCGCTCTAAATCCTCAAAAGTCGTAGGGCCTTCTGTACATGCACTCAATTGTTAGCAGCTCCCATCACAACAGTAAAGCCTTCACTCCCCATATCTATACGTGGAATTTGTGTATCAACAATGGAAACAAGCAATTCATATATTTTAGTAAACCTATAATACACGTTATCAACGTTTTTGAAACTACCGCTTATGCATTGATGGAACTTATTGTCATCTTTACATAATCGAATAAAGCCTTCGGTAATTTTGTCCATTTTTTCATTTGTAATATTTTCACGTACTTCTGGTATTGAAAAATAGTAGATAAAAACTTCATATAATGCTGTGTTAAATACACGCCTTCTATTATTAGGCTTTGAAAAGGCCATTTCTTTAAAAACTTCAAATGTGAAGTCTATTGCGTTCTCAATTTCCTTAAAGTATTTTTTTATCTCATTTTCTTTTGTAACCCACAACTCGTTTAAGTGTTCACATGTACCGTCAAGGAAGTCTTTAAGATCACCTCTATATGCCTCAAAGCGATACTTCCATGCAAATGCGCGTAAGGCCAACTCAACATCTTTCATCCGGGGGTCAGCGCTTTTTTTATTTAGCATACGATGAAAGGACTCGCTCTCAATTGTAGCTTTGTCTAAGAATGTCACAAAATCACCTGGGTGTAATGCTTGCCTTAACTCCTGTGGCGAAAGCTTTAAGGTGCCTGTGTTTAGTCTATGAAAAACGGTGTATAGAAAAGGCTCATGGGGCCAATTCTTAACTATATTTGTACGCAGAGTTTGATTGTCAAACATGTCTTTGGACTCAGACAGGGGGCCTTCCAAGTCATTATAAGTCTTGCCATTTAAGGCGGTTAAAATTTTCAAACCGCTAAGCTTTAGCTTCTGGAATTGGTCGTTTTGTACGCAAAACTGGCAAATTGTTAAAAGCCTTTGCTTCCCATCTATAACTAGATACTTGCCTCTTTCGTCTTTCTTTTCGGCAAGGGTTATAGCGGGTACGGGCATACGTAATATTAACGATTCGATTAATGAGCTTTTTTTTGCATCGTCCCATGCATCCCTTCTTTGAAAGCTGGGGTTAATGTCAATGTTACCCTTTGCCATTTGCAGAGCCAATGTTTCAAGAGTCCAATCTGTCCCCCATAGGATGGCTTGGCTTAAATCCTTCATTTCCTCTGTAAAAACTGGCTCTTCGTTAGAATCATCTTCAAAACTCATATCATCTATGGTTTCATCTATTGACATCTGGTAAATATCACTCATGATATAACCCCTTTTCAAATACACAGTCAACACAAATAGCATTTCGCAGCCCGCAGCGTAGAAATCAATTTCTTCAGCTAACAGGCTGCAAAATCAACTCTTTTACACCCTTACATGCAGCTTCCGCCGCGTAAGCACCCCGGCCATAGCCTTCAACATTACCTCATTAGGCTCAATTATCACCTTGGTACGCTTGTTTTCGTAGTTAATCATAAAGGCGTAGGTATCTGGGCCATTTACCCCGCTAGAGTAATCCCGGATAACATTGGCGTTTTGAAAGGGCGCGTCGTTTACCCTGTCGTCTACATGAATCATAACTTCAATATCGCTTACCCTGGCGCTAAACACTCGCTTGCGGCGGGAGCGGTTGTAGATTACGTCTATATCTAGCTCCCCGGCGGTAAAGGTGTACTCAAACTCCTGTCTAAGCCGCCCCAGTATAAACCACGCGCCAAAAACCGCCGCCGCGGCTATTATAGGGCCAAAGAACTGCCCAAACATTAGCCCTATCATGCTTATAAGCATGGTGGCAATTATTACTCCTACACGCTTTATGGTGTCCATTATTGTTTGTTCGCGCTTGACTATTTGCTCTTTAAATACATCGCTCATTGGCATGGGTTATCACCTCTATATATAGCTAAGTTTGGCAAAGTCCAGCTCATGAGGCTCTTTGCCGCTTTGGGCTGTGCCTACACATACAGACATGCCAAACTCGTACCCATCTGGAATTTGTAGGCGCTTTGTCCATTCCTGTGCCCGTGGGCCACCAAATGGGATACGGGCCATACCACAGATTACATTGCCCAGGCCCATGGAGTGGGCGGCTAGAGCTACGTTTTGGGTGGCAATTCCGCAATCTAGGGTGGCGTAGTCGGTGCCGTCTTTGGCGATTACTACCAGGCAAGGGGCATTGTAGAATATCTTGCCCCCTCGCTCTGCCATGCGCTGATAATGCTCGTGGTTTTGGGCCTTGATTATCCCCATTGCGTCCGCATCAAATTCGTCTATTAGGGCCTTATCGGTTATTACTATTATGTGCCATGGTTGGCGGTTTACCGCTGAGGGCGCAGCTAAGGCGGCCTCGGCCAGGGTCTTTACCTGTTCCTCTGTTAAGGGGGATGGGGAAAAATCCCGACAGGAGTAGCGGTCTCTTATTGCTTGCATTACTGGGTTCATTGGTTTGCTCCCTTCATTTAAATGGGGGCGCTGCCCCTCTCGCACACTACGTGTGCTGGCCGGGTGGCCTGGCGCTTTGCGCCACCGGCTACGCCGGGGTTTACCCCAAACCCCCGCCGCTGTGGCGGGCAAAGCCCGTCCTCGCTTCCTCGCTTTGCTGCGGGCCGCGCTTTGCGCGGTTTAGATGTTTTTGCCAAAAGCGATTAAATGTGTGGATGTATGGATTCTTTTTGCAGGTTTAGATGTTTTGACAAAAAGCGGTCGTCTTTGGCGCTTTGCCCATGCTCACCCCTTTAGGGCGGCCTGGTTTGTATTGGGGCTTGCGCGCTTGCCTATCTCGGGATACCGGCCTTCAAAGGCTGCCCGGGATATCTCTATATTTTCGTATACCTCATCGGGCTTAAATGCCCCAACTGCTATCATGTCGCATTTGCGTATAGTGGCCCAGGAGAAGTTAAGCCCAACATAGGGCGTAACCCGGCCTGCGGCCATGGGCTTGATGGTCATTACAGGCTTTTTGGCATTGTGGATTGTCCCGGCAATTGCCTCAATTTCCACCTGCATCAGAAAGCCCAGGCAGTTGTATATCTGGATATAAGTCTCCACATCGTAGCCATTGGCATCAGAGTACACAATAAGCTCTGGCATATGGGCCGAAAGGCCGGGAATCATATCATATTCCCGTATCATGGAGGTATAATCATCTATACGGCGTATAACCCGAGCATGTTTGTCCACCAGCTCCTCCACACTGGAGTGGTGGGGCAGGCAAAAGGTAGCCCCAAGTTCCTTACTGCGCTTAATATTGGCCCTAGCCTCTGCCCGAGCTTCCTTAGTATCGCCCACATTGATAATAGGCGTATCAATGATAATCATAGGCCGGCCAAACTTTTCCTCTGTACGCTTAATGGCCTCCCATATAACCGGGGTTTGAGAAAATAGCCCCATTATGGTATTAATACCACTTTCCATATAAGCAGAAAGAACCTCCACCAATGGCTCAGGGGTAGCATGGGTGGTTTTAATCATATGGTCTGCCGCAGGGGAGCGGTGGCTCCACCCTGCAAGCCAGTTGGTGCCTATTATCATGCGGGATAGGGATACACCTGCTACATCTACACGTGGGAATGAATATGGCATTGGCAATCATCCTTGTCTAATTATGTTTTTCTTGCTTTTATGCTTATTGTAAATGCTAACTCGCGCATTTGCAAATGCTTACCTGCTCACCTGCAAATGCTAACCCGCACGGGCGGGAAAGAGTTGGTTTAGGCGCTGGTTACGGCTTATGCCCGGTCAGCCCCAGGCGGGGAAAAAGCCATTTATTTGCGGATTGTCATCCACTACTGTCAACGTAAGCGAAAAAGATATAAAATAAGCCCCCCTCCCCCCTCAAAAAAGAAGGTCAATCAATGCCATCTAAA
>Ga0123355_10008019_pt1 | contig 15921 bp, 20 predicted proteins | sample TergutEmb28metaG_3_FD_89872 | JGI IMG/M metagenome (GOLD analysis project Ga0123355, IMG submission 89872) | Embiratermes neotenicus P1 segment gut microbial communities from Petit-Saut dam, French Guiana - Emb289 P1 | ecosystem: Host-associated > Arthropoda: Insects > Digestive system > Gut ...
CAAGAGCAACTGCTGCAAGCCCTGACAGACTGCCAAGATGTGGATGTGAAAATTAAAACAGGGCTGGTGGCAGCCGAAGTTGGGGTGGAGATGTTGATTGTGAAGTATTCTGTAAGTTGACGGTGCAAAAAATCCAGTTGGTATAAAATTTATACCAACTGGATTTTGTGATGGATTGCTGGCTCTAACAAATCAACTCCACCAACCCACCCTTGATATCCGCAATAATATCCTGGATATTGGCAGCCCGCCGTTTAAGTGCAATCCCACTGACAAAATTTGAATTAACAGAGTGGGAATCCGTACCGGCCTGCATGGGAAGGCCGTGTTTTTTTGCAAATTTTTCAGCTTTTTGATTGTGTTCTGGGGGGTCGGAGGCGTTGAATACTTCTACCCCATCTAATATATATGGGTCGATGTCGATTTTTTTAATATAGGAAGCCTTTCTAAATGGATGTGCTTGGGCAATGTAGCCGCCAGCAGCCCGCACCAACTTGCTGTATTGCTGCGGTGTTGTTTTGTCTATGTTTGGATGAGCAATTAGAAAATCCAACCCCAGGCCATAGGTCAAAAAATCCGCGCCTTTGTATGAAAACTCCCAGCCAAAAAACACATCAAGGCCGCATCGCGCACCTTCTTTTTTGGCGGCGATGTAGCCCGATGTTACATATCTCATTTTGTCGTCCCAGGCCAGATGCCGGGGGCAAGTGCAATAACCGTTGATAAAGTGGTCGGTTATTATAACGCCGGTGTAGCCACGCTGTTTATAGGCCTGCACTTGTTGAGCCGCCGTGTTTGTGGCGCATTTGCTGCCCTCGGATGTGTGCATATGGGTTTCGTACAAAAAATTATTTGCCATCCACAGGCCTCAATGTTGGAAAAAATATTACATCGCGAATAGACGCAGAGTTGGTAAGCAACATTATAAGCCGCTCTACGCCAATTCCCATCCCACCGGTAGGCGGTAGGCCATATTCTATGGCTGTAAGGAAATCTTCGTCTATCATATTGGCCTCTTCGTCGCCGGACTGGCGAAGCTGCTCCTGATGCTGAAAACGGGCGCGCTGGTCTATGGGGTCGTTAAGTTCGCTGAACGCGTTAGCCATCTCACGGCCTACGATGAACAGCTCAAAACGCTCGGTGTAGTCTGGGTTGTTGGGGCAGCGTTTGGCCAGGGGGGATATTTCAACGGGATACTCCGTTAAAAATGTGGGTTCAATCAAATGTTTCTCTGCAAACTCTTCGAAGAACAGCGACAGGATATCGCCCTTGCCGTGGAACTTCTCAAAATGGACGCCATGCTGTTTGGCGACTTTTTGTGCATCTTCCAGCGACGAAATTTGTGTGAAATCCACGCCTGCGTGCTGCTTGACCGCGTCAACCATAGACAGCCGCGCAAATGGCTTGCCCAGGTCAATGGTGTGCTGGCCATATGTGATAGTGGTCGTACCCAGCACTTCCTCTGCCACGTATTTGAACATGGATTCTGTCAGTTCCATCATGCCGTGGTAGTCGGTGTAGGCTTCGTACAGCTCCAGCATTACAAACTCGGGGTTGTGGCGTGTGCTTATTCCTTCGTTGCGGAAATTTTTATTCATTTCATACACGCGCTCTAACCCGCCAACTATCAGGCGTTTCAGATACAATTCCGGCGCGATGCGAAGATACATGTCCATGTCAAACGTGTTGTGGTGCGTGATAAACGGGCGTGCAGCCGCCCCGCCCAATATGGTGTGAAGCGTGGGCGTGTCAACTTCCAAATACCCGCGATTATCCAAAAACGCGCGAATAGCCTTGATTATGGCCGTCCGCTTGATGAACGTTTCCTTGATTTCCGGGTTTACAATCAAATCTACATAACGCCTGCGATAACGCGCCTCGGTATCTTTGAGGCCGTGCCATTTTTCCGGCAGAACCTCCAATGCCTTGGCCAGCAAGGTTATACTGCTTGCACGCACAGAAGTTTCACCCTTTTGGGTGCGGAAAACTTCGCCCTCCACGCCCACGATGTCTCCTATGTCGTATTGGTCGAATTCGTCGTAACTTGCTTCGCCAATCTTGTCTCGGCGGACGTAGGCTTGGATGCGCCCTTCCCTATCTTGCACGTCTATAAACGAAGCCTTACCCATCACACGCCGGGTCATTATGCGCCCGGCGATGCTTACTTTTTGCCCTTCTAGCTGGTCAAAATCATCGTGAATATCCTTGCTGTGCGCAGTCACCGAATAGGTCACATGTCTGAATGGGTCTTTTCCAGCTTGCTGAAGGGCTTCCAATTTTTCGCGGCGAATGCGCCTTTGTTCATGTTCGGTGGTATGAGAATCCATACGGCAATCTCCTTACGCAATCTCCAAAATCTGATATTTAATTTGGCCATCCGGCGCGTCCACGGTTATTGTGTCGCCGCATTTTTTTTGCAGCAGCGCACTGCCCAGCGGCGATTCGTTGGAAATGCGGCCGCCAATGGGGTCGGACTCCGTTGAGCCAACAATCCAATATTCCGTGCGTTCGTTAAATTCCATGTCTAAAACCATAACCTTGCTGCCTATTCCAACGCTGTCTGTGTCCAAATCATCTTCGTCAATGACCTCGGCACTGCGCAGCATTTTTTCAATAAGCGCAATGCGAGCCTCTATTTCGGCCTGCTCTTCTTTTGCGGCGTCATATTCGGCGTTCTCCGAAAGGTCGCCCTGGCCGCGCGCCTCTTTGATTTTTTGCGCAACATCCTTGCGGCGCACTACTTTTAGTTCGTGAAGCTCCTCTTCCAGGCGTTTTAGCCCTTCGTATGTTAGAACCGTTTTTTTCTCTGCCATTTCCTCACCTCATAAATAATAAAGAAAAGCCGGCACGCGCCAGCTGTGTAAATACTTCCTAACAACAGTAGATTATATCGTTTTGGGGAGAATTGTCAACGTGTACTCAATTTCAAAAAATCCAGTTGGTCGGAATTTCCGACCAACTGGATTTTTCAACGAAATAAATCGCGATTTTACTGGATTTGGCGTACCGTTACAACTCCGTAAGCCCCGCAAACTTTTCAACACACAGCATAAGCAACTCCTTAATTTGCTTCGCCGTTGCACGATATGTGTCTAAATCCCCGCCAAATGGGTCTGTTATGTCTTTTTTTGCGTTGTTTGCATATTCCATCAAGGTGAAGGCATTGATATTTTGGCATATGGATTTGACCATGGTTAGGTGGCCGGCTGTCATGGCGAGTATCAACGCGGCGTCGTTTAGCAACTTTGGGGAAATTGGCTGGGATTTGTGGCCGCTTAAATCAAGGCCTTCTTCTACCATGATGGTCAGAGCGTTTTTGCTGGCGGGGGACGAGCCAAACGCGCTGATTCCGGCAGAATATGCCGCGATGTCGATGTCATTCGCCTTAAAAATGTCTTGTGCCAAGGCCTGTGCCATTGGGCTTCGGCAGGTGTTGCCCGTGCACACGAACACGATGTATTTATTCGACATGGATAATCCGTCCTTCTGCTGCCTTTAGCATTCTGTCCATGATGGCCGCGCCAAGCCCTGTGTCGCAGACAGCCATGGCATAGATTTGATGCACGCCAAGTTTATCAAACCGGCGCAAATGTGCAAATAAATTCTGCGCGATATCTTCCGGGGATTTTCCCAGAGGCAGGATTTCTGCGGTTTTTGGGAAGAGTTCGGGGTAGTTGGTTAACACTCCCGTTTTTTTGCCAGATTCACATTTCTTTAGTATGTGTGCAGCGACAGCCTGCGGTGAGCCGGAGATTATTGTCATGGGGGCTTTGGGGGCATAGTGTCGGTATTTCATGCCGGGGGAACGCGGCGCGACGACCGAATGCGGCTTAAACGCAGCGGTTTGCAGGCCTGTTGCCCGGCAAATCATATCTGATGTGATGGCACCGGGGCGCAGGATTATCGGCGCGGTTCCCGTTGCGTCAACCACTGTGGATTCAAGTCCCACAGATACGCTGCCGCCGTCTACTATCAGGTCAATTTCGCTGCCCGGGAAATCATCTGCAACGTGGCTTGCATTGGTAGGGCTGGGCGTGCCGGCCTTGTTTGCACTGGGCGCAGCCACCACGCAGCCGGAAGATTCAATAATAGCCCGCGCAACAGTGTGGGCGGGCATTCTTATTCCTATGGTGCAGGTTTGGCCGGTGGGGTGCCCGCCCAGCCAATGCGGCAAATGCGGCTTTTTCTTGACCACCAGCGTAATTGCGCCGGGCCAATAGGCTTTTATCAAGGCCAGAGCATATGGCGGCGGGTCGTGAGCCAGCTCCAGAAATTTTTCCGCGCTTGCCACATGCAAAATCAAAGGATTATCCCCCGGGCGGCCTTTGGCACTGTAAATGCGCGCCACGGCCTGCGGATTAAACGCGTCCGCACCCAGGCCGTAGACCGTTTCCGTTGGGAATGCCACCAACCCGCCGGCCTTGATTATTTCGCCGGCAGTTATTATATCGCTCATGGCCTAGGCTGGCAGGCCGCAGCATTTTTTGTATTTTTTGCCGCTGTTGCATGGGCAGACGTCGTTGCGGCCTACCTTGGCTTCGTTGCGGACTATGGTGTGGGAACGCTTTTGCTCTGTGTAGAGGTTTTTCTGTTCTTCGGGGGTGAAGATATTGTCCCATTCAGGAAGGGTGTAAAGAGCTTCTGCCTTATACTCCACCATTTGTTTGTACAGCCGAGTGAAATCTATTTCCAGCTTGATGGCTGTGGTTTCTTCAATTTCTTCCACCGGCGGGATGTCGTCTACACATTCGTGAATCCCGTCCAAAAATTGGCACATTTGTATATTGGTAAATTTGAATTTTTCCGCAAGTTCCGCGACTGTGCCTTCCATGGTGGTGGTTTTGGTTTTCAGCAAATTTACGAATACGGCTTTTTCCCTGGCACTAAATTCGTCCCATACGTGTTTTACGGGTTGACCCTTTGTGTCAAATGCTATGCGTTTCCATGCGTCATATAGTGGCATCGCCAACACTCCTTTTCTAGAGCATTTTACCTTATGCTGGCGATATTGTCTACGGCGCGGCGTGGCTAGGGGAGCACGGAAATCAATTTTTAATAAAAGCAGGATTATGCGAGATTCGTATTAGGACGAGTTGGTATCAAGTAAAAAACCTTGATACCCCTGTTTTGTCTTTTCCATTTTCTTGACTTTTACTGGTTTTTTTGCACTTGTGTTATATGAAAAAATTCAGTTGGTTGGCAATGCCAACCAACTGGGCTTTTCAGTGGGTTGACTTTTTGTGGGAATCGTTGTTGCTGTAGGGAAAAATAATTTAACTTGCCGAGTTAAGGCATGTTCTACACATAAAAGACGGGAATATGCCGCAAAACCCTTCACAAGGTGGATTTTTTGCTTCATATGAACGTTTCATAATTCCTGATTCCGTGTCATATTGATCAACAAAACATATATTCCTATCGCTACCATGTACCCTACGTATTAACTCGTCTTTTCCAATCATTTCAATTGTTTTTTCAATCAATTTTACTTTTGACAGTTCATCATAATAGAAAATAGTTATCTTTACATTACTATTAATTTTACCCACATCAAAAAATTCTTTCAGTATCTCGTGGTCAGTTGAATCTAAAGAGTGGCCTATTATATATATCTCTTGCTTTTGGCTTATATCGCTGTTAACAAGTTTAATCCAATCTTTATATTCAGAACCCGTTTTATTTATTATTCGTTGAAAATATTTCTTGAATTTGGCAAATATAAATTGCTTGTTATCAACACCTCTTTGCAAAGTTTCATCAATACCAAAAATCATATTTGTTTTGCCCTTTTGAATTTGTGCTTTGCCGTGTATGTAGCAAAATTCTGTAGAAGCACTTCCATATAAAGTCTCGAAAGTGTTTGTATAGTTAAACGAGAGAACATAATTGAAGTTGGAATTTACGTGCAATAGATTGCTGGCGTTGTATCGCACTAGCAGTTCTTCATATTTCTTCATCGCGTCGTCATAAGCATTTAATGCTGCCTCTGCACTAGATTTTAGTTCCCTAAGCATGGGGCTCCTTTCATAGCTTTGTTTGATTGCATTATCCGTGTATTTTCTGTATGGAGGAAAACGGGAATTATGTTCATTTTCAAGTTCCTCTTGTGTACTGACTTTATTACTACACAAAATTGGTAGATTTTGACTGATCTCTGTTATTTCAATACCCAACTCCCGTAACGCTTTATCGTTTGCATAAGCATAAATGTGTTTGTCAATGATGCACAAGCAGTATATCTCAAAAGCTCTTGTAAATTCCATAAGTTCTTTAAATAAAAACTCACTTACTGCCATTGCATGTTTTTCCTCGGTTAGTGGCTTTTCAGTATATACTTCATTAAATTTCTTTACGAAAAAATCATATGGGAAGCTATCGCTACACACCCAACCGAAACTATCACCAGCTGAGTATGCCCTCTCTAGTTCCGCAACAACATTACGTACTTCACGCTCAAAATCTATCCAAGTGTCTCCAAGCAAACGATTATTGTCGTATCTATCCAATAGATATTTTAACCACACATTTTCGCTAAACTCGCAAAATTCATCATGTAAATTACAACGATTAAGAGCATCTTCAACGTATTTTCCAAAAACGCCATTGAATTCGGGGCGGTCATAATGAATTAGATACTTCTGCGAACATTCCAGAAAATCGGTGTATTTTGTTGGCAAGCCATGAGCTAAATCAAAGCCATTGCCAATTATTAAAATTTTCATCCTGTTTCTCCTTAAAATGTTAAACTTGATTAATCTTACAAACTTGTACATTATCGATGTTTAGACAAACAGCCCCTCCTCACGCCCTCCTACACCAAACCATCCCCGCCACCACAATAACTCCTCCAACAAAAGCCAGCAGCGGCATAGTCTCACCCAGCCAAAAAAACGCCATAACAGAGGCCAAAAACGGCGTCAAGTACAAAAAGTTGGTTACATACACGGTCTTCCTTGCTTTCGAGAGCGCATAGCCCCAAAAAAAGTACGCAAGCGCAGCGGGAAACACGCCCAAGTAGACTACAATCGCGTTGGCACGCATCGGCGCGGCAGGGAATTCCCGCACCAAATCCGGCAGAAAAATACACATAAACAGCGTGCCAAACGCCACTGCATACGTCGTAGCCTGCAACGCCGTGTATTTTCGTAAAATGCGCCGCTGAATAATATTGTGAAAGCTGGTGGAGACGGCCGCGGATAAAAGCAGCACAACCCCTATGTTTAGCTGCATATGTGACACTTGAGTGATTCCAATAATCACGATGCCCAAGAAGCTGACGGCGACGCCGCTCCATAATTTAGCCCCGGCCTTTTCTTTCAGCAAAAACACCGACAGCACCAGCGTGACTGCCGGTGCAGACGCAATTATAAAGCTGCTGATTCCGGAAAGCACCAAGGCCGTGCCGGTATTAAACGCCCACATATACAAAAACAGCCCAACAAAACCCGAAGCTATAAATAGCGGAAGGTCTTTTGTGCTTGGCAGCGGTGTTTTTTTTATGGCGCAATACGCCAGAAGAACCGCAGTAGCCACTAAAAACCGAAATATCATAAGGGCTTCTGGCGAGTAGTATTGCATGGCATATCTTACTGCTGGGAAGGAGGATGACCACAGGAGTACGGTTGCAGCGGCTGCTGCGTATGGTAGGTGTTTCATATGTGAGTCCTTACTTTTTAGCGTGATGTTGCACTAGCTGGCTACAATAGCTTTGCAGTTCGGGAATATCTTCAGATATTGTTTCCCAGAGCTTTTCCGTGTCGAAGCTGCCATAATGATGGGCAGCTATATTTCTCATGTTTTTTATATCGCGCCATGGCATGGCGTTGTTGTTTGCCTTAAACTCATCCGATAAATGCGTTGTAAGCTCTCCTATTTGCAAGATACACATCGCCACGGCGTTTTTATACATTTTATCCGCCTGCAACGCTGCATAGGAGGCTCCAAACCGGCTCATAGCTTCATTAATTTCATCACAGTAGGAGATGATATGCTTCAGGATATCAATATTCCTCTGCATGTTCATAAATCAAAACCTCCTCGTCTATTATTTTAGACAAAAACGCTTCGTCAAGAGAGCCTGTGGTTAATACATCAACCGATGTGTTTAGGTTCTCGCTCAGTTCTCGCTGAAATCCGGCAAGTTTAAAGTAGCCGCGCATCTTTCCGCTGTCAACGCGAAAATCTATGTCGCTTTGCTCTGTAGCATCGCCTCGGGCATAAGAACCAAATAACAAAACGCGTTCAACTCCATAATTTTTTGCTATGGGTATGACGCGTTGTTGTATTTCTGCTATTGTGTGATGCATTGACTCGGCCTCCTTGAAATTAGATAAGGATACACGCTTCCGTAAGCACCGTAACAACATCCAGCTCTACACTGGCCACACCGCCGTCGATTGTTAAGCTGCATTCTGTGCCATCGTTTATTATACGCAGGGGGCCTTGAGCCAAAACCATTGTGCATGGGGTGCGACCCGGCAGCACTCCTAAATCCCCGGTAGTGCAGCGCAGAATTATCATGTCTGCCGTGGCGGGGACTTGGCTGTCAATTTCTTGACCCGGCGAAATTATTCTCAGCTCTAGTTTTTTGTTAGCCATAAAGTCTCCTTGGGGATTTATTTTTTTCAACTGGTTGGAAATGCCAACCAGTTGGGTTTTACGATGCCTTGTAAGCCTCGACAACCTCATCGATAGTACCCTTGTTGAGGAAAAATCCTTCTGGAATTTCGTCATGAACCCCAGCGATTATTTGTTTGAAGCCCTCTATTGTGTCTTCCAATTTTACATATCGGCCGGGCGTGGCGGTGAATTTTTCTGCAACGGTGAATGGCTGCGACAGGAACCGCTGGATGCGGCGAGCGCGTTCTACCGTGCGTTTATCGTCCTCGGAGAGTTCGTCCATGCCCAAGATGGCGATGATGTCTTGCAAATCTTTGTAGCGTTGCAGTATGCGCTGCACTTCGCGCGCCACGTTGTAATGGTCTTCGCCTACTATGCTTTTCTCCAGGATGCGGCTGGTGGATTCCAGCGGGTCAATTGCCGGATAAATTCCCATTTCCACTATGGCGCGGCTCAGATTTGTTGTGGCGTCTAGGTGGGCGAAGGTTGTGGCAACGGAAGGGTCTGTATAGTCATCGGCAGGCACATAAATGGCCTGGATAGACGTGATGGAACCGGCCTTTGTTGACGTGATGCGCTCTTGCAGTGCGCCAACTTCCGTGGCCAAAGTGGGCTGATAGCCCACCGCAGACGGAACCCGCCCCAACAGCGCAGATACTTCCGAACCGGCCTGCACAAACCGGAAAATGTTATCAATAAACAGCAGCACGTCTTGGTTTTGCACATCGCGAAAATATTCGGCCATTGTAAGACCTGCAAAACCTACGCGCATTCTTGCCCCGGGTGGTTCGTTCATTTGGCCAAAAACCAGCGCGGCCTTTGACAAAACCGGCGAGCCATCTTTTAGCGTGGAATTTTGCATGTCATTGTATAAGTCAATGCCCTCGCGGGTGCGTTCGCCAACGCCCGTGAACACGGACAAACCGCTGTGCGCTGTGGCGATATTGTTAATAAGCTCCATGATGATAACGGTTTTGCCAACGCCCGCGCCGCCAAAGAGGCCTATCTTGCCGCCCTTGGCGTATGGACACAGCAAATCAACGGCTTTTATGCCGGTTTCAAGAATCTCCGTGACAGAAATTTGGTCGGCAAAACCCGGTGCCTTACGATGGATAGCCCAATTTTCCTTGGCGGGTACATCTCCCTTATTGTCGATGGGGCGGCCCAGGACATTCATCATTCGCCCCAAGGTTTCAGGCCCTACCGGCACAGAAATTGCGGCACCTGTGTCGATGGCTGGCATTCCACGCACCAGGCCGTCTGTGGGTCCCATGGAAATGCAGCGCACAACATTGTCGCCAAGGTGCTGCGCTACCTCCAGCACCAGCGAATCCTGGCCTTCGATTGGTATCTCAATGGCGTTGTACAATGCCGGAAGCCCGCCGTCAAAACGGATATCCAGCACCGCGCCGGTGATTTGCAGAATTTTGCCTGTATTTTTGTCTGCCACGAGAACAGCTCCTCTATTGCAGTGCGTTGGCACCGCTTACAATTTCTGTGATTTCTTGGGTAATGATGCTTTGACGCTGCCGGTTGAACATCAGCGTCAATTTTTCTATGATTTCTCCAGCATTGTTTGTGGCGGAGTCCATGCTTACCATACGGGAAGCCTCTTCGCACAAGTTGGCGGATGCCATTGCCGCATAGATAAACATGTTCATATACCACGGCACAACGCCGTCTAAAACCTCTTCCAGCCCCGGTTCGTATTCGATTTCAACTTCCGGGCGTGGGGTGGTTTCGCCTGTGGGCTTTTGGAAAAACCCCAAATCTTCCCATGTTTCTCCTTCGCCCAAAATGTTGCGCAAAAAGCCTGCGCTAACGGGAAGAACCGGCTTTACAACAGGCTCTTGGGTCAGCACCGACACAAATTTTGTGTAGACGACGAAAACCTCGTCAACTTCTTTGTTGTCGTACATTTGAACGATAAGTTTTGACAGTTTTGACGCATCATCAAAAGAACCCGAAGATGCGGGGGACTCCACAAGGTTTCCGCCGCGCCTGCGAAAATAATCGCGCCCTTTGGTTCCCGCGGGTATGATTATGAAATTTTTTCCGTTATCGACGGCGTGCCGTGCAAGTTCTTTGCAGACCTGCGTGTTATATCCGCCGCACAGGCCTCTGTTGCTGGTGATAAGCACGTAGGCCGTTGTTTTCACTTCTCGCGGAGCTACGTATGGGGTTTCACTCGCTGCGTCGTGGCTTAGGGCGTTGAATGCAATGTCAAAAGCCGCTCGCGCCGGTTTGGCGGCTGCGGCAAGTTTGACCTTGGCGCGTTGCAGCTTGGCGGTTGCGACAAAATTCATGGCCTTGGTGATTTGCTGTATGTTTTTTACGGTTGATCGCCTGCGTCTTATGGCTTTCATTGAGGGCATGATACTATTCTCCCTTATGCGAAAAACTCAGTTGGTATAAGTTTATTACCAACTGAAGTTTACGCGTTCGTTGCCTTGAAGGCTTCGACGGCCTCGTCGATGGCCGTCTCCAGCCCGTCGATTTTTTTGTCTGTGCGGATTTTTGCCAGGATATCCTCGTGTCTGTCAATGAAAAATTTCAAAAACGCGGCCTCGGTAGCTTGAATATCCGCTACGGCTGTGTCAGCAAAATGCTTTTTTGTTATGGCATAAAACAGCAGCACCTGCTGCTCCACAGGCAACGGCATGTTTTGCGGCTGTTTGAGAATTTCCACGATGCGCCGCCCTTGGTTTAGGCGGTCAAGGGTGTCTTTTGTCAGGTCAGAACCGAACTGTGCGAAGGATTCAAGTTCGCGGAACTGCGCAAGTTCCAGTCGAAGAGGGCCGGCCAGTTTTTTCATAGCCGCAATTTGTGCGGCACCGCCCACCCGCGACACGCTAAGGCCGGGATTGATCGCCGGGCGAATACCCTTGTTAAAGGCCTCCGACTCCAAAAATATTTGACCATCCGTGATAGAAATCACATTTGTGGGAATATACGCAGAAATATCGCCCGCCTGGGTTTCGATAATCGGCAAAGCAGTAAGAGTGCCACCTTTGGCAAGGCAGGCCGCCCGTTCCAGCAAGCGCGAATGCAAATAAAAAACATCGCCGGGGTAAGCTTCGCGGCCTGGCGGGCGGCGCAACAGCAAGCTAAGCGCACGATAGGCAACCGCGTGTTTGGACAAATCGTCGTACACCACCAGCACGTCCTTGCCTTCTTCCATCCACTCCTCGCCGATGGCGCAGCCTGCATATGGGGCGATGTATTGCATGGGCGCGGTGTCAGAAGCGTTAGCCGAAACAATGCATGTGTACTGCATGGCATCGGCCTCTTCCAATGTGCGGGCAACGCGGGCTACAGTTGATGCTTTTTGGCCGATGGCCACGTAAACGCAATATACTTTTCGGCCGTCCTGGCCTCTGTCGATGGCGCGGTTCAGGTTGGCCTGGTTGATGATTGTGTCAATGGCTATGGCTGTTTTGCCGGTTTGGCGGTCGCCAATGATAAGCTCGCGCTGGCCTCGGCCTATGGGCGTCATCGAGTCGATGGCTTTGATGCCGGTTTGAAGGGGTATGTTTACCTCTTGGCGTTCAATTACGCCGGGGGCGATGCGTTCTATTACCCTTGTTTTGGTGGAATTTATGGGGCCTTTGTTGTCCACGGGAACCCCTGTGGGGTCAACGACCCTGCCCAACAAGGCATTCCCAACCGGCACTTCCGCAATGCGCCCGGTGCGTTTAACGGGGTCACCTTCCGCAACATGGTCATCTGCACCCAAAAGCACCGCGCCGATAGAATCCTCGTCAAGGTTTAGCGCGATGCCAAACAACTCGCCGGGGAATTCCAGCAGCTCGCCGGACATTGCATTGTTCAGCCCATAAATGCGGGCGATGCCGTCCCCCACATGAATAACGCTGCCAGCTTCGGCAACGTCCATTTTCGAGGAATAGGCTTGTATCTGCTGCTTGATAATGGAGCTTACTTCATCAGGCCTAAGTATCATTTGTTGGCTCCCTTTAATTGTCAAGTGTTTTTGCGAAAATTACTTGACAATCAAAATTTTTAACGACAAATTGTAAACGTATCTTTCATGTCGCGCAACATGCTTTTGATTGTGCGGTCAACAAGATAGCCGTCCACGTGAATGCTAATGCCCGCAATTATCGACGGGTCAACAACTACGGTGATGTCGACGGATTTGTTCAGTTTGTTGGTCAAAATTCTTGTGATTGTGGCCGCTTGTGCATCGGTCAATGGCACGGCAGATGTCACACGCGCAGTGGTTTGCCGTAAGTTGTGCTTTATCATTTCCACCAGCCTATTTAAGGCAGACAAAAGAAAGGCTTCGCGGTTTTTGGCAATTACCAACCGAACAAAACCCATAAGGTCTTGGTGAATTGCTGCACCAAATGTATTATTTATGAATGCAAACTTTTCCTCCGCAGATATGCGAGGATGGGTAAGAATCAATATTGCATCGTCATTTTTTAAGCTGTTTGCAAGAAACTGCGCCTGCTCCAGATATTCCTTTTGCAGCCCGCCCTCTTGAGAAATTTCAAACAACGCGGTTGCATAACGTATGCTTAGGTCAGCCATCGCCTGGCCCCCTAACTAAGCGGCTTGAAAGCCGTGGCTTCAAGCTCGATCATGGCTTCGTCAAACAGCCTGTCGTGGGCGTTTTTGTCGATGGTCGCAGCCACCAGCTTAGCTGCCATGTCGGCAGAAATATCGATGATAGCCTGGTGTACCTCTGCCTTAACACGGTCACACTCAGCGGCAATGTCACGGGCGGCGCGGCTTTTGAGTTCCTGAGCTTCAGCGTTGGCTTCTTCCAAAATTTGATTGCGTCTTGCGCCGGCTTGTTTTCGAGCCGCTTCTAAAATTTCGCAACGCTCAAGCTCGATATCCCCGACTTTTTTCTCGTACATAGCTTTCAATTTTTCTGCTGCGGTCTTATCGGCGGCGGCAGTTTCGATGTCGCTTGCCACTTTGTCTGCCCTTATTTGCAATGTGCGTTTTACGGGCTTATACAACAAATACGTAAGCACCACAGCTATGACAACAACGCTTATCAAATTGGGAATCATCTGGATAAAAGTCTGCAAATCCAGCGTAAACAAAGGCATACTAGTCATCTCGTTTTACCCAAAAATAGCAATAGCACTGTTTACAATAGGATTAGCAAATAGCAACAAAAGCGCGAGAACAAAACCATAAACACCGGAAGTTTCGGCAAAGCCGCACCCGATGAACATGGTTGTGGTAATGGAAGCACGAGCTTCTGGTTGGCGAGCAATTGCCTGGACGGCGTTGGCCGCAACATTACCCTGGCCTAGGGTAGTAAGAATACCGTTTAGTAGCGCAATTGCAGCAGCAAATTGGGCTGCAACCATTACAAACGCTAAAGGATCATGCATAATCAATTCCTCCTTTATTAATGGGGGTTCTACCCCCAATCCCCCTCGCTACAACGGGCAAAGCCCGCTTCCGCTCCGCCCTTCGGGCGCATCGCGCGCTTACGCGCGATGGGTGGCTAAATATATACGTGTCGTTTCGCTTGCGTCAATCCCCGGCTGCAATCCCTATAAATGTGAGACTAAGCACAATGAAGATAAACGCTTGCAGTATTCCGACAGCGATATCGAAATATATATGAAGAAATCCCCCTAAAAGAATGCTAAGCACAATTGGAGCCAGGCCATATAAAAGAGACATCAGCACAACGCCGCCCACAATATTGCCAAACAAACGAAAGCTGAGTGCTATAGGCCTCGCCAGTTCTCCCATCAAATTAAGAGGAAAAAATATGGGCGAAGGGGCAAAAAAACTTTTTGCATATTCTTTTGGGCGATACCTAAATCCTGCAAACTGAAACAGCATAAATGACGACACCGCCAATGGGAATGTGAGTCCCCAATCGGCGGTAGGCGGCCTAAGCCCAACTACGCCAACCATGTTGGCTAACATAATAAATACAAACAACGAGAAAAACCATGAAGACAAATACCCCACTTTCTCGCCTGCATTGCTTTTAAAGAGATTTTCAAAACCACCTATGCACAACTCAAGAAAGTTCTGCAATCCCGTAGGTTTCCCCAGTGCATTCCACTTATTCGATTTGATGCGTACAACAATGGCAAAACCTATCAACAATGCCATTATTAACCATGTAGTCGTCATTGTTTCGGTGATGTAAATGGTTATGCCGCCGATGTTTATCTCGCCAAAAATCCTTATAGCAAAGTCCATGATTGCCTACCCCGCTTTAGAAGCTGTATCTTTAAAAAATAGCCGCATCAAATGCATTGCAACGGGGAATGTAAAAATCCCTATCGCAGTACCCACAAAGTTGGCAAAAGGAATAAAAACCACAACCAAGAAAACCGCAAGCGTAAATACCATCCGCATAAGATATTGCCACTGCAGATGCCGCCGCGCCGCGTTTGCTTCCATGTCTACCGCTTTGTTTACAGTGTTTTTCAGCCACAATACTTTTACAATATTTATGCCCATGGCCGCCGCCACTCCAAGTGCAAATGGCCCCGCTGCCACAGGGTTTTGGTTGACAAAATAAAATACTCCACCAGCTATGGCAACAAGTATAGATAGTATGGAAATTGTTACAATCATTTTTCCAGCTACTGCGTCCATGGAGTATTCCACGTGTTCACCTCGATATCAGAATTTCTTCGACAAATCAAACACAGCCTTAAACGCCGAAACACAGCCCAGCAAAACAAATACCAGCAACAACCAGGGCGACGTACCCAGCCAATCGTCTAAAAACCGACCAATCACTAGTCCAATAACCACGCAGGCCACAAAAATAAATGCTATTTGAGACATGAGTCCCATTGCACGCAGAATGGCTCTGCGTTCTTCGCTGGTGAGTTTTGGCATGGACTTCCACCATAGCGGCCACGGCCGTATTTTTTTGGAAAATTACAATCATATCCATGATACTAAAAAGGATGGTGCATGTCAAACGGATGAGATGGATGTCAATGTTTTTTACTTGATACCACATTGTCCACGCGCAGGGCAACCGCATACTAATTTTTTGTATTTCAAGATTCGTATGAGGGATTCACAAATCACACGCCATGTGGATATTATAAACTAGCAACAATAAAACAGACGCTTTTAAGCCATGAACGGGTCTTGCCAACTCCGGGAGGAGCAATCCGAAACGGACCGCGCCGTACCCGCTTTAGCCTCTATATAAGTTGCTCATGCTTTACTTGTTTTACCCGCCACATCGTTATACTAATCTCGAAAATCATCATCGCCAACGCTTCGCAGAAAACGGCCTAAAGCCGCCGATTTTCCGCTCGGTTGTCAATG
>Ga0123355_10008020_pt1 | contig 15921 bp, 15 predicted proteins | sample TergutEmb28metaG_3_FD_89872 | JGI IMG/M metagenome (GOLD analysis project Ga0123355, IMG submission 89872) | Embiratermes neotenicus P1 segment gut microbial communities from Petit-Saut dam, French Guiana - Emb289 P1 | ecosystem: Host-associated > Arthropoda: Insects > Digestive system > Gut ...
CAACACACATCGAACCAGAGCAATACAGCCCATGAAATAATTCAACAAATAAGTCGCAAGCTCCTGAGGATGGATGTATTACCATCCGAAACATGTTGAGCATTAAATAATGAAATAATAAAGCAAGTGACATCAAGTTGGTCTCTCTTTATTCAACTACAGTTCAATGTTATAAAAGCTGGAACAACCTCAACCGAGCTTGAGAAGCTGCTAGTCGCTCATGTGGGCAACTAACTGCGTGTCAGTTTATAGAACTTGGAGGCTCACCGCAATGTACACAATTGCCGTTTATGAAAACTATGACTCGGAATTTGAATAAATTTCACATCCCTACATTTTATTTAATACCATTTCAACCTTACCGTCTCACCTAAATGCAAACTTTGCGAACGGCTGCCTACCTTGCAGGTCTTTAGCTAACACTTTGAAAAGATCTGTTATGTCGCCCCCGCGCGCTACACGTAGCGCCCATCTCATCTTCCTCGACTTGAACAGAACCTCGCCTCTCTCACTTTCTCCCTCCCATGTCCAAATATTCTAGTCACCTATTCGCCCTCAGATACCCTCAGTTTATGTCCTTCCCTAAGGGTGAAGTATTGAATTTAAAACCCCTGATCTTGTAACACTGGATATAGGTTCAATAATGATTAGGCACTTTAATTTGTGGGTTTATATATGGTAAATGACGAGAAACTAAAACATATATTTACCGTTAATTACACAGGCTTACCTCTCACAAAAATTAATATAAGATAATAAGGCTTTTCCAACGGACTATTATTTATACGCTGACAGTCTCCCAACGTGTTATAATCTCAGTGAATACTTCCACGGCTCTATACGTCGTCCTTATAATTTGCTTCTAGTCACCAGTCTATTAATTAACCCATCAAGAGCCAACCTTCGGATATTCAAAACAAACCGTTATTTATCAATTACTATTTCGACCACTGAGTTAATTGATTCCCGAAGCAACACAGATGCGTTTCTACGCACTGTCAGATGATAAAGCATTTTGTTTGTGATTGGTCATTAAAATCAAATTAAAATTTTGTTCGACATACCTTTGTCCTAACAGATACAAAATTAAATGAGTTTTTTTGATTAGTTTTGTATTCACATTTTTTTCATGGTAATAAAAGCCTATTTAAAACGAGGCTTAACCGGATGAATCGCGAATATCGTGTAATAGATGTTTAAGTCCGTATTTCCTATCTCGCATCAAACACTCAGTCTTTGTAACAAAGACCATCCAGTTAACGCTTTATAAGTAAGGTCATCCCTTCTACTGAGAGGCATGCGAAAAACACCGGGAAAAATTTAAAAAAGGGGGGGGGGGTGTTCAGTATTCATAGGGGTGGTGTGTGTAGTAACCACTGTACTGCAAAGGCATCTTCGGACTTTATGGAATATGAATATCAATTACCATTACACTGTTCACCCTTAAAGACTAAATAAACAGCAAATGTATGGAAAATCTGAAATTAATACCCCCACTTGTATATGTATTCAGAATTGATGCTCAAAATTTCAGTACTCCGTAAACTGTTTGGAGACAAATATTTATTATGTTTATTCAATCATATAATCTTTTTATATTTAACGACGTTTGCAATAGCACAGATCATACAACGTCGAATGTTGGGATAATGACGAACTAGCAAATTGAACGGGGTGTTTCAGTACAGGTAAATCCAAAGATTTAACTGGAAGGATTAGGTTAATCCGGAAAGACTTGACCTTAGATAAACAGACTGTGAAGGTGCGCATTGGACAGAACTGTCCGAGGACAGAGTCCAGAAGCAAGTTCCTGAGCGTGGCTATAAAATGTGGGGTTTCATACGCGGGGGGGATTTCCTGTCTGAATAAATATACAGCAAGTGGAGAAATATCCTATACCGTCAGATAGATACTGCGGGGTTAAAACTGAGAGCCGCCTGATATTATCCAGCTACTTTTTAAGAAACTGGCAGAAATAATTTAGTGCAATAAAGAGAGACGATTGACAATAGGTTATTCCAGTTTATTTCAATGTGACCAATATCAAACTGAACTGAAAAGAGTTTATACAGCCCACCTTTTTCATGGAAGGGGATCAAATCTTGGGCGGAAATGATGTGGCAGATTTTCCACACAGCAATGCATGATATAAAAACTGTCTGTCCTTTCGTTTTATATTCTCATCAACTACAAGCTTGCTACTCTGCAAACACAATTCTTCTGTGTTTACTACACAGATTATCCTTCAAAAAAGTCAAAAACGTAGTTTCAAAAATAAACAAATTGATGACGCAATACGTTTTGTAAATCTCTCGTAATCTTAACATTTAGGTATCCCGAAATCAAAAAGTCTACAAAAAGCAGAAAACTTGTGTTCTGCATTTTTATAACTTTCTTTTCCTCAGTATGCCCTTTGACCTGTTGTGTTTTGGAACGGGTACAAAAACAATTGTTGTACAGAAGGAACGCACCCACAAGACACAACAACAACAACAACAACAACAACAACATCGTAGATAGAGGGGCAATGACGTATGCGAGAGATGAACCTCAATCTCTGTCTTTAAACATCTCACAACATGTTCAACGTTTACAGTGGGTCATTTACCTGCACCCAGCAGCTGTACGAGTGATATAAAAATCACTAATCTAACCTAAACTTTCCACGCCAGAACATAGACCATTCGAGTACTCTGTGCGCTGTACACCCCTGCAAAGGCATGGCCTCAATATAGCTCAGGTTATTCACTACCCAAACAACAAACAACCAACCTTGGGATCTGCTATATAATTAGAAGAAGCAGCTGTAATTTATTTTCTACTTTATACAACCCGGAGTTGCGTTCCGTATTGATAAAATGGCGGCAGGTAACATATAATTCCGAGTCTCATTATTGTTCGACAACAGTGTGTGTGTTTACACATCGTTATGCGCGCTCTAACGGCCAAATCTTGTACCACACCACGCCAGACTACTTTTGCCTATGTAGGATCATTCCATCCACAATAGTCGTCGTTTGCGGTTGCTTCAAGGCATTTTGAATGCTGCATGGATAGCAGTGAAGGCAAAATGTGCGCTAATACATTTTAAACCACCTTAGAGGAAAGTTTCATCCTTCGTTCAACGTGCAAGCATATGTAATTAAGGAAACAAATTTTGATTTCATACAGAATCTCTTTTGTGAATGACGTGTAAACTATCACATAATCAAGGTAAAAATTAACGCAAGCTTAAAGTGGCTAGTCACGTCAAAAGATTCCATCTGCTGTGTTAAGATAAGACACAAGTGTTAGACGAGTGTTTGGGACTAAGATAAAGCAATAGAAAGACAGATAAATCAGTCAGTGCATAAACTACATTGTAATAATTTATTTCATCAGATATTATTGGGGCTATAAAATGAAAAAGGCTGAGATGGGTAGAGCATGTAGTATGCATGGTATAGACAATAATTTTTTGTCTGGAAATCTCAATGTCAAAACTACTTCAGTGATATATTCGGAGATGAAGAATAATAGAGGCATAAACGTAATTCATATAGAATCTGAAGGTGTGAACCGGGTTTATGTGGATCACAACAGGGTTGAGTGAAGGGACGTTGTGAACACAGTAATGACATTTCTGGGACCACGGCAGCCGTGAGAGCCTTTGAGTATCTTAGAAACTATAAACTTTTCAACAAGGACTACCCTATGTGCAACTGCTTACGTAAGGATGTAAAAGTTGAAGATTCCCCGTAAACTCAGTCCAGCGCCGAACATTCGATTGTAAGAAGCAATGGGACATTTTCCGGTCCGCTTGAGGTTTCGAAGGATTACAAATACGTGTTATAGCATCAGAACCCATCATAAATACAAAACGAGTCAAGAAATGCCTAAACGTATACCGGCTTATTTTGCAATGTAAATATTTTTCAACAAACACAACCTGAAGAGGATAAATATAAGCACTATAGAACTTCAGAAGCTATTATAAATACAGTATAAGTCAAACACTCACAACATGCACATGGGTTTATGTTGCCATGTCAGTGCTTCTCAATGAGAGAATTCTGTAGAAGAAAAACGTCCATATGTATTGTATTAATTTTCAGTTGTCCTCTACTGGCTTAATCTATGCAATTTGTAATATTACAGTAACTAAGGCACCTAATTTTCCGTGCCGTCGCTGAATTTTCACGATCGACTATTGCAAACAAATACGCCACAAACAGCAGTATTTTCCCCAAACATATCATCGTGTAAAATTGCCGTTACCTGGAGCGCGAAGGTACATGGACCCATCTTACAGCAACTCTACATCACACAATAACTCACCTTATCAACAACTAGCAGCGATTAAATTCCAGACAAACACAACATCTCAGCAACGTACCTTCGTTTATTTACTTTCCTACAACATGTTTTGGTCGTTCTATTCAACCACCATCAGGTAGAAAACAAAAGTGCATAAATGGAAATATCTGCTACGGAAGAGGCCTCACCTTCTCAATTTGTTTGTTTTTTTTTTGGCGCGACAGCCCCCAGTGGGCCAGGGCCTCCTCATTCACGAGGTTTCTAGATCACAAACAACGATGCACAACAGTCGGTAGGACTCCTCTGGACGAGTGATCAGTTCGTCGCAGAGACCTCTACCGGACAACACAAAACACTCACAACAAACATCCATGCCCCAGTGGGATTCGAACCCACAGTCTCAGCAGACAAGCGGCCGCAGACCTACGCCTTAGACCGCGCGGCCACTGGGACCGGCCACCTTCTCAATTAGCCTGATAAAATACATATATCAGCTGTTATTCCTAATAAAGAAATAATAAACACACAAAATATTTGTGAAATGTCAAATTAAAATCCAAAAGTATTGCAGAGTGCAGGACAAAAGAGGCTCCTGACTGTACGAATGAAACTATGACGTTAAAATGTTGTTTTTCTATGGATTTAATGACACTGATTAACTAACGTAAAGATATTTTCTAAATGTTTATCAAAAACTGCATATTTTCTGCTCATCATCACACTCACTACACTTTAGAGTCCCACACATAACCCCATTAGGGTCGCTCATACGTCACAAGTTCGAGCAGCCATATATCTGTATTATTTCAAGTAGAAACTGAAGTATGCAGCATGCTGTGCCTCCTGCTACGTGACGTTCCTACCAAGCTTCATCCTAACCATCTGCACTCCGAATGGAGAAAGGGAGAAACTGCTGGGAAGTACCATACCGACGGTTTGGCAAGGTATCTTCGCTCATACTTACTATTTAGGGCCTCAGCAAAGCTAATTAATCTGGGGTTCGCGGAAACTACATATTTATTCTCGTTTGAGTCATCATCATCCAGCTAACATGGATTTGGTTCACTTGTTGACCCGTTCTGTCCCCACACATCTAGAAGTCTCTTTAATCGTCTCCCCTGGGTTCTTCTGCCTTCTGGTCTAGTTTCTTATTTTCCTCTTTCATCTAATACAATACATTCTGTTTATACGTTGCAACCAATTTATTTTGTATTCCTGTATTTGGACCAAAACTGCAGTTACATTTAGTTCCTTCGCTTCATTTCCGAGTCGTCTTTTGAGAATAATCTGTCCGGCTTCTTCTTGTGAGACTCGTCAGTAGTTAGAAATTTCCCTGAATGGTTTACGAACCCAGAGCAGAGTACGTACAATGGTAGGATTGCTAACTTGAGCCTCTAGACTTCCTCCACTCCTGATGAAACAGTTATACTGCTGTTACTCTGTTGTCGTTTCTTCGTTTGTGGGAACAGGGTATACCAAGAGAAGGTGTGGATAGCTGTCGAGTAGGAGAAGCTCTACTATTAACCATCACTACCCCTCATACCCCTTTTAAGTAGTAAATTTTGTAAATCACTGCAAGGTAGATTCCATTAATGGGTTGAGCTAAGGGACACGAAATTATGACTTAACCCTTATCCTGCTAACGTGGAGAATATGGTGAGCTCCTAATAATGTTAAAAAATGGCAGATGGGATTTAACTTGGCGTTTAAAGTGTTAATGGCAAGTTACATAATTTTGAACGACAGCTTGATAGCCTCTGCAGATGTGGCCTTAATTCTGACGGATTTAATTGTGAGGGCCAAGCAGAAGCTTGTAGCAGCAACTTGGGATTTGAAAGCAGCCTCACAAGTTACCTAGACGCAGAAAACTGAGAAAAATGGGATTCAATGAAATACTGTTTACGAATTTCGTTCGTCACAAACCAAGCAAAAACATTATTTCAAAGAAAAGAGACTTATTTTGTTTACAATACTATCTGATTATTCCAAAAACTACAAAAAACACAATCACACATTGTAGGGAGGAAACGCAGCTTTTTTTTTTAATACTAAGGCAGATGGGAAACAGCGCGCCTTGGGAAAATCCGCCCATCTGCATTCATAACATTTAATAAGGAATACACACTTGCTGGATCATCGAAATGGCTATGTCACAGTTACAGACTTACTTATGATATAAGGCAAATGTTAACGTGGACCAAGATAAATTTTCTGCACTTAATGCACCCTCACATTTTGAAAACTGTACTGCATTTCATGAAGATGTTATCTTCCTGAACAAATCAACAGACACAGTAGCTTATTCCTCGAATCCATATACGGTGCTCATAACTGTATTAACTTGTTAACTTTTACTTCAAATTACATTAGCATAGAAAAGGGAATCTATTCTGAACAGATGTTTATACATAAAGCAATTTCTTTCAGGCGCAGTGAGTCCGAATTAATCACGTCTTGTTCTTTTGTGCCGTATCTAACAGACACATGGAGGTGAAATTCCAAAGCGCCCCACTGGGTCACATGATTGTCAAAATAATCGATATTTTATTCCGAGCTGAATTTCATAATTCACAGCGTTAAAAAGTAAAGACTTTGAGAATAAAGAGCCATAATGTTGCCTTTTCAACATTTCAGCAGACCTGACAGAATGCTGTGACGGCAAACTCTCTGCTCAACTTGACACGTAAAAGTTCAAAGTTATTATTAAATGAGTCCTTTGATAGAAGTTCATGAAAGGATCAGCAACAAATATCTGTTCGTTCATCAGCCCGCTGATTTCACCGGAGGAAAATGACTCCAAATATTTCGGTTAAATTTTATATTCAGTAACGTTAAGAGCAATTCAACTCAATTCAGTTTTTTGTTCTGAACGTGCTGTCATAACAATCATAAGCCAATTACAGTAACAACACAGGAACATAATAAAAATACAGAAATAATAAATATCAAAGGAAACATACAGAAAGAAACAAAAGGAAAAACGTATAAGAAATTATAATTGTTACACGAACAATTGTTAAGGGTAATCATTTGTTTCTGCATATAAAAAGAGTACCGTTCCATCCAGTTCAATTTACTGACATGCGGTCTAACGCCCTACGGCCAGTTTGCTATACGAACACTCTAAAGCAACAGTACAAAAATACACCGCACAGTTACAAGACACAGGGAAAAAAATCAGGAAGAAGGTACAAAATATAATCAAATTAAATACAAATACCTTATCTAAATTTAAATCGCAGTTCACGTGGAAATTCAGTGGCCAAGCTACAGCGCAAATCTGTAAATAATTTTGATGTACTGAGTACAAATATACACATCAATCAGACTGCTCACCAAAACTGACAGTCCAGTGAATATAACGCCGTTCGTACTAACGTCATTAGCCGCCCAAACGTATCTAGCGGAGGACAGATGAAAATAAAAAGAATTCAAGAATAATAATAATAATAATAATAATAGTGGTGGTGGTGGCAGTTATTTACATTTCACTTTATTCTGCGCACCCTCCTAGTATTACCATAACCACGTCAATAGCACGTGTGAGCATGCGCTGCTTACAGCAGTAGACCTAATTATTTACCGCGTCTGATCACTGTATACCAACAGCAAGTGCAGCACAGCGCACACTACTGCGCCGACTACAACGACACTGACCTCTCTGCAAGACGCGAACCTTCGTTCAATCGCCACACTTAACGAGGTACGATGGAGGGAAGGCTTAGCCAGCATACTTCAAGTCAAGATGCATTATAACGTGTAATTTTCAGTGCTCTAACGAAGGGTAAAAAAAAGAATGTTCAAAAGTATATGCACATGATACACGATTGTGTGAAAAGCAGGTTGTATAGAGGCTGCAGCGAAGGAGCACAATCAGCGCATTGTGAAACTGAGAATGAACCAAGCATAATCATAGGCAATCATTATGCTATTGTTTGTTTCTAAAAATAAAATATAAAGTTTATTTTAGAAGTTTTTTCTCATTACTGTATCAAGACATGATTTCTTCTCTTTGTATTTCTCTTCCTGTTATTTAAATGAACTTCGAGAGACTCTCCTGTTGTTTTCAATCATGCATCTCTGTATTCGTCGCGGATTGAACCCAAAAGATCACTCGTGACAAATCGTAAGAAACGTGTTTGTAGAAAGAATGATAATATTAAAATGAATTTTACTTAAATGACGTGTGAAGAAGATGATGAAATTAACCCTTACCCTGTTAACGTGGAGAAAATGGTGAGCTCCCAATAATGCCAGAAAATGGCAGATGGGATTTATTTCGGCGTTTAAAGGGTTAAACTGGCTCAAAGTAGGATCGAATAAAGTACATTCGTGGTCGCGCGGTGATTATAGTTGAACTAGCCAGAATATCTTGCACTATAGTCATTGTCTTCCAATTAGAAACTCGGTTAGGTACTCAGGGTGTAAAACGTTCACCTGCTTGATCATTTGTCGCTCATTTATTTAGATGGCTGGTCATTTAGACAGACATCCAACCAAACAGATCAGCCACGAACTAACAGATAAATTCCTTAAGCCACAAGGGAAAAATCTTCTCCCTGCTTCTAAGATTTCTCGCGGGCGTATAAAATGTGAACGGCTCTTTGAAACTGTTTTTAAATTAATACTTGACTTGACTTCAGAAACGATTTCTGTGAATTGGCAGCTACATAAAATATTGTTATAAAAATAAAATATATATTTGTTTAACCAACTACGACCCACGCCAAGAACAGCGTGGAAATAAAGAACCATGAGATTTTGATGTCTGCATAAACTCCGGTCCACGGCACCCACAGTAACGGAGGCTGACGAGTCCAAAGGTAGACTGAATGCTGTGGAAAGAGGGAAATCCCTACCCACTACGGGATTCGAACCACAATATCCTGTCGGCAGCCCGAAGCGTAATTACTATATTGGCTGATCTACCACAAACTAACCGATTTAAAATGATGAGCATTAATAAAATTAAGATAAGCAAAATCAAATCGCCTACACGAATGCTAATGTAATTATAAGTATTTCATGAATACTTTGCTCCCATAACGCAAACGTTTTTATTGCGACAACTAACACAGCGCTATCAAAGCTCTCTCTCTCTCTCTCTCTCTATATATATATATATATATTAAAACAAATGAATGACCTTAGGGAAACAAAACCGAATATTAATTCTTGTTTCAGCCAACAAACCAATGAATTCTTCTATACGTACGTCTTCGCCTACGCTATTTGTCTCCCTTACTTTAAACATCGGGCTTCCATTCAGCTACATGCAATAAAAAGTAAGAACTCTCTCAAAAACTGTTCAATAATTCAAAAGTATATGATAGCTTTCATCGCTGACATTTCCACTTTCATAACTTCTTCCAATTCGGGATTCACGTAACGAGACCTTCACATTATGTACAGTGCATTATTTTTTGCTATATGTAATACAAGTTTAAACATGGAGTTTAAACCCTTGAATTCCAGTGGTAGCCATGTACACCACAATGCCTAATATTCCCAAATTCTGCAACTTGCCCATCCACCACGTGTATGCGATTTCCCAAGCAAACACTTACCCTATTTCTACGAGTGATAACATTAATAAGGTTACTAAACGAAACTTCAGGTATACTTTGCGACAAAATAATAATTATGTTTACAGACTCAAAAATATCGCAGAAAGTCACATAAAAATCTCATTAATAATAGGCACACACGTGGTCTTATGACCTCTATAATTTTTGTAATGTTTTCTCGTTTTCCCATAACAATTACGCAGTTACTGGTTGTTAGCTACAGATATCCTGATATTATTAATGTAGTTTATTACTATTGACTTATATTAACTCTTATCGCGTTGTAAGAGCTAGGAGTAGGTTCCCTTGTAAAGTTTATAATAATTTGATCCGTCCTAATAATATATCATTATCTGACGCAACAATCAACTCTGCTACACAGTCCCTTAATGGAATATTCTTACACAAAACTATACAGAAATTATCTTAATAGCCGTTTAAGTTTGTATAGTTTGTTGTCAACAAATTTACGGCCGAAGATATATACGTAGTTAACGAGCACAGTCAATATATCGATACTGATCTTAATGGACTTCAGTACCTAGCCAGACCATGCCATTCTCATAAAATCGAACGTTTACACGGTACCAGTGAATCTGGGTTTTAGGTTATCGTGGCGGTGGTTATTTATATTAGTCTTCTGGGCCGTGACGCCGTGTAGTTTGGTACATGGATATTAATGTTTTAGATGAGCCTGTCTTCCATCATGATATGGTTACGGCACGTTCTTCCGAAACCATCTGGCAAAGTATACGTAATCATTCGCCAGAACGCTGTAAACACAGCAATAACACACACAAAAAATGTAATTTCAGTACAATGTATCATACTGTATACTCCGGAATAAATGCGTGCACAAAATGAATGTAACAACAAACACTACTGATGGAATTTTCAAGCAGGCCTACGTAGCCGTGACATGCCTTCAAAATTCAAGGTCCACGATGGAGCCTGATACAGGCTTGTCCAGTAGAACACCCTCCTCCCAGACCCAGCTGTCAGACAGTCTCGGTACATTTTAGGCGCGTTCTCAGAATTGCGAAAAGCGACTATTAACTTCGTCATGTTTGCCTTCCGTGCGTCCGCACAGAACAACTCCGCTCCCATGGGAAGTATATACATGAAAAATTATATTTCAGAGTTTTTGAAAATATGTATGAAAATTAAAGTTCCATTAAAATCTAACATGAATACAGGGTACATTACGTGAAGACCAACACACGTGTTTTATCATTTCTCGCTCAACTCTTCTTGGAATGAGTAACTTTTCAGACAAACTTTGCAGATAAAATCAAAACACAAATTTTATATTCAATAATTTTTCCAAAATCATGTCCTGTGTAAAAACACTGCAGAACACTGCACGCTGGATACCTAAGGTTATAAACATACACTGAATATATGCCATAAGTATTGCTTTTCCAAGGCAACAATGGTTGCATGAACGCCCCTCCACGTTACGTTACACGCATATTGCCTTTCTTTTTTAAATTATTTAAGACTGTATTCACAAGTTTAGGTATTATGAATGACTGTTTACATGGCGTAAGTGTCGTAATACTATTGTGTGGTTAGTAACTCACAATCCCCTAATTTCATCCATCCACGAGGTTTGTCTCTGTGACAAGTGTCATACCATGAAGAAGCAATTATTTGGAAAACGAGGTAAGGATAAACGCAGGAGCGCAATTGGTTGAGGCACTATGCAACCAGGCAGAAGGTCGTGGGTTCGATTCACGATGGCATCATTAGCATAATCCTTGCGGCCGTACTGTGGCCCTGAGGCCGACTCAACCTCCAACAGAAGTACGAGGAATATTTCCTGGGAGGTAAAGGTGGGCGGGGCGTTGGGCTGACAAATTTACCACCTTGATGTGCTGATTTTCTTGAAATCTGGGAGCCTCAAACTCCTGGAACCCCCAGGGCTTGTTTAGGCCTGTACAGGGATTGCTTTACTTTTTGCTTAGCATTTAACCCTCATCCTGCTAAAGTGGAGAATATGGTGAGCTCCTAATAATGCAAGCAAATGGTAGATGGGATTTAATTCGGCGTTTAAAGGGTTAATCTGACCAATATCGTTGGTAACTTTCTGCTGTTATTCCAATTTGCCACGAGCCAAGATCAACACATTAGCGATAAGCAAGCCGACAAAAAGTGACAAACGATAGTAATCAGATCAAATAATATTGTTTTACAAACAAGACAAGCTGCAAAATGAACACTTACATGGATCTGGAATAAAAAATATAGGTCTAGTTTAATCTGTGCTGGTCGTGCAGTAATTACCAAAAACACTGACCGAACTGCTGGCATATGACATCATCCACACATTTGCAAATAACATAAAAATCACTGTTAAGAAATGCTTCCATATGTAATTAGGTAAATGTAGAGTGATGTTCATTTAAAGCCCACCCCAAAAAATGTGATTCTATGATGCAATGAATGGTGTAATGTGAGGTCGTAGACAAGGTACTATTTGAAAATCATCTAATAAATTTGTCACCCAACAGTCAACACACCTTTTTTAAACATCCAACTGTTGAAAATAAAACAAAAACAAATAAAACGTTAATAAAAAAACTTGTTACCGTACTGTAGCAGCAGCACCACCTAGCTCATCATGACAAGTCAGGATCCTTAAACAACACATATATCCTGCTTGTTAACCTCGCGTTCCTCCCCCACCCAACGAAAATACACGCTGCTTGCTCACACAGGCTGCCTAATCCACACTCAACACAAATCGTCTCAATCCCAGTATACATATAATAAAGCATAAACTTATGGCTTTCGGATATGACACAAGATAAAACATTGTGAAGTGAATAAGTTAAAATTTACTAACATTTTAAAATGTAATTTAATTGAAGCTTCGTTTCAAATTTAAGAGTTAATGATTTAAGTTTAAAATTTTAGAAAACAAGATGAGGCAGTTTACTTTGTTCTTATCCGCCATACTTGCTCTCACTACTCGTGGCCCATCCAGCGAGGAGGAGAGCACAGAAACATCTCGTATCTCTGTCCTTCTCTTCTTCTTGAAACCACCTGATCTTTCACTGTACACCACGATCACCACACCTCCTGGCGAGGGAATCATGAATCAGAGGCTTGTTAACCTCTCATAACCTTCTCTCTATCTCTCCTTTCATTTTTCTATCTCTTACATTTCTTCCTTTCCTTCTTCTTCTTCACATTCTTCTGTAAACTTCTAATCTTGAAGTTCCTATACGTTCTGAAGAAAATTACTTGTAATAGATATAGACAAACAACTTTTCGGTAGACGGCTGGTAAAGGAATGCACATATGCCTGACAATGTTAAATTAACCTTCGATAAACACTCACACGTAATGACATGTTGTGAGTTATCGTCTTTCATTTATACGGCAGTATTGACTTAACTGTGATTACTGGCTATAAATTGTATGCCGACAAATACTGCAGTAGGCTTACACACAAGCAGAAGTGTCAGATTGTAAGTTAACCCCCTGAGACAGAAATGAATCTGCACTTTATACATCAATTCGGTTCGTACCTCACAGAGAACACTGTTTTGCTTCCGTTAGAAAGAACGAGTGCAGTGTGTGGACACAATAGCTGTTTAGTGTAACGACTACAGGGAAGATAAAAATACATTGTATGAGCAAAATGCAGTTGCTTAGTGTTAATACCGGGTGTGTGTTCATCAATGCTCTTGAAAATGTTATTGCTGATCGGTTATAGAACAAAGTCAGTGTGGAACGAAGTATTTTCTGTTCACAAAATCGTGGCAACTGGTTACATTAGTTCTGAAATTCATTGTCGAGTTTATATCTACTAAGCCATTGCCCAGCGAATAGTATCAACAGATCAACAAATGCCTAATGAAGTAACTGAAAGAAAATGTAAATTTGTCCCTGTGTATGTTATGAACGCATACTGGGGGGAGTGGAGGTGTATCTCCATTTATTTATAACCTTGGCATTTGATGTCGTGTGGTCAGCTTCACGTCCGGGTCGCTTAATCCTTTAAACGCCGAGTTAAATCCCATCTGCCATCTGCTGGCATTATTAGAAGCTCGCCATATTCTCCACGTTAGCAGAATAAGGGTTAACTCTCGGAGAAGTAACACCCTGCACCCTTTGACTAACCGTTTGATGGACCTTAGAGACAGACATAAGTTTTACTGAAGTAAGAATAATGTCTGCAAGGAATCGAACTGAGATTCCTCGGATACCCATCCGTAGCCTAGTCAGTATATGGAATGCACTTTACCGCTTTCTCCTAACTAAACAAAAAGAAATAAAATGAAGTAATAATAGCACATTACATACCGCTCCTATACTATAGGCTACATTAAGTTCCTGAAGCCAGAAAGTTACATCTGAGTGAATAACAATCACATTTCAGTAAGAGTGCAATGAAACAAAAGCCACGTTGAAGAATAAAAGACCAACTTGATGTCACTTCCTATTTTATTTCACTTCTAATGTGCTCAACATGTTTCGGACATTAATATATCCATGATCAGGAGCTTGCGACTATTCTGTTGAATTATCACATTGGTCGTATTGTTCTTGGTTCGATGTGTGTTGGCGTTTCGGTGTGGTTGGGTTGGAGTGGTATCCGTGTTGCAGGCTGAAGCCAATGTGGTAATTCAACAGAATAGTCGCAAGCTCCTGATGATGGATATATTACTGTCCGAAACATGTTGAGCATATTAGAAGTGAAATAAAATAGCAAGTGACATCAAGTTTGTCTTTTATTCTTCAACTATACCAAGTACCTTGCAAATGACAACAATACATACTGCGTACATACATAACGTTCCATTTTTACAATTCTAAACTACAAAAATTTTGAACTCTGTTTAAATTAATGAACAAATTTCTTTAATATTACAGACATTATGCAGACCTAGCATAGTATGCTGCAATATAATAATCCTTAACTTTCTGTACGCCTCCTAATTGCACTTCTCTTGTCTCTTCTTCCCTCACAAAAATATTACAGCTCTGTGTTTGCGAGTCAACAGAGTAAAGGCGTTGAAACTTTAGCAAACACTTCGTCGTTCAAGCAGAACAATGGTAAAGTATTCCTCACACACCTAATAAATAAAACATACACGCGCATGCACACGCACACACACACACACACACACACACACACAGAAACTACACTTAAATATATTCGTGCTGGCCTGAACACATCAGCGAATCACTTTCTTGCAATCTCTGTTTTACGATACCACTTAAATAAACCCAAATCATATGATAGCGGCTCAAACTAGTAATTACATTGGAAGAACAGGAATTGCACACATTTTCACCTACTTGTCATCAGTCAATGCGCACATCAACTAAACAATGTTAGGCAGATTGGAAAACAGTGTTGGATACAAAATATCTCCATTTCTGTCCCCTCACTGCTTATCCATAGCAATCGAAAGACTCAAATCCACAAACGGATAAGATCCAGAGCCATTCTTTCCACCTTTCATCCTCGCAATCCATCTCCGCAAGTTAATTCTTAATCTTCCATTCCCATCTCACTCTCGGCCGTCCAACTAACTGCTTCTCCAGACGTCTCACAAATAAAACTCCATATGCATTCCTCGTCTTCGCTGTCCGATACACACGGCCATTTAGCTGCTAATTTATAGGATCAGTGAAAGAAACATCTCCCGTCATGAGACACAAACAACTTTTTGTGGTTTTTCAAAAATATAAATTACTGTTCAGCAAAAAGTTTTGTGAACATAATAACGCTTATGAAACAAGAAATCAGCTAAAGTTTACTTCGCGCTTCTTTGCCACGAGTTCAAAATAAGATAAAAAAATCCTACCACTGTGTTCGCAATTTTTCATTAATATTGTCCATTCAACCTTTAGGAACATCCGGTGCTTCAATTTCTTTCTTTGTAAAACAGCAAATGTCGCGTTCAGTATTTCAGTTTTAGTTTTCGAAAAAAAAAAAAAAAAAAGAAATAAAATTACCACTTATTTCGAAAATACTAAAAAAAATAAAATTAAAATTAATTAATATATTTTTTTTATTAAATAAAAATAAAAATATAAA
>Ga0123355_10008021_pt1 | contig 15919 bp, 15 predicted proteins | sample TergutEmb28metaG_3_FD_89872 | JGI IMG/M metagenome (GOLD analysis project Ga0123355, IMG submission 89872) | Embiratermes neotenicus P1 segment gut microbial communities from Petit-Saut dam, French Guiana - Emb289 P1 | ecosystem: Host-associated > Arthropoda: Insects > Digestive system > Gut ...
AGTTCGGCCCTCTTTGAAACGTTTCCACCACTTGTACGTTTGAGTCCTGCCCATGGCTTCTTCCCTGAATGCTATTTTCAACATTTCAAATGTCTCAGTAACAGATTTTCCAATTTTCACACACAATTTCACATAAATTCGTTGCTCGTGAAAAACACTCATTTTCCTGTCTCAAGAGAATCGCCAGACGTGCCAAACATGTGATCACATAAAGAAACACAGCACAATGACTAAGCAAGATAAGGCAATGCGATTTTCGCGACTCAGTTCAACAAACTCATTACCAGAGAGTAGCACTTGCCGCGCCCCGCTAGGACGACGCAATGGTGGGCTATTTTGAACGTTTGGAAACTTTCCGGACAGCCCATTTACATCTACAAATTCGATGAAGCTGTGCACGTGATGTCAAACAATAACATGACTGACATTACCATGCAAGCATGGTTTAGCACGCAAACCAGTTGCAGCCAGTTTGTTATTTCATGTCATGACCACCAAGGATTTGTGAAACAGAACTGCAGGTTAGTCAGTTATCAGATAGCACCCTTAAATACACTGAATTTGTCTCTCCTGTCATGTTTTGTTTTGTTCAAACTCAGGAAAACAGCTGTAGGGAAATACAAAATTCTTGAAAATGTTCATAGAAGTGAAGTTCTGACTCATTCTTCAAATGCTGTAAAAAATTGGGGGCTGGACATGGGAAGCTTGAAGATGATCCAAGATGTGGGAAGAAAGCACTTATTCGAAATGTAGAAACCAATGCAAAAACTTATTAACTGGTGGCCAGAGCCATCAAATGACCATAAAACAGATAGAGAACAAACGTCACAATAACTGCAAGATTTTTAATGATGATTTAGGAAAGAGCGAGCTGTGCATGATATCTGGTCCACACAGTGTCACAGATGAGGAATACATACACAGTCACAACATGTGAAGAGAGCACAGAGTCACAACATGTGAAGGCAGCAAAGCCACAACATATGAAGACAGCACAGAGTCACGACATGTGAAGAGAGCACAGAGTCACAACATGTGAAGATGGCACAGAGTCACAACATGTGATGAGAGCACAGAGTCACAACATGTGAAGATGGCACAGTCACAACATGTGATGAGAGCACAGTCACAAATTGTGAAGAGAGCACAGAGTCACAACATGTGAAGACAGCACAGAGACACAACATGTGAAGATAGCACAGAGTAACAACATGTGAAGAGAGCACAGAGTCACAACATGTGAAGAGAGCACAGAGTCACAACATGTGAAGACTGCAGAGAGTCACAACATGTGAAGAGAGCACAGAGTCACAACATGTGAAGACAGCACAGAGTCACAACATGTGAAGAGAGCACAGAGTCACAACATGTGAAGACAGCACAGAGTCACATGTGAAGAAAGCATAGACTCAACATGTGAAGACAGCACGGTCACAACATGTGAAGACAGCACAGAGTCAAAACATGTGAAGGCAGCACAGAGTCACAACATGTGAAGACAGCACAGAGTCACATGTGAAGAGAGCACAGACTCACAACATGTGAAGACAGCACAGTCACAACATGTGAAGACAGCCCAGAGTCACAACATGTGAAGGCAGCACAGTCACAACATGTGAAGACAGCACAGTCACAACATGTGAAGACAGCAGAGAGTCACAATATGTGAAGAGAGCATAGTCCCAACATGTGAAGACAGCACAAAGTCACAGCATGTGAAGACAGCACAGAGTCAGAACATATGAAGACAGCACAGTCACAACATGTGAAGACAGCACAGAGTCACAACACGTGAAGACAGCACAGAGTCACAACATATGAACACAGAACAGTCACAACATGTGAAGACAGCACAGAGTTATAACATGTAAAGAGAACACATTCACAACATGTGAAATTCAGCACAGAGTCACAACATGTGAAGACAGCACAGTCACAACATGTGAAGACAGCACAGTCACAACATATGAAGACAGCACAGAGTCACAACATGTGAAATTCAGCACAGTCACAACATGTGAAGTCAGCAGTGACAATACGTGAAGACAGCACAGTCACAACATATGAAGACAGCAGATTCACAACATGTGAAATTCAGCATAGAGTCACATGTGAAGACAGCACAGTCACAAGTGAAGAGAGCACAGGGTCACAACATGTGAAGACAGCACAGAGTCACAACATGTGAAGACAGCACAAGGTCACAACTTGTGAAGACAGCCCAGAGTCACAACATGTGAAGACAGCACAGTCACAACATGTGAAGAGAGCACAGGGTCACAACTTGTGAAGAGAGCCCAGAGTCACAACATGTGAAGACTGAACAATCACAACTTGTGAAGACTTTCTCAATTGCAACATTACAGGAGTGAATCATGGGTGTTTCAGTACAATCCTGAAATAAAATGTCAGAGCATGGAGTGGAAACAAATCATGACTGAGGCTCAAAAATTTTGCCTGCAAGAGTTGAGGTTAAAATAATGTTGATCATTTTTTGATACAGAGGGTGTGCCTGCGGCACAAACAGTGAAGCATAAATTCTACACACACACACACACACACTGAAAAGGATACTGAAGGTGATATTGGGAGTAAGGCCACAATTTTGAGAGAAAGGGAATTGCTTCCCTCTGCACAATACCCCTGCTCATTCTGCTTCCTGGTGAATCATGGTGTGGTGATTAGCTTCCCACCTTATACACCTGATCTTGCACTTTTTTATAGTCGTAAAATGAAAACTGCCCTGATACAGAAAAGATTTTGGGACATCAAAGACAAAGAGAAGAATGTAACAGTCAAATTACATATAGTTCCTCTCCATGCCTTGGATGATTATTGTTCTGTGAAACATTTACAAAGATGTAGAACTTCTGTTGCAATAAAGGGAGATTAGTGGCATGGAAAATAAAACAATTTCATTCTTATGTCATATATAACTGCTCTCACACATGAGGTTCAGAAACTGTATTGTCTGACCTTACATTTTTATGGATATTTTGTAGTATTTTAATTGCTCAATGTGAATATATTGAAAATTAATCCAAACAGCTAAAGGGGTGTCAAGTATTGAAAGCAAAGTCCCAATGTTGCTTTCCCACATTTTACACACTTGTTGTAAGCTTCTGACCAAATGCTTGTCAGAACAATGTTGCCCAGATTTTACACTTCCTCACATTTTATGCCATATTAGATGGTCACAATAAAAACATAAAATTTTGCTTTTACTGGGGGTTATATAAGACAGTAACAAAATGATGTTAATGAATTACCGACTACCTAAAGGATAATTCTTACATTGATACTTGAGAGATCAAGCCGCGACAGAAGTGGAAAGTTGGCAATGAGAAACTTCATATGTTCTGAATTCAACCGTTTCCACCCTGTCAAGTTGAGACCTCGAAGATCTTGGCAATACTTGGAAATAACTTCCAACACTGGCTCTATTTGCAGGAACTTCCAGCCACCTGTCACAATTCATACCAAACATTTAGACACAATAAAGGAACTGCAATATGTTTAGCAAATACAGTGAAGGCACCAGCTGCTGATTAATCAGTTCATATGGCATAATAATAGTGCTGTGAAAACATAATACAATCAGTTCATACAATGTGGATTGATGCTGTGTTATAAATGGCAAATTCAGGGTGTCCTAATAATTACTTTACGAAGACACTAAACATAGTGTAATCTTTGTAAAGTGACTTTTAGGATGCCCTGCGTACATTTTGTTCCCTTCAAATGGTACAAACATCCCTGAGATACTCAATGGCAAACACAGAAATTCACTCCAGCCCTTTAGAAGATATAGAATTTAGGCCACTTCAAAAGCTCCAAATTTAATTTTAATTTTCTCACCACAATAATGCCACAAGAGGATATAAGTGATCACATACTGCAAGGTTGGTCTCACTGATTGCAGCACTAGACACAGCTTCAAGCCCTAGCCACTTTGCCCTCATGAAAGAGCATAGAGAACCAACAAAAAGGATAGTGGGTAGGATATATGAGGTTTTCACATTGCTGCTGTCTTCTGGGATCTGACAATGAGCATCTGGGCAAGTAGTCTCTGCATGATTTCTGGCTTCTGCCATGGTGTCAATAAAGTCTTTGCTCTTCTGGGATGTCACACAGTGCTGACTGATAATTAGGAACATTTCAGGACAGCCTATCAGCCATCTTCAAGGGTCACACAGTCCAAAAATGATGATCCTTAAAGATGGAACAGATAGGATGTCACAAATGTTAGTAACAAACTACCACTCTGCACTGTGTGACATCCCAGAACAGCAAAAGACCTCAAGTAGTCCCTGGTGTTTCAAACAGTCAGAGTGCCTTCATAAGTGGAATCAAGCATTCCAAAAATAGTAGCCTCACAGGAAAATTGTGTGTGTGGACAGCAGCACAAGCTGGACAGGGAGTAGGTACTGACTTGGATGGGTGCATCATTATGCTACTACACAGGAGTATGTGAACATTATGATTATGCACCACTGACAGTGATGTCCAACAACACAGCATCACTTCTCTGAGGTTGGGTGAGTTAAGATGCCATTATGCAAGCTGTGAAGTCACCAGCACTGAAGCTTTGTCACTACGCAGAATAAAACAGTGATAAACTGAGAGTATCAATTATGGTACTCTAAATCTGCTGTTTGTATTTCTGGATTTGGTACAAAGACATGAAAATGACTATACACTTACCCACGTTTAACTCCTGAACACGGGTCAGCCTGTTTTCACACAACCAGTTCACAGTTTCACTAGTCTTGTATTTGTCCTTAATGCAAGGGCTGGCTAGGTCAATGTTATACCACAAGGACGGTGATAGTGCCACATCTCGCCACAGCCTGCAAACGTGAGATGCCCTGCAAGAAGCCGTTCATTTCCTTTACCCGAAAGAAAGACAACTTGGAAAACCTAGATGTAGATGGGGCAAAGGTAAAACAGAAAAGTAGTCCCTTTGCATGCTATGAAGTGTATATGGGAAGCAAAAGTACAGCTCCACTCATTCTTATGCTGTACATGAGACTGTGGGAAGTGTCACCTTGTTTCATACATCACTTGTCCCTACCATGAATTGAACCCTGGACCATCCAACCCATAGCTGTCACTATGCAACCAACAACATTATGATGTATCTTGCAGAAACAGAATCAGAGGGTGTGAAGATGAACTGCCGGCATCAGGACAGGGACAAGTGGTGGGGTCTTAGGAACAAAGTAACGACATTCCTGGTTCCACAAAACGCAGGGAATTTCTTGATCAGCCCAGCACTATTCAAATTTCAAGAAAGACTCTGCTCTATGCAGTGAGCTGGTCACTACCAGACTTACATCATACTGCCTCTACATTACTGTGGTACAGCTGGTAGTACAATGGCGAAGCTACGGACTGGACGTCCCAGCATCATGCGTCCCTTCCCAGAGATTATCTCATCCCCAAGATGTCCAACCAAGCATGCGGTCCACCTAGCCTCCTAGTCAATGGGCACTGCATGACATGTCTGTTGGTACCCAGCACCCATGAAGCTCACCGCTCACTGTTGCCTGGTGTACAGGCCAAGAAAGCATGAAAAATACCTCCATTCCCCAATACACCTTCATGACATGGACACAACCAACTTTACCTTTTTACCTTGAACATAGAAGCTGTCAAATAACATTCTGAGAATTACATGGATATATTCAATAAAATCTTCTCAGTTTGACAGATGTGTCATGTGATCCAAATGGACAATTTCACAGATTAGCACATAGCGCAGATATTGATGATAATCATGATGGCCACTTTTAACCACATCACCTCCAAAGAGAAGAAAAACTTTTATCGAATGATCACCCCAGCAATTTACAATTTTAAAACAGTTATAACGACAGCTACAAATTTTGCCTGACATCCTGTTGATTGTTGGGGCTCAATGAACCCATGATGCATTAAGAGTCAAATAAATTCCCCATTTTTGGGTGCAGCAAAATCCACATGAAGAACTACACAATAATTTTAAGCAGAGGTATCAAGTAGTTCTCAGCAAATGTATATTGTGTAATACTGGAAACAGCTTAACTGGGTCACATTTTACTGACAGACATTCAAGGACTGTGTATTACAGGAGTTTCCTAGAAAATGAGGTACTGTCTTATTTGGAGAATGTGCTCCTTACTACAAAGGATGAATCTGAATACTACTAGATTATGTACTTCTCCTTTTAGGACAGAGGTTCCAATGTGCTTACACAAAAATTATCACAGAATCAGACTGGAAGTGGTGCAACAGAGTGATGCCCAGCTTTGTCACCCAACTCAAACACATTAAAGTTCTTCCCATCAGATTCAAGGTACAATGCAACAATGATGCCACTGTATGTATAATGATCTGAAATGGACAGAACGTTTATAATACTCCCCAAGTCTGGCAAGCTCACTACAGACCACACTGTAGGTTTCTGCCAGTTTCCTGTCATTTACCTAACAGAGAACACAACAGATGTGATTATTTAATGATGTTGTCAAATGTCAAGATCACAGAGCATCAGTAACACATAAATGAACAAGTATGGAACACTAGTGGAATGATAATGATGTGCAACAACAGAGAAACACTTCTCTAGAGACACTGTGTCCACCTCAAATCCCACATGGACTGGGACTGAACCCGAGACTGTGTGAGAGACCGACACCTAAGAACTATAGTCATGGCATGGCCGGCACAGCCACAACACATCAAAACATTATGATATTAGCCCACACTCTTCTGAATGTACAAGGCAGCCATGCCTGCTCAAGTGACATATTTGGTATGCAACTCATATCCTCATTCCAAATAGTTCTCTATATTACACAAGTATATTTTAGTGTGTTAGTTTGTATCATTCCTTCTCTCGGATGCAACCACAGCAGACTCAATGTTCGTGATTAACTGTGACCAAGAAGCCATCACAAACAACATAATCCACTTCCAATGTAAAAGAGCTATTTGGTTCAAAGAACATAAGAAACAGCAGTGACACAGGAGGCAGTTACAAAGTAATGCCTCCTATTTTTTTCCTCGGGAACTATAACTACAATTATAATTAAATTTACATATATCATGCGTACATCCTTCACAAAGTTGGCACTATTTTTCCACAAAGTCACCTTCAGCCCCTCAAAATCCAAACTCATTGTCCCCATCACAAGAGGTGAGCAACAGAAGGATGGGAGTGTTCACTAGGTTGAAGTACAACAGGCATTTATTCCCAGAAGCATTACAGGAGCCAAGATGGACAGGTGAGAATCCTGAAAATGGCCAATGAGACTCTGGCAAGGGCAGGAGAGTCTCGTTATACATGGAGAAGCCAACCCTCCTAGGGGAGTAAACCCTCAACCAATCTAGAATACTATGGGCCAAACCTCATATCCAATATTTGAGTTGATTACAAGCAAAGAAATAGCAGTCACGTGGAAGTACTACAGGTCAAATTGCAGGGGACAAAGGGCAGCACTTGTGGTCTAAGAGTAAAGGAAATTGATCTGATTAACAAAATGAAGAAAACAAAAGTTAAATACCTGGCCATAACACAGACTAAAAAGAAAGGTCAAGGATGTGAAACCCTAGAGGACAGATTTATCCTTCTGTACAGTAGCATGCCTGAGACCCAAAGAATAGTTTGTCTTATACATAAAGAGAACTAAAGTTAAATTACACATTGGAAGTTCATATATTAAGGAAGGAAGACAGTAAACATTAGAGATAGTCAAGATATAATCAGCCTGATCATTGCATACAGACGTAACAAAGATGAAAATGTCCAAAATAAAGAAAAAATTTTATGAACAACTTAAAAACATATTAGATAATAAAACATATTATATAATAATAGTTATAATTTTAACAGATTTGAAGAAAGAGTTAGCAATAAACTAGAGGAAGCAGGATGCGTTACTGTTAGGCATAGAAAACAAGTCCAAGTCAGAAAACAGCACTGGATTGATACATCTTTGCATTGAAAATAACCTGACTATTGCAAACACAATATTTCCACATCTGAAACAATTTATGTATATTGAAGCTGAAACTTCAAAGAATGAGAAATCAATACTCAATTATATTATAGTAAGGACAGAAAGCAGAAAATTCATTAGAAATACTAAAAGTTCAAAGAGGTCAGAAATAAATAATGATCACTGTTTACTTGTAATGGAAATGGATATAAATAACCTGAAGAAAAAGAAGAAAAGACAAAGCCACAGAATAAAACAGAAATTATTAGAAGTTATAAATTAAAACACAACCAGATTATAAACCAAAGATTCAAGAGAAAATAATATTAGGAGAGGAAAAAGTACTGATGACAGAAGAAAGTTGGCAAAGCTGCATGTAACAGTACTTTCTGCAGCAGATTGTGGTAAACTGAAAGTTGGTTTAATGAAGAAACAAATTCCATGGTGGACAAAAGAGGTAAAAGAACAAACAGTTCTGAAGAAGACATTGTGGAGAAGGTGCTTAGCAACAGAGAGACTGATGACCATCAGCAAAATAAAATACAAAGGATCAGAGTAAAGGAAGTGACTACAATGGACAAACAGAAGTCCTGGGAAGGAATTTGGACAATTATGGAGAAAAGCAGTACAGAGAACACAAAATTATTTTATACAGTTTTAAAGAATGAGGAAAGAAAAAGAGTGCCCATTAAAATGCATTAAAAAATTTGGAAATATCCTAACTAAAGGTAATTAAATTATGGCCAGATGGAAAAAATATTTTATTGAATTATCAGAAGGAAAAGAAATAAGTAGCTGTAGAGAAGAAGGCTAGTTTGAAATTTATGAAGTGGAAGAGACTGATATTACTGATGATGATTTCTAATATTACAGAACTGGCCTGGAAATACAAGAAGATGCCACAGGATTCGAGGACATCTGTAACTGTGCCCATTTTTAAGAAAGAAGCAACTGTCTATGCCAGAAAAATCTATGCCAAAACATTAGTAGCAAAATTAAGACAGAAAGTCAAACAACAATTAGGAGAAAGTCAATGCAGCGTCTGCCTAAACCAACACATATGCAACCCTTAATTTTTACCTCATGACAAATAATACAAACAACCAAAGAATATGACAAAGTGGCATCTCTATGTTTCTTAGATAAGGAAAAGGTTTTTGCCCGTGTAGTCTGGAGTGAATTATGGGAAAGGAAAGCTGAAGAAAAACTAGTTATTGCAATTCACAGCTTTTAAAAAAATCATAGCAATTATATATGTACCAGCAACACAAAACTGACAGAAGTTGATTCTACAATTGGAGGTGAACAAGGCTGTATTCTAAGCCCACTATTATTGATAATTTTAAACGATGACATTGTAAAAGTGTGTAAAAGAGAAACAAAATCCTTGGATATGGGAAACTGGCTCATGAAATCTGTAAAAACTTCAGAAGTATCCTTTGCTCATGATTTGATCTTACTGGCAAAATCAGAAGAAGACCTGCAACACCATCTTAATGAAGGGAATAGAGAGATGGCAAGTAGGAACAAGAGGACAAGCTTTAGAACATGTGAAACTACATGAATATCTTGGGTCCTTTATTAGCAGCAAAGGCAAGGCTGATGAAGAAATTAAGAGAATGTGAGTAGCAGGAATACTGTATTGTAAGTTGAACCAAAATTTCTTGAACAAAAAAAGGAATAAAACGGAAAACAAAACTAACCTACATACAACATACACATGGGTGTGAATCATGGCCTTTGCCCTCCACACACAATAGTCAACTTCAAGCCACTGAAATGAGATAATGAGGGAAAATGGAGGGAAAACTAAGAGACAAGACCAGGAATCAAACAAGGAGAATGGGATTAGGAATAATTCCCCTCAAACAGATTACAGAATTAGCATGGTTGAGATGGTATGGGCATGTAAAAATGGGGGGTGAGAGATACCCAAAATTCCTTGTCAAACTAGAACACAAGGAAAAGACATCCAAAGAAAGACCCGGACAGACTAGGGAAAAAGGGATACAGAAGATTTTGAAGAGGAATGAATGCGAGAAAGAGTTATACCTTGAGACCATAAGAGATGGACAGCTCTTTCTAAACCCCTGCCAGTAGAAGAGGTTTGACAAAGTGAAGTGAAATGAAGTGAAGTGAGGTCAAGTCATGTCAAGTCAAGTCACATCAAGTCAAGTCAAGTCAAGTCAAGCCAAGCCAAGTAAAGTCAGGTCAAGTCAAGTCCGGTCAAGTCACACTGAATCAAGTCAGGTCATTTCAAGTCCTGTCACATCAAGTAACGTCAAGTCAAGTCACATCAAGTCTAGTCACATCATATCAAGTCTCCTCCATTATCAACACACTTTTTTCACCTTCGCATGAGATGCCGTAAGCCAGCCACATAACACTCTTTGCTGCAGCACTGCAGCTCTTCACACACACCGTGTTTCAGCTCTTATCATCCACAAAACAACATCCTCAAGTGCATCCTGCAGGGGTCCAAAAACATGCAGGTCAGAGGGCACTAAATCAGGACTGTAGCAAGGACGAGGAAGAACAGTCCACCTCACTGTCACAATTGCCTCCCTTGTACACAGACTGGTGTGCAGTCAGGCACTGTCATGCAGGAGAAGAACTTGACACATCTTCCTGCTAGGACAAACCCTTTTAATGCATTGTTTCATCTCACTAAATGTCTGCAAATATCACTCGGAATTGACTGTAGCAGCTCTCTCCAACAATTACACTAACAAGATTCCTTCACTGTCTCAGAAGTTGCTGCTGTGGCTGGTCCGCAGCTGCAGGGCCTGTCACCAATATCCTTTTCACTGATGATAGATCCAGCGACTAACTGAGTTAACATCTGTGGCATCCTCACATACACACTTCTCAGACATCTATGAATCTCTACCAGGCTGCAGCCTCCCGCAGCAAGAAATTCAATTACACTCTTGGCCTAGCATGAATTTCCACCAGATCTGTCAATCTGCACTGCTACAATGTTGAAAGCATGTGACTGACTTGAGCACCAATGATCCTGGTGGAGCTGGACAGTGGTACTATCTGGTGGGTAAAGGAAGAAACTCTACCATTCATCACATTTAAAAGAAAAAAAACAGGAGGCATTCATTTTGTACCAACCTTCATACGAACAAAAAACAACCTTAAAATGTATGAGAGTTTATTTTAATAGCAAAACAAAACAGTACTTTTAGTTACAGGGCACAACAGCAACTGCCTCTAATGAAAAACACAGTACAACTCTGCCAAGTAATCTACACAATATAATGGTGGAAGAAGAAACTTTCCAGCCAAGCAGTCTCATCTCCATTCATCACAACCAGTCATGAATGGGCAAAATAATGATATTAAAATGGGTGATGACAGGCTGAAATCCTGAACATTGGAACTCCACTGTATGTTACAATACTGGCAAGGAAAGCAACTGTGCAGAATGGGTACCTCCACTTGTCATTAAACTATCCTGACTGAAGTGACTTAAAAGCATATATCTACATGTCATTAACATGTTATCTTACATCACAATGACGACTTGTCTGAAATAAAGGGCTTACATAAAAACTCCATACCACAGCCAATTCTACATACAACAACGAAAAGAAAGCAGCCTCTATTCTGATGAAGAATACACAACAGCTGCCAAAATTCAACGTACGACACACTACTAGGTAAAGATCAAACCGTGACATACCTACACAGGCACAGTGGAAAGACCGTATGGCTACTAACCATTCAAAACCTGGGAACTAGAAGGGAGTCGGTGGTCACCACCACACCCCGGCCATGTTACCCCCAGCAAGACCCAGTACCCATTGTAACATTAATAGCAGAAAGTGGAACATTAGTCCACATTTCTAAATGGTGGCCAAGAGATTCAAGTTGTATAAATTTTGAGGGTCTCACAGCACTGTTGCTGCAGATGCACGTCTTCTGGCATCTAACACTGTGTCACTGGATGAGTTGTTTCCCATGCTTTCAAAATGTTGGAAACTAGCCACCCAGTGCGCAGCAGCACTTACCACACAACCCTAATATTCAGATAAACTGCAGTATGTACCTAGCTGACAAAGGGAACACAGTCTTCGACACCAAGAACTTACTGCATTATGTCGCTACAAGGTGTCATACTACAAAGCATGTGCCACCAAACTGCTTTCAAGTTTGGACTGCACACTTACATGTCATAATTTTATTCAACATTACAAGAAGGTTTGCTGTGGTTTATTTTATAATGCTGTCAACAAAGGGTATAACTTCATAACTACTTTACCTCTGAAAGCTAAGAAAATTGCATGCACATTACATATTCTACTTGGTATTAACTGGAATACAACCTGGCAAGGAAAGGCAGACATCCTTCTTCTTGAGTGACCATGTAGAAAATATCATGAAGTATCAATTTTGGCAGTCGGAGAGCCCAGCCACTCTGCTCCCCAGACTCATCACCTTCTGAATGCACACTTACGCCAGAATCCTTGCACTTCACTCGTTTATTCGAACCAACGTTAAATTTATCTTCAGTATTTGAACCCTTCTTGTTTTTTTGTTTCTTTCCACGTTCTCTTTGCCTAGGTCGAGCTGCAGCAGGTGATGCTGAAGATTTCTTTATTCGAATCTTAATCCCATTCTGGTCAGGTGATATCTGGCTCTGATATGTAACGGAGTGTTTCTTCTTTTTGGCTGGGCCCAGAGTACGACCCCTCACCATCACCTCAACTCCCTTCCCTTTGTGACCTCGTAAGGCAACGTTCCTTCCTCTTGGTGTAATAGATCTTTCTGAAGACTGTGCACTGTCTAATTCTTCCTGGCCTACACTTTCAGGCTGCTGTGATTTGTGTATGTTGGGTGGATGTGACACAACAGGCAATTCCTTACTAACACGTATCTGATTATCTCCACACTTTGTACTTCTTTTGTCACTACCAGTAACTTTTTTTACCACCAAAGAAAGATTTGATGAATTTTCTGGTTCTGCCTCTTCCTTACATTGGTTATTCTCACTGTCCCTCACTTCACCACATATCAGAGATTCACTACAATCTGCTGGCTCCTCCTTCTTAAACGATGGACATCGATAACACCCATTTCTGTCATTTTCAAAATTTGTAGTTTCTGCAGTGCTTGAGCATGAGTTTTGAGAATTAATTAATCCCACACAATCTGAAGGAATTTCAGATACTTCTGTCCTTTCACCACAAAAATTAGCAGTGTCTGTGCAGCTATCAAGAAGCTCTTCCTCTCCAGTCACCTCAGTTTGCATGCCAACATTGAGTATCTTATCTGCTCTGTCACTGTCTGTACTGCAAGGCATGTTTCTCACAGAATGTCTTGGCTCTAGCAGAAAATCTTTCAAACACTCGTGTTCTGAAACAGATGCATTTATTGGCCCTTCAAAATATAAATCTTCATGATGACCAAAACACTCCCCATTTCTGTCATCCATACTGAAACAGCAGTACTGCAACTGTATCTCTCAGTTACATACTACCGGGAAAATGGGACAGAAAGCAATAATATGCTGAAAAGAAAAAGAAGCCCTAGGTAAAAATCCAACATTTCACTGAAACAGCATGTAAATTTGCTTGCTTCTGTGTTTAAATACAATTAAATAGAAAAGGGTTCAGCATATTTAAAAAATGCACATTACAGACATATGAATAAAAATGCCAATATGATACAATCAATAAACCGTCTGTTACCAGTAACACACAAATGCTTTAACATGCACTGTTTACTCAGAAATTGCTAAGCATGACTAGTATTTTGTTAATAATACTCTTTACAAGTTGAGTAATAACTGTCATCAAAGACCACATAAAATTGCGTAAAAAAATTTGTTAGCCACAACAGATATTTACAAAAACACACTCCATGATATTTTTCTCTTTAGGGTTAGAAACAAATTTCCGCGTAATTTTCTAAATGAACGCCCATTATATTATTTAATAAACAGAATCGCATCTGTATTGCAAACGTTCATCGAAAGTATCCAGGAATTAGGGTACGCCCCCCTTCCTTCCAACACACTTCCATGCCCAATCACTTGCAAGTAGGCTGTTTACTAACAATGACAAGCGTCAACATCATACCAAGGTGTCAAAATGAAACGTACAGGAGTCACTTGTCAAAATTCACAACACTACACAACAGTAAATAACTTCAGTGATAATGATTACTACAAAAACGTTAAAACAGTATACGTATGTACAAAAGTGAACAAAAGACGTGAAGGATGTGCAATTTTGACGCGTTTTGAAGTGATTTACGGGTTTTAAAATTAATGTGCAATAACCATAAATAAGACACTCACCTGCCATATCCAACTTCCCCTGCACAGAAAACGTGTGCGAGTATACGAATTCTTCAAAACTCACCCATAGTCATTGCCATAATCCATATAAATATCACGATTAATATCCATTTCAAATTATCTACCGATCGTGCCACTGACCTTCGACCAACAGGAAGCAAATATGCTTCCAAATTCTACCGCTAGATGCTTTCACCATCAGCAATTATCAGGTCAGTAAAGACTATAATTGTCATAAGATGTTTCCATCGATGTGCATGTAAATATGTTAATCTCTTCTTACAGTGATACGACGCTTGAAATAATGAAACGTTATCACATATTTCGTAAAATGGAATATAGTTGTAGACCTACTTTTTGCTCTGTAAATTTCACTATTGCTTTCGATTACTATTTTTGTCTCTGTTCGTGTAGTTGGTCGCAATGGTCTCGAAATTGAATTGGGTCACTCGCTCGATCATTCGTCACAGACCAATTTCGATACGAGTGATCACGGATAAGAAACTAAAGGTAGCAGTTGGGTGAGGCCTATGTAAAAAAAATAACATCCTATAGTGACATCTGATTACGTCTGCTAGTTTATCTAGTGCTCATATTTCTATATAGAGGTCAATAGTACTGTCTGTCAATTATGTCCCACATTGGTATCTCGATGCATTTCCATTACAAATATGTTTAAGGTAAAATGTGTAACATACGAAATTACTTTTGTGGTTTTATGTTTAATCCATTCGTAGACACAAGATAACCTGTCACGTTCATGTTAACCTGTAAAGATTGTTGTAAGCACCGCAAGGAATTGACCTCAGTATTATACGATGCAGATGCTCAGGAAGTAAATGTCGTTTCCTGCTTGTGTGACCGACTGTTCGAGACATACTCCGAAATATCGTGTTCTGATCTGAAAAGGCATGGTGTAATGCCACGGCTGTCGAAAAAAACAGTAATCATAGTTTTCACCCTGTATCTGCTCATGCGTGCTTTCTTCGGACGAGGAGAACTTTTCGTATGCCATTCCGCACTTTGCCGTTTGGTCTCGGGATCGTAGTCGAATACCCATGATTCATCTCTTGTTATTACTTTATCCAAAAAAAAATGTGGTTCAATTTCGAGTCTTCCCAGCAAATCCTGACAAATTTCCAACCGGTTCACTTTTTTCTCCACAGACACGTTTTTCGGCACTAGTTTTGCACAGATTTTTCGCATGTGAAGATGGTCTGTTAGAATTCTATGATATCCAAGCCCGTTTCTTCTGCAATCATCCTGACACTCAATCGGCGATCCTTCGCCATCACAGCTCGCACCACTTCCACATTTTGATCATTTGTTGGCGAGATTGGTCTTCCAGAACGAGAGTCGTCCTCAGCATTTTCTCGGTCCTCTTTGAAAGCTTTGTGCCACTTAAAAACCATAGTTCTCGATACAGTGGCATCTCCATAAGCTTCGGTTAGAGAAGCAAATGTTTCTGTGGCAGATTTGTTAAGTTTCACACAAAATTTGATGGCGTACCGTTGTTCGATATTTTCCTGCATCGCAAACGTAACGAGGTGATAAAACACGACCATACACAAACAGCAGTAGCGCACGACTGACTCAACCAATCCAGTTGAAACAAGTAATGACATGC
>Ga0123355_10008022_pt1 | contig 15919 bp, 15 predicted proteins | sample TergutEmb28metaG_3_FD_89872 | JGI IMG/M metagenome (GOLD analysis project Ga0123355, IMG submission 89872) | Embiratermes neotenicus P1 segment gut microbial communities from Petit-Saut dam, French Guiana - Emb289 P1 | ecosystem: Host-associated > Arthropoda: Insects > Digestive system > Gut ...
ATGTTTGTGCCGTGCCCATAACCCCAAGCAGCGGTTCTTGTGTCTTCGCCGAGGTCGATGTTAAAGATACCGCCGAGTTCAAGGAACGCGGCAGGAGTAACTCTGAACTGGACAGAAGGCCGGATGTTGATGAACGAATCATCTTCGTGGAACGTGGCTCCATCCCGGATTGACCAGTTGTGCAGCCTCTGCATACCATTCCAGCGACCGCCCATGACATAGTGCACGTCCAGACGGGGAACGACGCTGTTGGTAACCGCATAATCAATTGCAAACCATGCCCATATATGCGGAACGGGGTCAGCAACACCGGAAGCGGTTTCATACATGGTCATGCCAAAGCTTGCGCCCAAATGAAGCCCCATGTTTTCGACAAGACCGGTGTGGGCAAAGGTGGCATAGAAACGCATATCGCCAATATCGCCGAAATCTTCAAGGTTCATGAAGCGGGCGGTAAAGGCGGCGTGCATATCAGTATCGCCAAGCCACGCAAAGCTGAGATAGGCTTGAGAAGGATTGCCCGCACCGGTGGCACCTACTGCGCCAGCACCACGGCTGTCACCGATACCAGCGGCGGCGGCATCGCTGCGGTTGCGCAAACCGGCGGTAATGCGGAAGTCGTCCGCATCGAAGCGCGCGCTGAAAGTTCCCCGCGCCTGAGCACCAGTATCATCCCATGTCATAGCATTAAGACCAGCGGCGCCATTGGCGAAGCCGCCGAAGCCGAGGGTAAGACCCTCGACCGGGCGCACGAGGGCGAGAAAGCCGAGGCCTTCGCCAGAATCATCAATCATCATCCTGTCCAGCGAGTTGAAAAACCCGCTATCAACGCGGCCGCCATATATAGTGAACATATTGTCCGCAAACGAAAGCCAGCCTTGGGCGACATCGAACCAAGCAGCGAGGTTGTTATTAGCGCTCAATAGGCCATCAAGCTCATCGTGAGGATTACCAGCAGCGATATCATCCAAGATGTCCGCCAAGGCATCCTCGTCAAAACCGAATGCAGCACTTCCCGGCATATTGCCCTGAGCCCTGAGGCGCAGATGCAGCCCTGCGGTTCTGCTTTCGTTGGCGAACCGCGCATCCAACTGCGTGCGGAAAGCAGTGTTTGCCGCATCGTTATTGATGGGCGCGACCCTGCCCTGGGTGTCGCTGTCTTCGTCTTCAAAGAAGAACAAGCCAAGACCGCCGCTCACCAAGCCATTGAACGTCCACCCTTGGGCAAACGCGCTTCCCCCCGCCACGGCAAGGACTAAAAGACCTACGAGAATTTTCTTCATTTTAGAATCCTCCTGAAATTGACACAGAGGAGGCGATCTACGATTGCCCTTATCCCCTTCGTCACTTTGTCTACGAGTATATCCCGCTATATAAATTTAGTCAAGTTTTTTTTGCATTTTTTTTGGGCAGTAATTCATGAAGCTCTTGTAAAAATACCGAAAAACCCAGAGTTTGTTGCCAATATTACTCCAAAATGTATAATTTAACGCATCCTCAGCGTTACGCCGCGCCCTGATTTGTGAGGCGCTATCGGAAAAAAGCGGCGGGCATTGGTTTTGCCGCCTCAGAATTAGGCAGATTGTCCCTAATGGCGTGTGTGTTAAATTGATGTGTTAAATTCCTGCAAGCCCCTGTCCGTTATGCCTCACAATTTTGCAGGAGGCACTATACATGAGGCAAGAATACAGTATCGTGGCGCGGCGCGGCAAAAAGGGAATCACCTACTACGTCCGCTATTTTCGTGATGGCAAAATGATTCCTTCCCAGTGGAGCACCGGCTCGGCGGATTTTCGGGACGCGCAAACTTTCGCCGAAGCGCGCAAAGAAGCGCTGCTCGCCAAATATTTCAGGCGGAAAGAGGGGAGGGTTCTGTACGCTGTCCTGCGCGGATATTATGCGCAAGGCAGCGCGTGCCTTGCGATAGATGCGGCGCGGGGCAGGAAGATAGGCGACAGCTCGCGGCAAATTCTGCACGGCTTTATCGTCAATACGTTTATCCCGTTTTTGCAGGGCAGCAATATAAAAGAGTTCGAGGAAATAAGCCCGGTGGTGATGTGCCGATTTCAGAATTACCTGCTTATGGAAAAGGGGCTGCTTCCCCAGTCGATAAACCGGCAGATTGGCGGAATCAAAGCCATATTCAGCCATATGTTCATGACGGGAGTCATCCAGCGCAATGCCATGAAAGACATTGCTCCGCTAAGACCCATGAACGGCAAAATCCGCGGCTGTTTTTCTCTGGACGATCTGCGCGGGATATTCAAAGCCGCATGGGAGGATAAAAAATCCTACTTGTTCTGCGCGCTTATTTATTCTGCGGGATTACGGAACGGCGAGATACAAAACCTCAAAGCAAACGATATGCATATTAAGGAAGATATTTGTTTTCTTGCCATAGCGAAAAGCAAAACCGCCAGTGGGATACGGACGATTCCCATTCATCCTACGGTCAGGGAAATTCTGGGCGAGTGGATTTCCCAAAAGCGTCTGGGCGGCGAGGATTATCTTTTTGCCGAGGAGCGCGGGCGCATGCATAAGTCCACGAAAAAAGCGCACCTGCTTATGGCGGCAATTCTGGGGAAAGAGTTAGGCGACATGGAGCGCGACCACATCACGTTTTATTCCGGGAGGCATTTTTACAAAACCATGCTGAATTTCCACAACTTGGGCGACATTGAGGAGCTGTTCATGGGGCACAAGGTAAACAAAAAGGTGAGCGAGCGCTACAACCATAAAAACAAGCGCGGCGAAAAAGCGCTCCTCGGCGAAGCCAGAAAAGCCCTTGAAATAATTGACCTGACGTTATTTCAGTAAGGTTTGCGGGCAGCAGGCGCGGCGGGGAAACCTGACGATGTGTCGTTTCGTGTGTTACGCGCATGAAGCGCGCGTAATTCATTGCCATGCAACAAGTTACGGAACTGCGGTTTTCTAAAATGAAGAAAATTCTCGTAGGTCTTTTAGTCCTTGCCGTGGCAGGGGGAAGCGCGTTTGCCCAGACCGCAAGATGGCATGGCACGATTGACAGCTTCTTGGGCATGCAGGACAGGGGCGCGGCTGATGATGCCGAATTTGGCATGATGTCGCCCAACAACGGAGCCAACGGCATCCGCCTTGATCTTTTCGGCGACTTCGCCAATGCGGAAGGCAATGCGGGCGCAAGGCTCATGCTTCGCGGCAACGCGCTGGCGGGCGGGCAAGAGCAGACCGCTTTATGGTTTCGCCAAGCTTTTGGCTGGGTAAGGCCGTTCGGCGACATTGTGGAGTTCAGGGCAGGAAGAATGGCTGAAGAACCCCATCTGAATAATCGGGATGGGCTTTTGAACGCAAATTTCTCCGCGGCGGGTTTTGTGGGCGCGGCAACCGGCGTGATCGCGTATGTTTTCCCCATGGAGGGGCTGGTGATCGGCGGCGGCCTTTGGAGCAATGGCGCCGCGAATAATGCGGTAGCTTTCGAAGACGGCGGTTTGGTCGTATATGGCGGTTTTGCCTATACCATGCCTGACTTGCTCAGATTCAATACCAATTTCTGGTTCAGCGAGCCGCAGGTTGGTGTTTCAGGGGTTAATGAAAGAGCCAGAGTGGTAGCATCAGTCGCGAATGTGGGGCTTCAGATATTCGCCATCGACGGCGTGGCTATCAACACCGGCTTTTCGTTTTATGACCTCAATGAATTCAGCGATGATGGGATAATTCACGGCATCGTAACCGTAGGCTTGAACGAGCTTGCAGACAACCTGTCGGTCGGCCTTGGCGGTATGTTCGCTATGCACCAGAATGATAACGTCGATGATCCCGCCTTTGGCGCAGGTCTCTGGCTTTCCTATGCCATCGACAACATCATCCCTCGGCTGGACATCTGGTATTTCAGCGGCACGACCTTCAACTGGAACTGCAACAACACATGGGCGCAGGTGGAAAGAGCCCGGTTTACCTTCAATTCCGACCAGTCGTTCCTGCACCTCAGACCCACCGTCCGGTTTATGGCGACCAACGCGGCTTGGTTTGAGCTTGGCGGCGTCTTTAACGTCGAATTGGGCGATATCGGCGCTGCGGGCGGCACTAGCGATGACAGTTTCAGCTTCGGCTTTTTTGCCGGCGTAAGGGTAGCGTTCTAATTTGACGTTGCTTTAGCGTAAAAAAACGGAGCTTCGGCTCCGTTTTTTTTGTGTCTGCAGAAAAATATGGCCGATAATTTGTACTATCGGTGTCTTATGGATATTTTATTTAGCGATATTACAGTCATAACTATGAGCGATGACGGGCAGGGCGCGCCCGCGCTTCCCCCGGTGTTTCGCGGCTATGTCGGGGTAACCGGCCGCGCGATCTCGTACGTGGGCGCGACGCCGCCGCAGGAGAACGCCGCCCGGGTGATATGCGGCAATCGGCGGCTCATTATGCCGGGGCTCATCAATTCCCACAGCCACCTGCCTATGGCGCTTCTGCGCGGCTACGCGGACGATTACCGCCTGCAGGAGTGGCTGTTTGACCACATCTTCCCCGCCGAAGGCCGGCTGGACGCGCGGTGCATCGCCGCAGGCGTCCGGCTGGCGCTGGCGGAGTGCGTCCGCTTCGGCGTTACAAGCTGCACTGATATGTATTTCCATCTGCCGCAGATCGCCGATGCCGTATTGGAAACCGGCGTAAAGGCGAATATTTGCAACTCGCTGTTATGCCTTGACACGAATACGTTTGATTTCGAGAAAGACCGAAGCACGGCGGAAACCCGGGATGTTTTGGCTCGCTTCAAGGGCGCTGGCGAAGGGCGGCTTATCATTGACGCGGGGATACATGGCGAGTACACTTCCGCCCCGGCGCTGTGGGAAAAAACCGTGGCGTTCGCCGCCGATCACGATCTGCGCATCCACCTGCATTTAAGCGAAACGGAGTTTGAGCATACCGAGTGCGTAAAAAGGCACGGCAAAACCCCGGCGGAAATACTGGACAAACACGGCGTATTCTCACGGAAAACAACCGCCGCCCACTGCTGCTGGGTAACAGAGAACGACATGGACATTTTGGCGGCTGCCGGTGTTACGGCGGCTCACTGTCCCGTCAGCAATTTGAAGCTGGCCTCGGGCATTGCCCCGGCGGCGAAAATGCTCGCTCGGGGAGTGAATGTCGCGCTCGGCACGGACGGCGCCTGCTCCAACAACAGCCACGATATGTTCGAGGAGATAAAAGCCGCCGCGCTATTGCAGAAACATCTTGCAGGCGACCCTTCCGCGATGCCCGCTTATCAGGCGATTAAGCTCGCCACGGTAAACGGCGCGTTGGGGCAGGGGCGCGAAACGGAGACCGGGCGCATACAGGCAGGCTACGATGCTGACATCATCATGCTGAATTTGGACGCTCCGCATTTGTTCCCCCTGAACGATCCGTTAGCCGCTATCGCGTACTCCGCCAAGGGCAGCGATGTCTGCCTGACAATGGTGCAGGGGCGCGTCCTTTACGAACACGGCGAACATACGACCATTGACATGGAAAAAATTTATTACGAGGTGGAAAATTATGTCCTTCCCCGGCTTGCCTAACGCGCTGAATCCCGGCGGCGCCGATTTTTTTACTGCGAACAAACTGAAAATAATCGCGATGGCGCTTATGTTTCTGGATCACTTCGTGCTTTTGTTTTTCGCTGACCACGAATTGGCGCGAATGCTGTGCCGATTTCCGGGAAGGATGGTAGCTCCCATTATATGTTTTTTTATCGCACAGGGCTATCATCATACCTCGGACAAGCGGAAATATATCCTTCGCCTTTTTGCCCTCGCGCTCATCTCGCACATTCCGTTTAACATCACTTTTTATGATACGCTGTCGCCTTTCGTGGCGACAAGCGTGATTTGGTCGCTTGTTATGGGGCTTGTCGCGTTGACCGCCGTGAAAAGCGAAAAAATCCACCTCGCGTTAAAGGTAATAATAGTCGCGGCCTGCTGCGCGGCGGCGGTTACGGCGAACTGGAACTTTGTCGCCGTTTTGTGGATTGTCGCATTTGGCGTATTTCACGGCAAATTCAAGCATCAGATGATCGCCTTTTGCGCAATCGGCATTATGTTTCACCTGTCGCTTGTGTATTACCGGTTTGGGCTTGCCCACTGGTATCAGCTAGGCATTTTCCTTCCCATTCCTCTGCTGGCGATGTACAACGGCAAGCTTGGGAAAAAATCGAAGGTTATGGCATATAGTTTTTATGTGTTTTACCCGGCGCATTTGCTTCTATTGCATTTTTTGAATACAATGTGAGATGACAGAGAGGTTGTTTGTGGTGAAAAGAATCAGCGTATGCGTGTCATTCATTTTGTGGGCAGCGTTTTTCGCGGGCTGCGATTTACAGCAAGCGCCGCCCGAGGAGTTCCATGCGCGCGCGCCCGGCTCTGTCATATCGCTTCAGGAAGTCGCGGATTATACGTTTTATATATGGGAAAGCGGGGTATTCGAGCTTCCCCTTGCCGGGGCGACCGGATGGGCTGCCATCAATCTTCCGATGCATATTCACGCAAGCGATCACACAGATATCATCGCGACATTGCCGCCCGGACAGGGTTTTACCATTGTGCGGGCGGATCATGATTGGTGGTACATCGAGGCCGGCGCGAGTACCGGATGGGTAATGAACCGGTTCTGCATGATTAACCTGCCGGATATTCTGCCTTCCATTGTGTATAACATCACAAATTCCACGCATTCTTTGTTCAGGTCGTCCGGGAGATACATCCCCAACATTACCGGCAGGGCATTGTACCGCTCGCGGGATTTTAATGCCCGGCTTGGGCGGGAAAAATACATCGCCCCGGTGTTATTCGGCATGGCTCCCAAAATAGCCGCCGCCCAGCAAGCCGCCCTTGCCGATGGCAACACCCTGATAATTTACGAAGCGTTCAGGCCGGCGGATGCGCATAACGCAGTGCACGATAATCTTCTGCATCTGTACGACACCGATCCTGTTATCCGGGCGGGCATATCGACCCCGCCGTGGAATATCAGGTGGTTTTTGGCGGTCTCCCCATACAACCATCAGAGGGGAACTGCGATAGACGTAAGCCTTGGAAGAATCGACTATTATCAAATACGGGTAACGGGCGATTACGCGTTCATCCACATTAGCGGATTCACGCCGTACACCATGCAGACGCCCATGCACGAGCTGAGCATCGCGGCGGTCGTGTTCACAAGCCCCGTCCACGCGCGATCCACCACGGCATGGAGGGAAGCTGTGTTTTCTTCCCGGGCAACCCCCGGCACAATTTTGCTGCACCGCTATATGACCGACGCGGGGCTGGTTCCCTTGGCTTCCGAATGGTGGCACTTCAACGATTTGGTTCACACAGAGCTGGCTATCGAAGCGGACATCACCGGCGAGTTCTCCCTTGACAGAACTCACAGCAGGCCGCCGATCCTCCGGCGGTGAGCCCCGGATCCCCCCGGCAAGAAAAGCCGAACTTGAATTCCGGCTTAAATTAAAGTATCGTGTAGTTATGATGATTGCTCAGTTAATAGCGGATGCCCGCAAAATAGTGCTTAAATTTGGTTCCAACACGCTCGCGGACAAAGAAGGGAAAATAAACCTCCCGCTTCTTGACGAATTTGCCGAACAGATCGCAAACCTGACAAAAGAAGGGAAACAAATCATCATTGTTTCATCGGGGGCACGCGCCGCAGGGCTTTCGACAATGGGGAACTGGGAGCGAAAAAAGGACATCCATTACAAGCAGGCGCTCTGCGCGGTAGGCCAGGTGGAACTCATGGGGGCATGGCGGCGCGCGTTTGATAAATCAGGGCTCCACATCGCCCAGATACTTCTTACGCAGGAAGATTTTGGGAACCCCATCCGCACCCTGAATATGCGGAACACCATCTTTACGTTGGTAGACGAAGGGGTTATCCCCATAATCAACGAAAACGACACGGTATGCGTAGAAGAAATCAAAATCGGCGACAACGATACGCTGGCGTCTTTGTCGGCGGTGCTTTGGAGCGCGGACTTGTTGATTCTTTTCAGCGACATAGACGGGCTTTACACGAAAAACCCGAAAGAATTCCCAGATGCGGAACTGGTGGCAGAAGTCCGCGATATAGCAGAAACCAGAAAAAAGGTCGTTATCGGCAGCGTCAACAGTTTAGGAACCGGGGGAATAGACACAAAAATAGCCGCCGCCGAAAGGACGTTCCCCTACGGCATTTCCACCATTATCACCAACGGATCAAGACCCCGGGCTCTGGAAGCTCTCTCTGCCGGCAGACAGCAAGGCACGGCTTTTATGCCCGAGGGCAAGGGCTGAAACTGATCAAAGAGTGAATTAAAACGAGGGGACAAACATGACAATCAGTTGCATCGGCAGCGGAAACATGGGAACGGCTCTGATCAAAGGGGCGTTATCGCTTGCCGCGAAACCTGCTGAAAAAATCGAAATCGGCTTTGCCGATGCGGACGCATCCAAGGCGCAGGCCGCCGCCGCCGCCCTTGGGGGAAAGGTTTTCCCTTCCAACGCTCAGGCGGTTCAGGAGGGCGATTATGTCTTTCTGGCGGTAAAACCGCAGGTGTTTGAACGCGTGCTTGCGGAAATTGCCCCGGCGGTAACACAGCGCCTTTCTCAAACACGCACAGGAGGAACCGGCGCCCTGGTCTTGGTTTCCATGGCGCCGGGCTGGTCTATAGGGAAAATTCAGGCTGTATTGGGCGTAAAAGCTCCAGTAATACGGATAATGCCCAATACGCCCGCGCTTATCTCCCGTGGGGTTATCGCCATGACGGTTTCGCCGGAAGTGCCCGCCGCTCAATCCGCGGAACTGGAAAAATTGCTTGGCGGGGCGGGGATGGTTGACCGCCTGGAAGAAAAGTACATGGACGCGGTAACCGGCCTTTCAGGTTCCGGCCCGGCGTTTACCTATCTTTTTATCGAAGCCCTTGCGGACGGAGGCGTTCGGGCGGGGCTTCCGCGGGATAAAGCCCTGCGGTATGCCGCCCAGACGGTGCAGGGCGCGGCGGCGATGGTCATGGAAACCGGCAAACATCCGGGGGAGCTTAAAGACATGGTAGCCTCTCCGGGGGGAACCACCATCGCGGGGATAACCGCTCTTGAGAACGGCGGGTTTCGGGCGGCTGCAATCAACGCCGTGGAAGCGGCATGGAAACGCTCCACGGAATTGGGCTAGCGCGATACCTTCTTAGGCTATTGCCGCCGGGGCAACCTGCTTTTCAAAAGATTCCATTATCGTTTTTAGCTCGCTTGAGTTAAAAGGCTTTGACAACACCGCATCCGCCGCGACAGCATCGGAAGGGTCAGCAGTCAAAAGAAATATATAGGAATTCCCGAATGTTACGTCATCCTTTACGGTGCGGATAAATTTGGAAACATCCGCGCCAGGAAGCTCTGCATCCAAAAGCACAAAGCCCGGTTTTTCCGCGGAGAATTTCCTCCCGATTTCAAACCAGTCGAATGCCTGAACAACCACAAATTCGGGAAAGGATTTTTCCACTTTTGCCTTTATCGCGTCATTAGTGGACGGATCCGCCGCTATCATAAGCGTGTTCCAATTGGAACTTTCCATAATGGTCTTTAGGAATTCTCCAGAGGTCTCCATCCTCCGTTTGTCAAGAAAGGCGGAAAGATCCTTCGCATAGATTCTGTACTGCCCGCCGGGTGTGGTAAACGCCTTCAAATGCCCGTTTCGAATCCAGTTGATAGCAGTCTGATTGACAACCCCACAAATGTTAGCAACTTCCAATGCTGAAAAAACCCGGACGCGCCGTCCTCGCTTTGCCATCCTAAATCTCCTTTTTTGTAATACAATTACATTAAATATTGCCCATAGTATAACATTTTTCTTAAAAAATTCAACAAGGGAATGAAAGAAAGTGTGCTATTTTGCGTGTTTTGGCTATGGAAATCACTCGGCGGGGGCTTCATCGAAATATCTTTCAAGAACCGCAGGGGAAAATCCTTCATGTTTTAGCTGAGTTCTAAGAAAAAATTTTCCCTCGCTGCGGATAATCCGGGTTTTTTCCAAATATCTCAGAAGCAAGGCATATTCGGTTTCGGGGTCGATGGCTTGTTCCAGGGCGTTAAGCGAGGATTTCCTGTCGATTCCCTTTTTTCCCAGCGCGGCGAGCAATTGCTGCGGAGTCTGGGCTTTTCTTGCAGCAAGGCGGGAGCGTACCCAAAATTCCGCGTACCGCCCGTCATTCAGCAAGTCCTGATCCAGGAGCCGGGAAACAACCGCCCTTACGACCGCGCCGGCAAAACGGCGGCGCTGCAGTTTGGCGGTTAATGCCAACGCGCTTTGTTCAGCCCTTGCGATAAGCCCCAAGGCGGCTTTTTCCGCTTGATAGCAGAGGGCGGCAAAGCGGAAAGCTTCTTCTTCGCGGGGCGAAAGATCCCTGCAAGCCAGCAGGGGCAGCGCACCGTCCTTGTCAGAGATAACTACATCGGGGAGATAATGCGTTGAAAGTAAGAGGGAAGAATCGTCTGAAAATTCGACCCTTACCGCCCCATCTGCCCGGAAATTTTCTCTTTTCAGGGAAATTATCGTCACAGAAGGGCGGGAAGGATGCGGTTAGCGTTTTGAGAACTGGAACCGTCTGCGCGCTCCGGCCTTGCCGTACTTTTTGCGTTCCACCATTCTGGAGTCGCGGGTAAGGTAGCCGTTGCTCCGCAGGCTGGCATAATTGCCCTGATCCACCTGGCAAAGCGCCCGGGAAAGACCGTGGCGGCAGGCGCCAGCCTGCCCATTGGTTCCCCCACCGTGAACATTGATAAGTATATCAAACTTGTTCTCGCTGGCGGTAACCATCAAAGGCTGGCGCACCATAAAGACATGTTCGCCCTGAGGAAAATACTGAACCAGTTCCTTGCCGTTCACCTGTATTTTTCCGCTTCCGTCCCGCACATACACCCGCGCCACAGAGGTTTTCCTGCGGCCGGTTCCTATACCAAGATTTTTCATCTACCGTAACCTCGCCTATAATTCCAGCTTTTCGAGTTTCTGAGCCGCATGAGGATGTTCTGCGCCCGCGTAAATTTTGGCGTTTTTCAGGAGCTTCCGCCCCAGAGGCCCCTTGGGGAGCATCCCTTTAATCGCCAATTCCAAAGGAGAACAAGGATGCCTTTCCGCCAGTTTCTCGAAATTCACTGTTTTTAAGCCACCGGCATACCCTGTATGGCGATGGTATTCCTTCTGCTCCGCTTTGCGGCCTGTGAGCATGATTTTCCCCGCGTTGACAATGACCACGTAGTCGCCCACTTCCTGATGGGGCACAAAAATCGCCTTTTCTTTCCCCCGAAGGATAGAAGCAACGCGCGCGGCAACCCTGCCCAGAACCTTGCCCTCGACATCCAATAAGAACCATTTCCGTTCCACTTTCGCGGGCTTAACAAATACTGTATTCATACCATAACCTTTTCACGAAATAAGAGTGTCTTACATCATGCATAAAAGCCTTAAAAGTGTCAAGGCGGCAATGCATGATTTGCCGCGAATGTTACATAAGCGGCGCGAAAAGGCACAATACATCCTGCACGATCCGCTGCGCGGCGTTTCGGGAACAATCTTTAAGGGTTATCGCTTTGCAGGCGGCAAGGGTATTCAGAAAATCCTCTTTCACCTTCGCGACGCTCTTGGTCTTGTACATCCAGACCCCGCACTCAAAATGCAGATAAAGGCTGCGGAAATCCAAATTGGTAGTGCCTACCGTGGCAACCCGATCATCCGATACAAATGTTTTTGAATGGTTAAACCCTGCCGAATACTCGTACACTTTTACGCCCGCCACAATAAGCTGGCGGTAGTATGAACGGGAAACCACCGATACAATCCATTTGTCCCAACGGTACGGGGTGATAATGCGCACATCAACGCCGCTTTTTGCCGAAAGCGTCAGGGCGGAAAGAAGGGTATTGTCTATGACGAGGTAGGGCGTGTTGATGTACACATATTCCTTCGCGTTGTTGATGATCTGAATGTACACGTGCTCGCCGACATTTTCCTTGTCGATGGGGCTGTCGGCATAGGGCTGGACGTAGCCATCGGATTCTATCTGGCGCGCGGGCATTCCAGCCCTATCCGTCGGATCAAGATCCGGCGGATTAAAATCCGAGGGATAAAACGAGGCGGCGTCATCCTGATCATGCTCCTTGCGCTCCAGATTCCACATATGGAGGAAAATAAGCGCAAGGCTCCACGCCGCCTCTCCTTCCAGCATGATGGCGGCATCTTTCCAATGCCCAAAACGCTCTTTCGCGTTGATGTATTCGTCCGCCAGATTTATGCCGCCGGTAAAGGCGACCTTCCCATCAATGCTGATGATCTTGCGGTGATCCCGGTTGTTCTGAAGGGACGAAAGTATGGGCTTAAAGGGGTTAAACACCATGCACTTGATGCCCCTTTTTTCAAGCGTCTTGTTGAATTTCGGCGGCAGCGACATAAAACAGCCAAGGTCATCGTAAATGATTCGGACATCTAACCCTTGCCCCGCCTTTTCCTCCAGTATATCGAGGATGGGATCAAGCATCTTTCCCTGCCGGATGATAAAAAATTCCAGAAAAATATACTTTTCGGCTTTTCGCAGTTCCTCCAGCGCCTGCGCAAAAAAACTTTCGCCTGAATTAAAATAGGTTGTCTGGGTATATTTATACACCGGAAAGCCGGCGTATTCTTGCAGGTAATGGACTTGCGGAAGACATTCGCGATGCAGGGCAGCCATTTCCGGGATGACGCTGCCGCCTGCGGGCAGGAAAAGCGGGCGGTAACGGCGGTTGGTTTTTTCCATCTGGCGCTTGAGCTTGCGCGGGCTTGACTGCGTGTGGAAAAACACATAAACCGCGCCGCCGAAAAGGGGGAACAGCAGGATAAGAAAAACCCATGTCAGTTTGTAGGCGGAATTTTCTTTTTTGTTCAGAATATATACGCAGACGATGATGCTGAACGCCCGCAGAATAAAATCGACATATCGGAATGCGTAGTGCGTTCCGGCAATGGCAAAAAGAATAAATGCCAACTGGACAAGAATCAGGGCGATAATAAACACGCGCCGCCGAAAGACGACCCGAATCCACTGCGGTTCCATCAAGCCGGCCAAGCTCCAATGCCTTCCCGAAGCACCTGCACATCCGCAGATCGCAAATCCAACACGGTGGAAAGACCCCTGCGCTGATCTTCGCCCGGATCCAGAATAAGATCAAGCCCGCGGATATCCTCCATTTCCCAGCCGCCGTCGAAAAGGGCTTCTTCCCGGTAAAATAATACCGGGGCAGACGGCTCGCCTTCTTCGGGGTTGTTCTCTTCGGCATCATCGCCGCCGGAATAATCGTCATCTATCCAGTCTGCGGCCATGTTCCGCTTTGCGGTGATGCCGTAAAGCGGGCAGCCGAGGGCGTTTATCAGAGCCTGCGGCACGGGGTAGTCCGGCAGGCGTATCCCGATTTCCCGGCGGCGCAGCCCCAGGACTTTTTCGGTTCCCAGAAGCGTTTTAAGGATAAACACATAAGGCCCGGGGCTGAGCCTTTTTATGAGCCTGAACCGGCTGTTGTCCAAACAGCACAATTCCCCGAACTGGGAAATATCCGCGCAGAGCAGGGTAAAAAGGCGCTCGTCCCGTTCTTTGGAAATCGCCCTTAGCCGCTTTATCCCTTCGCGGGAATCTATCGCGCAGACGATGCTCCAGCTTGTATCGGTGGGGATTGCCGCCGTTCCCCCTTCGCGCAGGATCTTGGCGGTCTTTGCCAGAATGCGGTCGTCAATATTGCCGGGCACTATGTATTCGATCATCGCGTCAGGCTTTACGGAACCCAGATCAATTTATCCGGCGCAGATTCCTTCATAAAGATTTTTTTGAAGCGCCCCGAATGTTCTATGCCAGGGTTTTCCGGAAAATACGTCTTTCTGAAAAACCACACCACATCGGCCATAATAGCGGGAGAGTTGGCAGGCGCGTAGCGGAACCAGATTTCTTCGTCCTCCAGAATCTGGCGGGTTTTGGCATCGAGCGCCAGCTCCGCATCGGTAAGCCGCCTGATTTCCGAACGCAGCCCGCCGTAATGAGTATTCCCCACCGCCAGCATCCGCAGGTGATTGTATGCATCCATCCAGTAAATTTCGTACACGCCCGCCACCGCCGGAACTTTGGAAGTGATTGTCCAGCGTTCGGCAAGAGCCAGAGGCGACCACTGAATGGTGTAGTAAACCGCGTCGTCCTTTTCCTGAGCGGTGATGCCGTGATTCATCCGCCAAGTATATCACACTATCGTAAAAAATTCTATACATCACGGCGCCAATAGTGTATAAATTATCATACCGATTAGTTTTCCTGCAAAAAACCTGCAAAATAGGGCGTCCGTAATTCCTTATAACATAAGGAATTAAAAAAAATGTCGTAAAACTGGCATAGTTGGCGCGGATTTTGCTAGACTATTGGAGTAGGTTTTGATTTCTGTTCTGAACAGAAGTATGGAGGCAGCTATGAGAGGCATAAAAAATTTGAAAAAAAGCGATGGAATATATAAAACATATTTCGAGCAGATAAAAAGAATTCCCCTGTTGACCGCCGAGGAAGAATTGGAACTGTCCCGGCTCATTCAAAAGGGCGATGACGGCGCCCGCCGCCAGCTTATCGAGGCGAATTTGCGCCTTGTCGTAAAAATTGCCCGATCGTACTTTGCGCATGACGTTCCCTGCATGGACTTGGTGCAGGAGGGCAATATGGGGCTTATCCGCGCGGCGGAAAAGTACGACCACCTGAAACAGGTGCGCTTTTCCACGTACGCGACATGGTGGATACGTCAGGCGATAGGCAGGTCTCTGGAAGAAAAGCGGCGGGCGATACGGCTTCCGCGCAACAAGGAAGATGTTTTCCGCAAAATTCAAAAAACCAGCCACACGCTGAGCCAGCGCTTCATGCGCCAGCCGCGCGCAAAAGAAATAGCCGTGGAAATCGGCGTTTCCTGCGAGGATGTCGAATTGCTGATCGGCGTTACCCAGAGCTGCACGCTTATCGACAGCGAAGGCGACTACACGTACAACCCCGAGCGGGTGCTTCTGAAGAAAAGCTCGCAGGAGGCGGCGTTTCAGGCGCTGGATACGCTGAACGACCGGGAAAAAAATATCATCATGTGCCGATACCAACTGAACGGGCTGAAGCGCCGCAGCCTGAAAAACATCGGCGCCAAGATGGGCATTTCCACCGAAACAGTGCGCCAGATTGAGTTCAGGGCGCTGCGGAAGCTCCGCAGCCATGCGCAGGATCTTTTGCCTTGCATTGAAGCGATGTAGGATTCTTTAATAGGGATTTACGCGTACTCTTCCCACGCTTTTATTTCCATCCCTTTCTCCCGTTCCCACGCGAGCGCGTCAATAAATTCCTTCGCCACTTTGATATTCGTGAAAAGGGGAATGTCAAAATCCACCGCCATGCGCCTGATTATGGAGTTGTTGCGAAGCTCTGTGTGCAGATTGTTTTTCGGGATGTTGATGATCATATCCGCTTCCCGCTTTCTGATAAGACTTGCGATGTTTGGCTCCCGCGACTCAAGCGGCCAGTTCAGGGCTTTCGCCGGAACATCGTTGGCGTTAAGGAATTTCGCCGTTCCCCGTGAAGCATACAGAACGCAGCCCATGTCAACCAAAAGCCGGGCGGAGCCCAGAAAGCTGAGCTTATCCTCGATGGGGCCGGTGGAAAGGAGTATTTTCGGGGCGATGCCGTCCTGCGGCCGGGGAATCCTGTACCCTACCGAAAGCAGGGCTTTCAGGAAGGCATCGCTTAAATCCGTGCCGATGCAGCCAACTTCGCCGGTGGAAGCCATTTCCACCCCCAAGGCCGGATCCGCGCCGTGAAGCCGGGAAAAACTGAACTGGGCGGCTTTTACCCCAACCCAGCCAAGCTCAAGGGCGGAAAGCGAAACTTTCTCTACCTTTTCGTCAAGCATTG
>Ga0123355_10008024_pt1 | contig 15916 bp, 15 predicted proteins | sample TergutEmb28metaG_3_FD_89872 | JGI IMG/M metagenome (GOLD analysis project Ga0123355, IMG submission 89872) | Embiratermes neotenicus P1 segment gut microbial communities from Petit-Saut dam, French Guiana - Emb289 P1 | ecosystem: Host-associated > Arthropoda: Insects > Digestive system > Gut ...
ACGGCCGGACCGCGCCAGGCATGCTTTTGCAGTAGCCACTCCACGTTTTCCGCGCACTTCAATTTCGAGAATCCTCTTCCCGAGATCCTCGTCGTCAACGATGGTGATATCGCGGAATTCAAGCTGCCAGGCCTCGTCAGGCCGCAAACCGGTGTTCACCACGAACAGCACGTAGTTCCCATTGGTGGCGCTCCGGTTTCGGTTCCTGCGCGCTTTCTCGTCCCTTCGTAGAACTGTTTGTATTCTTCGGGAGAAAACCAGGCGCGATGAGAGATTTCGGGGGAGGAGCGGTAGGAGGCAGACAGATCGGGGAGGCGATCGAGCCATCCGTGTCGGGCCGCTGTTTTCAGGGTCTGTCGCAGGGTCACGATTTCCTGATGCAGGGTGTTGTGCGCCGGCGGCTTGCCGTATTTTGCCATGGCTCCTCGTGCCGGTGAATGCGGTATTCCTGCACTTTGCCGGGGGTGATTTCGGAAAGGCCCAGATGGCCAAAAAACGGGACCAAATGCCGTCGTGACCGCAAATGGTGGTTGTACACGTGTTCTTTATTGCGTTGCCCCTGGGTGATGATGTCGTACTCGCGCAGGTATTGTTCGGAGGCTTCGCGAAAGGTTTTTTCGGTTTTGATTTCTCCGTTGCGGAGCTTTCCGCGCAGCTGCAGACGAAACCCGTGTTTAACCCACTGCGCGCTTGCACGGATTTTTCTTCAGGCGTCAGTGGATATCGCGGGGTATGTGAAAACATGGAGCCTACGATCGGACTTGAACCCATGACCTGCCGATTACGAAAGCGCTGAGGTTTTCCCCCCACCTTCGGATTCAAAAGCTTACAGTCGGGTACAAGGGTTCGTTGTTGGCATTCCCATGTTGTAGTCGGCAATCATTGTGCAGCGGGATCGTGCGCTTGAAAGCGAGCGTTCCAAAGTCCGTATTGGCGGCGTCCTGACGACATCGGAGTTCAGGTCGAGCCCGTCTCGTCCCGAACGAAGGAGGCAGCGGCTGAGGCACGCTGAGCACCCCAGATCAACAGAATTCCCTCGTGGCCGTTTCGATTCGGGGCCGCGGGGCGCAGGAAAGACAGCCGGCGGCCATCACGTAAGCTGATGCCGACCGATGAAATCGGCGCTCGTGATCTTCTCGCCTGCACTGCGCCGCCTGAGATGAGGCTTCGGCATCGATCGCCGAAGCCGGGGAAAGACGATTGTGAATGTATTAACAACAGCGCGTTTGACCCGCAGCATTGGCTCCCTGACGCTGATAGCCGACATTAGCGTAGAGGTGCAGCGTGGGGAAGTTTTGGCCGTAGTCGGGCCCAGTGGTTCGGGCAAGAGTTCGTTCTTGCGGCTGCTCAACCGGTTGGACGAGCCTACGTCCGGGTCAGTGTTTCTCGAGAATGTCGACTATCAGCAGATTCCGCCGCGGGAGCTTCGCCGCCAGGTCGGAATGGTCACCCAGCGTGCCTTCCTGTTTCCCGGGACCGTGGCCCAGAATGTCAGTTTCGGACCGCGACAGGGTGGCGAAGAGATCTCCCAGTCACGAGTGGACGAATTGCTCACCCGCGTCGGACTAGCCGGCTATGCAACGCGGGACGTGACCAACCTTTCCGGCGGCGAAGCACAACGAGTCTCCCTGGCTCGTGCTCTCGCCAATTCGCCGATCGTACTTCTGTTGGACGAGCCCACCTCCGCTCTGGATGACCAGGCCAAGGCAGGGGTCGAATCCCTCATCCACGACATCATCGCCGAGACCCATCTTACCTGCGTGATTGTGACCCATGACACGGCGCAAGCCGCGCGGATGGCGACTCGGGTGATGGTTCTTGACCGCGGGCACATGACTCGAATCGGTGCCGTTAGCGAGGTCCTCCATGCTTAGTCGGCTGTTCACCAATCAAGTACAACTCGGATTCGCGCAAGCAATCGCCGCAGCAGCGCTCGCTTATGGAGTGGTTCTTCTGGCGCGCGGACGGAAGATCCACCTGGAGAGCGAAGCGGCCATTGCCTTGCTGCGCGGGCTTGTGCAGATCATCGCAGTAGGTTCGGTGCTCGTCATCATGCTGCGGGCCCCCCGCTGGACCGGTGCGTTTTTCCTGGCCGCCATGATCATTGCCGCCGGCGCCACATCTGCAAAGCGCGCCAAGGGCGTCCCCGGATCATTCCAGGTATCGACCTACTCGATCGCGTGCGGAGCCGGATCGGTCATCGCCACGATGACATTCCTCGGAGTCATCGACACGGCGATCACTGCCCTGATCCCGGTGGGAAGTATGCTCATCGCGAATGCTATGAACACCAATGGTCTGGCCCTCAACCGGTTCCGTTCTGACATACTGGCGCACACCGGCGATATTGAGACCGCTCTCGCCCTGGGCGCCGATCCCCGTCAAAGCGTGGCGCCTTACGTTCAAGCCTCGTTTGAAGCCAGTTTGATTCCCGCGATCGATTCCCTTCGTTCTCTTGGCATTGTCTGGATACCCGGCCTGATGGCGGGAATGCTGCTCTCCGGTGCACGGCCCGTGTATGCCGCGATCTATCAGTTTGTGGTTCTCGCCATGATCTTTGCGGCCTCGGGGGTGACTGCGCTGGTCAGCACGCTGCTCATCCGAACTCATGCCTTCACCCCGGCCGAGCAACTATTGTTGCGCCCCGGGACTTCTGAACTGAAGCACCGCGACTGACCCTCGCGAGCGAATCTCAGTCCCCCCTTTCCAATCGCTATATTGGCGGAGCCGGCGCCGGACGAAGAAGCCATCGTTCGGCACGACCAGCTCGCCCCGGCCGGCCAGGCCAAAAACGCCCGGCGGGTCCGGACATGCCGATCCCCGGCACGGGCACCGGGCCGCAGATTGGCGTCAGAGGGCAGCGCAACCCACCGACTGACGACATCGGGAACCTACAGTTGGAATTCCGCCTGAGCGAGACCCCCGAGGACGGACGATTAGATTAGAACGTTAGCCGAGCTGCGATCTGCAGGATGCGCTGGGTTTGCAGAGCGGTGACACCGGTGCCCAGCGTCGTGCTGGAAATTTGGCCGAAAGTCGCGCTGAGCAGATTGGTCGCAGGGTTGGCAAATTGCGCGTGGTTGAACACATTGAACGCTTCCAGCCGCAATTCAAGGTTCACGCGTTCACTGAAGGCTGTATTTTTCGCCAGCGCCAGATCGAGGTTGGTTCGGCCCGGTCCGCGGAAGAAGTTTCGCGGTGTATCCCCGTACGGGTTGCTCAAATTGGGAACATCCGCAATCGCCAGGAACGCACTGCAGTCGAAGTACAGATTTCCTGTATTGACGAGACCGGTGTTGGCATTATTGCAGCTTCCCGTACGCCGAGGATTCAAGAGGGTGATTCTGTTTACTCCGGGCGCGAAATCAGCGTTTGCCAGGAAGGCGTCGCCGGCTCCCGATGGCCCTGGGACATTGGGATTTACACCTAGCTGCGAATTTATGCTCAAGGGAAACCCGGTTCTCCAGCTGAGGATAGGATAAAGACTCCATCCTTTGAGACCCTTGTTCACAAACCAGCTCGGTCCCGACGCCCAAGTTCGCGCAAGAGGCAAATCCCAGCCTCCGCTGAAAGTAATCCGGTTGGTTACATCGAAATCCGAGGGAGCGCGGAACTGGCCGATGTTGTAATAGGGCACTTGCGAATCGCGGTTCCGGAAACCAGATGCGTTGTCGATGCCGTGGCCGTAGGTGTAGGCCAGGGTGAAGTATGTGTTGCCGATAAAGCGGTTGTCGCCGTTCTGCTTCGTCAACGAAGCTTCCATACTGTTGAAACTGGCGAAACCGACGTTGGAAAATGCGAGAGCGCTCGAAAGCGGGCAAATCGCCGACCCACCATCGTTGGCCAGACAAAATGCGCTGAGAGCCGCACTCTGTTTCTCGTTCAAAATTCGGGTGGGGTTAGCGTTTGGGCCGATTACCGTGTTCAGATCGAATGGATTTACGTCTTCGAGCGAGGTGAGCCCTTTTGCGCTGCTACCCACGTAATTGATCTCGAAGATGGTGCGTTTCGCCAGTTGCTGCTGCACACTCAAGTTGTATTGGTAAGTGTACGGAGTGTGTAGGTGTGGATTTACGAAAAAGATGCTGCCCCCGCCAAAGGGAAGGAAATCTCCCGTCGTGGTACTGAACGCGGTCGCGGGATTCGGCGGCCTGGACGGGAACGGGTTTGGAACGATGGGCGTGGTCGAAGTTGCCCAGGGCTGGCTGTAAAAAGGAAAGCCTGCGGTGGTGGCGGCGGGTTGAACCGGCGTGCCCGACAGGCAGTTGGTTGTCGCTGTTGGGGAAGGCTGCAGGCACGGGTAGGAAACGAATGGCTCGCTGTAGAACGGAGGTGCGCCATTGAATTGCAGATTGTCCTCGCCCTTGAGCACATCGTAAAAGATCCCAAACCCTCCGCGAATGCTGGTGGTAGCTCCCTTCCTGGGACTCCAGGCAAAGCCGACTCGGGGCGCGAAATTGTGCTTGTCCGGAAAGTTCACTCCGCGGGGCGCTCCCGGGTCTCCGGGAAACACCAAGCCGAGGGGTGCATTCGGAAACCTCGTGGACTGGTCGCCAGGAATAATGGAGAAGTTTCGCCCGGCAGTGTCGAGTTTGGGCGAGCTGTATTCGTAGCGAATTCCAACAGTGAGAGTCAAGTTCGGCGTCACGCGCCATTCGTTCTGGGCAAACCCGTAGGTTGACTTGCTGCGAATGTTGTTACGTGCGTTGGGGCCTTGGAAGAGATTGTTTGGAGCGCCTAGCAGAAAGTCAGCAAAACTGTTTCCACTCCCTACTCCGCCGGCCGCGTATCCCAGAAAAGCGAAGTTGCTGTCGGTGAAAAAAGCGTAGAGCGTGTTTTGCTGATAGCCGGAAAATCCTCCGCCGAATTTCCACGTACTCCGTCCTCTCACCCAGGTAAATGTCTCTGAAATCGCGTAAGTGTTGCCGGCGTAGTGAGCTGGGCCTGCCTGAGCCTGCCCAAAGGCCAGACCGTTATCGAAAGTCATGAACGGGGGGCCGTTGGGAAGGTCGGAGGCGATGCCGAACTGCGAAATCGTAGGCATGTTGGCTGCCGGCGACTGCGAGAGATTGGTGCGGCGTTGACCGGTTAAACGAAGCTCATTGAGTTTCTCGGATGCAAAGGTTCGCGTGTAGGCCACGTTCAGAAAATAACTGTTGTTCTGCGCGATGGCAGGAAATCCAGCGACACTCGACGATTCCAAGCCGGGAGAATCCCCAAAGGGCTCAAGCCGGGGACTTCGGATACCGCCGACCGTGGCCGACAGTTTGTCTTTAGAACTGATCTCAAAATCAATCTTTCCAGTCAGTTCATTGTTGTTGTTCCGGGCGCTGCCTGAGGGAAATAAGGTTCCACTCGGAGACGACGGCACAAGCCCGGTGGCAATGTAGGCAGCTGCTGCTGAATCGATCCTCGTGGGGTCGATGACTGCCTGCGCCGCAAGAGTAGGGTTCGACTGAAAATATGGATTCGCCTGCAGGAACGCGGCAACGTTCGGATCCGGACCTCCGTTTGCCGCCTGCGAGAAATTGCCGGTCAACTCCGCTGGCGTGAACACAGTTTGCTCGGGCTGAACATCGGTTTCAACCTGTCGCTGGCCTTGGTACGAGGCAAAGAAGAAAAGCCGATTCTTGATGATGGGACCGCCAAAAGCACCGCCAAACTGATTTCGCTTGAGATTGTTTCGCGGTAATCCCTGCTGAATATTGAAATAGGCGTTGGCGTCCAAGGCGGTATTGCGCAGAAACTCGAATGCGCTGCCATGGAATTTATTGGTCCCGGACTTGGTCACAACGCTGATAATCCCCGCACCATTGCGACCGTATTCCGCCGTGTAGTTGCTGGTGAGAATGCGGAACTCAGCGACCGTGTCAGGATTCGGATCGAGGACTGCACCGTTGTCGATGAGATCGTTGTTGAGCCCTCCGTCCAGCAAGTAGGTAATCGAATCGCTACGTCCTCCGGCGATGTTAAATCCATGGCTCGCGCTGGTATCATCGGGATTGTCGTCGGTCACACCGGGCTGCAAAAGGGCGAGGGTGAGAACGTCCCGTCCGTTGAGTGGCATGTTGACGATGGGACGCTCCGTCACCGACTGACCGAGAGTCGGGTTGACTGTTTCAACGCCCGACGATTGCGCTTCCACCTGCACCTGCTCGGTGACCGCTCCCAGCTCCAGACGAAGGTCGACCCGGAGTGACTGATTGATCTCCAGCCGGCTTGTGTTCACCTCGAGCGTGCGAAAACCCTGATGGCGCGCGACAAGGTGATACGTCCCGATAGGAAGATCCAGAATCTGGTAGTAGCCGTCTTGGTCGCTGGTTGTCGAGTTAGCGACATTCGTGGCTGTATTAGTGACGTTGATGTCGACTCCCGGCACCACCGCACCCTGCTGGTCGGTGACCGTTCCAACAATTTTTGCGGTCGCCTGTTGGGCTGTTGCCTGGGCCGCACGCAACACGCTCAAACATACCAATGCTGCTGCGACTAAGTATCGACCTGGTTGTGCCATATGAAATCGCATGGATCACCTTGTTGTTTAGGTTTCTGGCTTCGGTTGTTATGTTTCCCGCCAGCAAATGTGCTTTAGCAAGTCGGCAAACGGACCTGGAACCATTAGTGCCTAATGCTTCGGGGATGTGCAATTGTGCGTCCGCCACGGCGGCTTGGTTTTTCAGCGAATTGCAGCTGCTCTTACTGCCAACTTATATTTTTTGACATAGCACGCATTCAGTTTCTTGAAGAAAAAGCATGCCTCTGCGGCTTTTGGTCGGTTCTTGAAGGAACTTGGCAGAACGAGGAAACAATTGTCTCCAAATGTTAGGCCCGTTAGCTCGTGGCCAGTTCTCTGAAACAGGCGCGAACAATTCGGAGATCGTGAAATCGCAGTCTCATTCAGTTAGGTCGAGTCGAGAAGATGAACTTTGATGGTTAGGACGACCCGCTCATAGTCAACGTGTCGATTGATTGCTGTTGAGGTCAAGGGGACTTGTTGGCCATCCCATCATTCAGAGATCACGGTCTATACCCCGATCCAGAGTCATCGGCGGATTCCATCACTCCGCGAACTTGTTGCTGCACGACGCCCCGCTGCCCGTGTTGTCCACAATATTCGCTCGCGCCGCTCGCCGAGGGAGTCTCCGTTTGGATCGCCCTGTCGCGACCTGAAGATATCGGCGCGCCTCACGTTCGGGAAGGAAGAAGGACCACTAAGACAACGGATTGTGTCGACACTCCCTCCAGCAAGACATCGACTCTTGAGGCGCGGCTGTGCTTGCTCACATTCCGCAGTCCTGCTTGAACGATGCGAAACAGACATGGTGCGGTGTCACTGAAAACAAGTCGAGGCTGGGGACCAACGTGACAACGACGGTCACGGGAGAACCAGTGCGGGCCTTTATCCCGCCAAGGCTGCCGCCTAATCCGCCTGTGGAATTGGGGGGCTGTATCATATCAGCATCTTGACCGTGCCAACCAAGCGCTGGGCAGACTCGATGGCCTGACCACCTTGCTTCCGGACACCAAGTTCCTTTACCTCTACGTCCAGAAAGAAGCGCTGTTGTCGTCCCAAATCGAGGGAACGCAATCGCGGGCAGAGCTGCTGGGCAGCCCAGGCGGTTGGGGTGAGGGCGGGCAGACGCTGCACGCGTACTTTGGCCAAGCCGGGGAGAACCGCCGACAGATAGTCTCGCGCCGTGTCGCGCTGTAGCTAAACACGACACTTTCGGGGAAAACGCCGGTTTACTGCACTTAAAGAGGGACCGCTTGCCGCTCCCTGGTGAATCTGCTTTAATTATGAGACTTCACATTTCGGCTTCGGGCTCGATGAAAAGCGATTTTGAGAATGCCAGCGATGCGGACTGGGAAACGGCCTCAGGGCGCGAGACTGTTATCGCACCGTTGGTTTCCAAGACCGATCGCTCAGATGCCGACATTCAACATGCCAGCAATGCCCTCCAACTCAGCCGGCTGTCTCAAAATCCGGGGCGCGTCACCAAAGTCCGAGTAAAGCGCTTTTATGGGTACAAAAGAATGGGTGCAGATGTAGAGAAAGCAAAGTCGGTGTTATTTGAATTTATGTCGACCATGAAGGAGTGGAACAACAAGTTTGACGCACTTATTAAGAGCGGTGGATTCTCAGCCCATTGTGATCAAGCCGAGGCCGCTCTACGGCCCATCTATGGGAAGTATTTGGCAACGGTAAGTCAAGGGCCTCTAATATTCTCAGTCGGATATCCATCAGAATATGATCCCGATGCAGAAAAAGTAGTCTCGATAGAATCCTCGAATGCTCGCAAGGTGATTATACACACTTTATGGACTCATCCACATCTTCCCACTAATACACAGAAACATCGATACACGATGGTGGAAAAGAGTGGCGAATGGCGTCTATCTAAGGAGGAATTTTATAATTCTGTTCGAAATAAATGGATAACAGTAACTCATTCAAAACCAGAGAAAGCGGCGGCTAACTAACCGATGATTGGGGAAGTCCGGCTATGACATACAGTTCCATGAGGCTTCTATCCTAGCGAATCTCGACCCCTGCGTCGTGCCTTGAGGGCAGCGGGGCGCACCTCTCCGCTTCGGAAAGGGACTCCTGGTCGAGAGGAACCTACTGTTATTCACCGCCAGCGGCAGGCAAAAACCATACTGCGTGGTTGTAGAACGGATACGCTAACATTAGTCGACTCCGGTGCAAACGATCCCAATCCCGTCGCACCTGCTGGCGCACCCGACCCAATTCTCGGAGCTGCCTCCGATTACGACCCGGCTGCAATCACCTCCGATTGACAAGTTGGACTTGGGAAAACTTCGAGCGCCTTTGCTTACGGGTGGTGTCGCGCTGTAGCTACACGTAAATCCCGGACTAGATTATGCACACTGTACCTAAATCCCGGACAAAATACCGAGCTATCCGACGAAGCGATGTTACGACAATGTTGAAGCGCAGTGGGCGGGTAGCGTGATTACTGCTGCCTCGGGCTCCAAGGGTGTCTGGCGTCAAGCATTCTTTCCCATCGGGGACTTTCGTGCAGGCCGATAGCCCAACCCACAGCGAGATTCCTCGCCATGCGGTAGGGGGATTCTCCTCAACATTCGACAGCTTCCGCACCCACTGCCAACCAACGAAGAACGGCAAGCCGTAGGTGACAACTGTCAAAAGCCCGATGAAGACTGTCGAGATAATTGACATAGAGAACGCCGTGACACGCAAGTATAGGACGATTCCGAAGACATCGTCCCGAATGTTGCCCCATCTGTCCAGCGCGCCCTGTTCGAGGCGGCCATTCTCGCACCTCGCCCGGCCTCTTCCACGATTTCCAGCAGAACGTGGCGCGGGGGACTACGCCATCGCTGCTGGAGTAGCCCGCGGTTTCGGCCCCAGGCCTTTGAGGACAGCAGGATTTCTGTGGGCACAGCCGACCGTGGCTGTTCGTCGCCCGTAGAGCGACGGTGTTGCTACCATGGACCCGTGGGTGCACTGCTCGACGTTCGTCATCTGAATATCAAATTTCCGCGGGGCAAGAACCCGGCCGCACCGCCAGGGGCGGCTGTCTCCAAATTTTCTGGCTCACTTCATGCTGTTCGTGACTTGAGTTTTTCGATCGCTTCGGGAGAGGTACTCGGCCTGGTGGGCGAATCCGGATCGGGAAAATCTCTTACCTCGCTTGCCATCATGCGACTCATGCCGCACCAGGCTCGGGTTTCGGGTGAGATTCTGTTTGCCGAGGAGGGAGCTCGGCCGCGCAATCTTCCGGCGCTCGATGACGACGCCATGCGGCAGCTGCGTGGATCACGCATCGCGATGATCTTTCAGGAGCCCATGACAGCGCTCAACCCGGTCATGCGCGTGGGCGATCAGATTGCCGAAGCAGTGAGAGCACACCATGCGGTGTCGAAAGCTGAGGCCTGGAAACGGGCCGTCGCTGCGATGAACGACGTCGCGATCCCCGATGCCGAACGCCGGGCGCGAGATTATCCGCATCAGCTTTCGGGTGGGATGCGCCAGCGCATTATGATCGCCATGGCGATCGTTAACCGTCCGCAGTTGCTGATTGCCGACGAACCTACGACGGCTCTTGACGTCACGATTCAGGCGCAGATTCTCGAGCTACTCGGCAAACTTCGTGCTAAGTTCGGGCTAGCAATGCTGTTTATCTCGCATGATCTGGCTGTGGTTTCCGAAGTTGCCGATCGGGTGGCCGTGATGTACGCCGGATGCCTTGCCGAGCTGGGGTCGAAACGCGACATCTTTCAATCGCCGGCGCATCCCTACACGCGAGGCCTGTTGCGTGCGGTGCCGGATCTGAAGACCGACCGCAATCGTCCGCTCGAAACCATCGACGGCAGCGTGCCTCCGCTCGAGGCCATGCCTCCGGGATGCGCGTTTGAACCGCGTTGTGAATTTCGCGTGGCATCCTGTAGGCAAGAGTTGCCGCCCCTAGTCAAGGTCTCCGGGGGCCACTGGGCACGATGTCCGGTGGTGAATTCCTAAATGCGCTCTACCTTGTCGCGATCGAGCCACAATAGGAGCAGGAACGCTCCGACCAGAGCGAAACCGGCATAAAAGCCATAATCGTACAGGGCCCCAAGCCAAGACTGAACGAAATAGGCCGGGCCGCCGCGAAACTGAACTTTGTAGGCGTGGGTAAGGTCGGGCTGAATGGCTGCCCAGTGCGGGATCCACCAAGCAGCTGCGAGCTGCAGAAAAATATTGATCACTAGCAATCCGGTCAGGATTCGTGCCCACGCGGGAGTCTTGCCCTTGAATTGCAATCTCACGTTGCGGATTCTACCCCTTCGTGGCCACCGCGGGCACGCAAGGGCGGAACTTCAGTCTATAATCGGCAGTTTGTCTGGTGATCTGTGCGCATACTGCTGCTGAGCGACATTCACGCCAATCTTGAGGCGCTCGACGCCTGCCTGGGCGTCGCTCCTCCGTTTGACGTCGTCGTGAACTTGGGCGACATCGTGGGATACGGGGCGAGCCCCAACGAAGTCGCCGCTCGCTCGCGCGAGTTGGGGAAGATCTTCGTACGCGGCAATCATGACAAGGCAGCCACCGGGGTGATGGGGCTGGACGATTTCAATCCCATGGCTGCTGCGGCGGCGGTATGGACGCGGAACGAGCTGACGGTAGAAAACCTGGAATGGCTGCGGGCTTTGCCCCATGGGCCGGTTCCCCTGCCCGATTTTCCAGACGTGCAGCTCGTGCATGGCTCGCCCAACGACGAAGATGAATATGTGGTGTCGCTGGGAGACGCGCTGGCCCCGTTGATCACGCTGACCACGCCTGTGACCTTCTTCGGCCACACGCATCTGCAGGGCGGATTTTTGGCCAATGGATCTTCGGCAGACGGTTTTCGTCCCGACTACCGGACAGTGGGGCAGGCGGAATCGGTTGCGCTGCACCTGAAATCGAGCACGCGCTATATGATCAATCCGGGATCGGTGGGGCAGCCGCGTGACGGAGATTGGCGGGCGGCGTTCGCACTCTACGACACCGAGGCTCAGATCGTCCACTTTCATCGCACGCCTTACGATCTGAAGAATGCCCAGGACCGGATTTTTGCCGCGAAACTTCCTTCCCGGCTGGCTACGCGGCTGGCTGCGGGACGATGATTTTTGCCCTGTGCACACCTTGGTGGCGCGGGGTGAAGATTTTGGTTCACGCCGGGGACGGGGAGGAGAGCGGAGGACTTACACTCGGAAGATGCCTTCATCCTCAAGACGTTTCGAATCGCCTGAAAATCCTCCCCATCATTACCTGATTGCGCATAGCGATGGCGGGGCGCGCGGGAATCCCGGACCGGCGGGATACGGCGTTGTAATCAAAGACGAGACTGGGCGCAAGGTTGCTGCCCTGAGCGAGTATCTCGGTCATCACACCAATAATTTCGCGGAATATCAGGGGCTCATTGCCGCGCTGGAATACTGCCTGGCGCATGGTCCGAAAGCCCTGAAGCTCATTAGCGACTCGGAACTCCTGGTGCGGCAGATTAAGGGAATCTACAAGGTGAACAATCCGACATTGCAGGATTTGCATGCGCGGGCAAAGGAGCTGATCGGGCAGCTGGAGTGGTTTTCGATTGGGCATGCGTTGCGGGAGCACAATCAGGAGGCGGACCGGTTGGCCAATGAGGCGATGGACAAGGGGATGGGGCGCCGAGCGGCTCCGGCGCGGCCTCTGGCCGAGACGCTTTTGGTGCAGGAGTTTGAGGGGGTGGTGCGGGAGGGCAAGGTTGAGCTGGTGAATGGGAGTCTGCCGGATGGGACACGGGTGCAGGTGCGGGTGAAGCGCGCGGGCTAAAGCCTGGTTTTATTCCTGCGGGTCTTTCGCGGCCCTGGGCAGGGCCGCTCTTCCACGACGCAGCACGCGGCTTCGCTCACCTGGGCAATTCGGGCCGCGCCGGCCGAATCGGAGATCCTTCGCTCCGCTCCGGATGACGAGACTGCTTTCCATTCGCGCTCCCGAGTCCTTGCTAGTCGGCGGCGGAGGTGTGGTCGTGAATGATTTTCCATCCGTCGGGAAATTTCCGAAACACCAGTGTGAACAATCCGTGCGGTGTCTTTCCATCCGACATCGTCAGATGCCACTCGCCGCGGACGAATGCGGCATCGTCGCCGAGCGCCTCAACGCGCAGATTCGAAAACTCAAGCTTTCCCATCTCGTGACCGGGGCTCTGATAGGTCGATTTGTAGCGATCCATCGTCGCCTGCCAGCCGCGTCGCTGGTTGGCCCCGGAAAAGAAGGTCAGCTCCGGGGACTTCCAGTAGCCGGCCATGAAAGCCTCGAGATCATGATCGTTCCAGGCTTTTACTTGTGAGCCAAGGACTTCAGTCACTGCCAGAGACACCTTCGGCTCGTCGTGGATGGCGCTGACGGATGAAGTTTGTGAGGCTGCATTCGCGGCCAAAATCAGGAACACAACCAAGATCGAAGCAACACTCGTTTCGGTCACGCTTCCTCCCGTTTGATCCTAGTGCGATTCTTCGGCGGCTGGGGCTGTATCTGGCGTGTCCAGTTTTTCCACGGCTGCAGGGGGGACAACCGGCGGGGGGTCGAATTCGCCGGCGTCTTTGCCGGCCATGGCGGCGGTCATGAAGTTCATCCAGATGGGTAGGGCGGCATGGGCTCCTGTTTCCCTTGCGCCCAGCGATTTCTTTTCGTCATAGCCGACCCAGACTCCGCAGGTGATGGTCGGGGAAAATCCTACGAACCAGGCGTCGGTGAAATCGTTGGTCGTGCCGGTTTTGCCGGCTACCGGAAACGGAAGGCGCGCGGCGGCGATTCCTGTACCATGCAACACGACCTCGCGCAGCATGGACGTCATGATGCGGGCGGTGCGCTGGCTGACCACATCCTTGACATCGGGGAAATCCTCTTCGAGCACGCGTCCCTCGTAGTCGGTGACCCGGGTGATGAAGCGTGGGGTGACGCGCACGCCGTCGTTGGGGAATACGCTGTAAGCGGAAGTTTGCTCGATCAGCGTGATTTCGGCGGAGCCGAGGGCCAGGGGCAAGTAGGGAGGCATCTTGGAGGTAATGCCGAATCGCTCGGCATAGTCGATGACGTTGTGGATGCCAACTTTGCTGGCGAGTTTCAATGCGGGGATATTGCGCGATTGGGCCAGCGCGCGGCGCAAGGTGATGATGCCTTCGAATTTCTCGTCGTAGTTGTGAGGAGTATATACGCCCGATGAGGTTTCGAAGCTGACGGGCTCGTCGAGAATCGAGTCGTCGGGACTGCCGCCACTGTCGATGACCGCGGTATAGACGTATGGTTTGAACGAGGAGCCGACCTGGCGCAGCGCCTGGGTGGCGCGGTTGAATTTGGAGTCGTTGAAATCGCGGCCACCGACCATCGCCTTAATTCCGCCGGTGGCGTTGTCGATGGCGATCAGGGCGCCTTGCGCTCCGGAATCTTGTTCGAGGCTGACGTGTGCGGCGCCGTTCGGGCCCAGCGAAAGGACTTTGACGTAGCAGATGTCGCCCACTCTCAGGAGGTTCGCCAACTTCTGCTGCGTCCAGACGATGTCGGCCTGGCCGAGCGCGGCGGTGTAGTGGCCGAACCTAAGGGTCGCAATTCCGGTCCCCACTGAAGTCACCAGCGCGTGAATGTATCCGTTGACTTCGGGTTCGTCGTCCCAATCGGGATGGGAATATTTTTCGAGGTCCGCACCTTGGGCGACGACATTTTCGAGATGGCCCTTCCAGCCATGGCGGCGCTCATAAGCGGCCAGGCCGTCAAGGACGGCTTGAGTGGCGGCCTTTTGCATCTCGACGTCCAGCGAGGTGTAGACCTTTAGGCCGCCTTCGTGGACCTGGTCGGTACCGTATTTGCCTTCGAGGTAGCGGCGGGTGTCCTCGACGAAATAGGGCGCAAGCGCGTTGGGGTCGTGCGCGAGGTGAAGAACCAGCGGCGCCGAACGGGCTTCGTCGGCCTGCGCAGCCGTGATTTTGCCATCTTCGAGGAGGGCGTTGATGACACGGTTGCGCCTCTGCAAGGCACGGTCGGGGTGGTTGATGGGCGAATAGAGGGCCGGACCTTTGGGTAAACCTGCGAGCAAGGCAGCCTCGGGCAAAGTCAACTGCTTGGCCGGCTTGCTGAAATAAAACCCCGACGCGGCCTCGAAACCGTATACGCCGTGGCCTAGCGCGATCTGGTTGGCATAAAGGGTGAAAATTTGCGGCTTGGTGAAACGGCGCTCGATCTGGATGGCGAGCATGGCTTCCTGCACCTTGCGTTGCCAGCGGCGATCAGGGGAAAGAAACAGGTTGCGCGCCAGCTGCATGGTGAGCGTCGAAGCACCCTGCCCGATCCCGCCCGACTTGATGTCGCGAAAAGCGGCTCCTGCGATGCGCCAGAAGTTGATGCCTGAGTGACGGTAGAAATCCTTGTCTTCGATGGAGACCAGGGCTTCGCGGAGGATGGGTGGAAAGTCGTCGTAGGTAGCGACGACGCGGCGCTGCAGGGCGAACGAACCGATGACGCGCCCGTGATCGTCATAGAGCTCGGTGATGGAGCTAGGGCGGTAGGCTTCGAGAGCGTCGACTTGCGGAAGATCGGTGGCGTAGACGAGGAGGAGGCCGGTGGATGCGCCGACCAGGGCTGCGATCAGGACGAGCAGACCGAACAAAACTCGGCCGACCAGCTTGCGTCCGCCGATTTGCACTTCGGGGAGATTGTCGTAGAGCGCCTTCATGCCCCTGAATTGAGGATAGCACTTTGAAACCGTGGAACCGTACCGGGCCGGCGGCACTACTTTGCGGCTACGGCTTCGGCCATGTCGGCGCGAGTCGACGCGGTCTCGGGACGGCGGAGAAACAGAGCCGAGCCCAAGTATAGAACCGCCGCCAGGATGGTGAGCGATTTCAGGCCGAACCAGAGGGAGGAAGATTCGAGGAGGCCTCCGAAAAGCGCTCCGAACAGGTTTGAGCCCAGGGCACTGCCGCGGAAACCGGCGCGGGCGAAACTGCAAACGAAGATGGTGCCGGCGAAAAATACTGGTGTCGAGAGAGCCAGCGTGGCGACGATCGCCCGCAGTGTCCACGATTCGAAGAACAGCTTCTGCATGGGGACGGCGAACATCACGGCCAGCGAAATGAACAGTCCGACATAAGCAGCGGTGAGCGGAATCTGCGGGAATCGACTGTAAAACAGGTTGGCTACGACGATCAGGCAGAGCAGGCCTGCGACCACAACCGCGTTCACCATCCAGGTTGTGCCGAACAGGAGCGCCATCTTGCTGACGATTTGCGCTTCGAGCAGCATGAATCCCGCGCCCAACAACATGAAGTGGAAATCGATGCGGCCGCCTTCTCCGGCGGTTTGGCGCAGGAACCACCCGAAGATGATGAGGACGGCGATGGAGACAAGAATCACGCTGATGGGCAGGCCGGGTTCGTG
>Ga0123355_10008025_pt1 | contig 15915 bp, 11 predicted proteins | sample TergutEmb28metaG_3_FD_89872 | JGI IMG/M metagenome (GOLD analysis project Ga0123355, IMG submission 89872) | Embiratermes neotenicus P1 segment gut microbial communities from Petit-Saut dam, French Guiana - Emb289 P1 | ecosystem: Host-associated > Arthropoda: Insects > Digestive system > Gut ...
AAAAGAATACATATTTGAAAAAACTTTAGTAAAAAAGCCGACGTCAATATTTTCTCTTGTGAAATATACGATATCATGGCCTTGCGACAAAGCATCAAAGGATGTATCTATCAAGTCATCCGGTTCTTGAAGATCAGCACATACAAAAATGCAAAAATCTCCGGTAGAGTGTTTCACCCCGGCCCGTATTGCCGCATGTGAGCCAAAATTTCTGGAAAACTGTATTAACTTCACAAATTCGCAATGTTTGAACAGGTAACTTTCTATTTTTTCTACACTCTTATCTATAGACCCGTCATCCACTAAGATCAATTCCATTTTGTACGGTTTGTTCTCTGCATAATTGTCGTAAAACTCACAAACATCGATTATGCAGCTTTCTTCGTTCAAAAATGGAATTACTACAGAAAAAACAGCCATTTTTTAGCCCTCTTTTAATTCAAGTCGCGAATCGCTAGTTATACTCCAGTTTCACAGAGCCGTCGCTTTCAATGCATACACATCCGATTATTCTAGCCGGGGAACCGGCCAGTATTGAATATGGCGGGGACTTACCGGAAACCACAGAGTTTGCAGCAATCAAGCTGTGGTGCCCAATATGCGAACCCTTTAAAACGATCGCATGTGTAGCTATGAATACATAATCCTCGATTATTACGGGCTTATATTCATACGGGATTTTTCCTTCACTTAGTGTATGCATGAGAGTATCATGAGTGTATATCATTGCACTTGCAGCAACAGTTACACCGCTACCTATGCTTAAACCGCCACCACCATCCAACATTGTGAAAGGTCCAATCCAGCAGTTGTTTCCAAACTTAACATCGCCTATGATCGTGCATGACTCGTAAATTGTGTTGTTTTCCTGCCCAGTCACAAGCTTGCCCTTTTCTTTCCAATCTACCAGGTTTTCATTGAACGGATTTATCCGGTTGTATGCATCTTTGGTATGCTGTGTCAAGGATTCTCGCAATGCATTCAACTCTCCATACAGGATCGCCTGATTGCCACCAAGCTGATCAACTTCCAACAAGAACCACTCTCTCTTTGTTATCAACCATTATTAGCTACATACCAATCCAAAGTTTTAACAATACCCTGTTCAAACGACACTTCATACGTGAACCCTAGAAACTTTCTAGCTTTATCTGAAGATGCGCATAACCGACGAACATCAGCGACACGTTCGGTTCTTTGTTCAATAACACCTTTGTAACCCAAGTAGTTACAAATATTTTGCAGTATGTCTATAACTCTATATTCCACACCCGAACCAAGGTTAATTATTTCACCACGTATAGTGTCATTCTCGTATGCTTGCAAGAGTCCACGAATGGTATCGGATATATAGATATAGTCGCGTGTCTGTTGCCCGTCACCTTCTACAAAAGGCTTTTCACCATTCTTTATTCGACGGACAGTTGCAGGAATTATCCCAGCTAGAGGCCCATCAATATTTTGACGCGGCCCATAGTTGTTAAATGGGCGGATAACTACCGCATCAAGATCGTATACATTGCAAAATGACTTAACCAGCATATCCGCCGCCGCCTTACCAGCAGCATAAGGAGTCGTCGGGTTTAATGGATGGTTTTCATCCATAGGCGTATAAAGTGCAGTTCCGTAAGCTTCCGAAGATGACATATGAATAAGAGTTTCAAACTCGCCATTACGTAGCAAATGCAATAGAACATCAGCCAGCTTAACATTAACCATGTATGCGGTATATGGGTTGAAGAAAGAATAAATAAGCGCCATAGTTGCCATATTGTAGATCACTTCGATCTTTTCTTTACGCACGATGGCTTCCATTGCATGAAGGTCTGCAGCATCTTCTTGATAAAAAATGATTTGGTCTTTTATTTCATTAAGGTTAGATAGCTTTCCCACAAACAAGTTGTCAACAACTACAACTTTCCTAGCCCCGGCACGAAGCACGCCCTCCGCTAGGTGGCTTCCGATAAATCCAGCCCCTCCCGTAATCAACACAGATTTGTCTTTTAAGCTTCTCATCTGCTAATCTCCATACAAATCGTTTTTGGCTGTAACTAGTGCTTGCAATACATTTAGTTGGTCTTCATCAGTCATTTGTACATATAGCGGAAGTGTTATCGTCAGCTTGTCCAACATATACGACACTTTGTAATCTTCTGGTTTGAATCCGTATCTTTTTTTATAGTGACCAAGCATGTGATTGGCGTGTGTGCCGACTCGTGTTGCAATCCCTTGGGTAGCCAAAGCACTCATAATATTATTGCGAAATCGTCCCGCTTCTTCTAATTTCATGTTACCCTTGTCTACCACACAAACATATGACTGGAATGTGTGATAGTAACCATCAGGTACAAATGGAGGTTTTATGAATTTTATCTTCATATCATCTATCAGTTGCTCGTACTTTGCGGCTTTGTCTCTGCGCGTATTGGTGATTAAGTTCATTTTACGCATTTGCGCAATACCAACAGCTGCTTGAATATCAGTCATCCGGTAGTTGTAACCAAGATCATTGAATTCTGGCAACAAATATCCAGTAGATGCATGACGGTCTATTTCGGAAACAGTTGCACCATGGCTACGCAAGGATCGCATATGTGTTGCTGCTCTACTATCGTTGGTAAGCACCATTCCGCCTTCCCCAGTGGTGATAGATTTTCGTGGATGAAAACTCAAGCACGTTAAGTTGCCAAAATCAGCTTCAGCTTTATCGTTTATTTTTGCACCAAAGGCACACGCACTATCTTGTAAAACTGAAAATCCGTACCTTCGAGCGATATCGTTTATCTTAGGCAAGTCGGCGCATAGTCCAAACAAACTTACTGCCATCACTGTTTTAAGCTGCTTACCTGTTTCTTTGTTGTTTAGCTTGTCATCATACTTCTCTTGAATAAGTTGCTCTAAATTGTGAGGGTCAATATTGTAAGTGTCTGGCGAAACATCTACAAAAACTGGAGTTGCTCTTGTGTACAAAACAGAATTTGACGATGCCGTAAATGTAAAAGAGGGAACAATAACGTCATGCCGCTCGTTTACACCTAGCTGTAACAAAGCCAAATGCAACGCAGTAGTGCAAGAAGTAGTTGCAATGCCGTGGTCGACGCATTCATAGGCGGAAACCACTTTTTCTAACTCAGCAACTTTTTTACCTTGTGCAACCCACCCAGAAGCTAGCACCTTCGCAACTTCGTTTGTTTCATCATTGTCTATGTAAGGTATTGTTATGGGTATATTCTTCACTTTTATGCTCCATTAATGCTAAACTACTGCCAAGTACGGGCAGTTTTTAGTAAGTTCATGAACACGCTCTGCATAGTAGAGCGCCTTTGTGGCTTCGTGGCCGTTGGTTAACGCAGCCCGGCCACTAGCTATAGCCTGGGCAAACTCAGTTAACTCAGCCTTCAAAGGTTCCACGTTTGGAAGCATGATTCTTTCAACAATGTTTTCCTGCTTATACGTGGGTGCATAACCAACATCTAAAGCAAAACTTGTCTTTCGCGTTACTTGTAATGTTTTATGCAACAAATCTGCTTGGATGAAGCAAGTTTTTGTGTGCACATCAATTGTTCGAATTTTATCCTCTGTGGATCTGCTTGCCAAAACAGTAGAAATGGCTCCAGAATGATGCTGATACATAGCTTGTACATAATCGGAAAATTTCTGACTATGTACTATCAAGGCTCTAGCATCTCCTTTTTCCACAGGATCTGGTTGCAAATAATTTAAAACTATATCCAAATCATGTATCATAAGATCAAAAATAACATTAGTGTCGCCTATACGCTTATCAAATGGGCTACATCTTTTAGCATCTATTGCAATTATTCCGTTTTCATTCTTCAGTATCTTCTTCATTTCAATTACTGCTGGGTTAAAACGCTCTATGTGGCCTACCATCAAGGTCTTGCCAATTTTGGCAAACTCCTCACACAATAACGTGCCATCCTCTTCGGTTAAAGCAATAGGTTTTTCGATTAACGCATGCTGATTATATCGAGCAGCAAGAAGCCCATACTCTCGATGCAAAGACGATGGCATCGCCAACACAACTGCATCTACATTTTTCAAAAGTTTTTCAGGACTATCAAAGCAAGTTGCTCCAAACAGCTCTTTTGCTACTTTATTATTCTCTGGCGATGGATCATAAATCCCGACAAAATCAAAATAATTGGGCAGTTCCATGATATTTCTAACATGGTTTCTTCCCATGTGGCCAACGCCTATAACTCCAATATTCAGCACAGCAGTGGCCTCCTATTCATGACAAAGAAACAGTAAATTGCTGACGGGGCGCGGTAACTATTCATACATGCTTCCATCAGTTCTTGGTCGTAGTGTGACGGCGTCAACCGATAAAATCGTACCTTCTAATGCTAAAACCCTGAATTCAACGTCGTATGCATGTTCATCTAAAGAAAAAGGTAGGGTAAATGTTTGTACGCTGCTACTAAAACTTTCAGGCGATATAAAGTATTCAGCAATTTGTACTAGACCAGAACTAGAAACAACGTCAATTAGTCCAAGGGGTTCTTGTGTGTAATCTACAATTGTTATGTCGAACTCTATTTCCCATTGACCAGCGTCTAGTTCTATGAATGGTCCAAACAACAAATAACCAAAATCACCGGAAGAAATAATACTATTTCCAATAGAAGACCCTACTTGTGAAGAAAAATTCGCAAGACTCATGGGCATACCGGGTAATCGGCTTTCTGACCAGTAAATGCGATGCATTATTCGAAATATGTTGTTAGGATCTTCTAGCAATGACTCCTGTATGTAGTTCAATTCCTCTTCTACAAAATGTGATTGCATTAAATCTCTATACTCTGTCAAGCTAAAGAAAACTAAACTAGTATCATTCGAAATAAGTGGATGGATACCTAAAATGTTTTCTAATTCAAACTGCAAATCATATGCCTTATGTCTCGCTTCAAATAAATGCCTGTCCAAATAAATACCTTCAAAACCAACAAGCGCAATAACGCAGACTATACCTTCGGTGTTCAGTACTCTCAATGAACGATGCCAGTTGCTTGCATGTCTTCCCTGCACTTCTCCAGAACTCCATCGCAAATCTTTCGAATGAACAAATCCTATTGTATGGCGATACGGCATTTGAGTTTGATGAGGAGCAGAAGCAAACTCAAAGAAATCATAATACGGCATTTGATATATCATTGCATTTGGAGAAACCTTATTTTTAATCTCCTGGACAAAATGTCTATCACTATAAAAAGCAGTTCTTGTATGTTCTAGGTCACGAGAGAAATAGTCTTGCGGCTCAATTAGGCTATACACAGCAATAGCTGTAAAACTGAAAATGATTAAGCACTTAATTACTTTCCTTTCTCTAAAGATGCCCATCAAAATAGTAACAACAATGCAGATACTTAGAATGGCAAAAAATGCTATGAATACTGACATTCTGTTATATGATCGGATTGATCCTGATATCAAGATTGCAAAAATAAAACTAAATCCTCCCATTGTTGCTAACAGAATTCCAAACACATTTAATATAGATAGATTCGCTAGATTTTTTATATGTGATGACAGTTCCTTCTCTTTAATGGAACAAGATAGCTTTCCCATACCAATAATAGAAAACAAGACAATCAAACCTAGAACACCTAAGGCTCCTACATATTCCGTTTCCTCAGCGCCATAAAGCCGATTAGCAAAGAAAGCGCTTCGAATTTCCTCAAGTTGAGGTATACTACGTGTATTTGCAGGTATAAACAATCTCCAAATTCGCAAAGCATAAAACTCTACATCTGAAAGCAATCTGGTTTGCGCAAGTGCATTATATGTGTTTGGGCCAATCCGAAACAGAGCTATTAAGCTGGGTATCGCTGAAACTAATGTTGGCAAAATAATGAGTAATAAGAATATTAAACACCTGCCAATGGATTGCTTCCATTCCTTAACGTTCTTAAACAATAGAATAATCAAAGCAGCACATACAAAGAAACAAAGGAAAAAGCTATACGAGACACCAGATAAGGCTATAAGCGCAAGAAATAGTATTGCTAAAACATTCCTTCTATATTTGAAAAAGGTTTTATCAAACCGCAAAAACTTCTCATCATTAATAAGCCAAAAGATTAGCAGTACACCCAGCGGGACCAGAGAGTATGCAGCTAGAAGAAGATGTGAAACATGTCTGACGAAACGATAGAACAAAAACGCATAAGCAAGCGAGCCACAAAAAGCTGCATAAGTACTTATTTTTAGGTTTTTCATAACGAAAAAGGCAACTATGGCTGTCAGTGGAAACTGCAAAAGAAAATAGATGTTCATTGCAGCACCAGGTGTTCCAAGTAATCGATAAAACAAGACTAGAATAGCGTAATGGAACTCATTACTAAAATACCAGTAGTCTACAAACCAGGCACCAAAAGGAGCTCCTAAGCGGCTTTCATATACAAAAGTACCTGTGAAACTAAATGTTCTAATAAATCTCAAAATTGGAAATGAATCTCCATGGTAAACAATTGGTACATGGATATCATGTCCCCACATCCCCAGATACTCAATGGCTAAGAAAAGGCTTATTGCAAACAAAGCAAATATTATGACAATCTCAAGTTTGTAAGCAGTCAGACCAGCACATAGCCTATGAACGCTCTTTTTTAACAACGTCTTTCACGCCCTCTAGAGTCAAACTATCGATCGTGTAATGCTTTCCGAATTACATTGCTTTCAATATTGTCTGTCGCTTTTTCCATGCCAGTCGTGAGTGCCATTTTAAAACTTCGTGAGTGCCATTTTAAAACTCTATGATCTCGCTGAGTACTTCGTCCTCAAATACATCTATTTCCTTAATGATAAGTGAACCTGCTTGCAGTATTGTTCCTTCAGTCACAAATATACGATACTCAATATCGTCTTGAGGCATTGGCAGTGAAAACGGAAGAGTTATGACTGATTCTTGCTCATTACTAAACAAATCCGGCGTAAGTTGTTTCTTGGCAAAAGTTTGGGAACGCTCATCATATTGAGCGTGCACCTCAATCCAACCGAGCTCATCTTGATCATACTCCAAAAGTCTGATATAGAAATCCACCGTATAATTACCACTATCCAAGCTCACATAAGGGCCAAATAATAAATACCCTTCACTCCCATCAGATATAAAAGAGTGAATCCCACTATTTTCGTTACCCTCCAATATTTCGCTGTTTTGCGAACTGAATCCAGAAATGTTCTCTGATAGATCATAAGCTATATAGCCTCGACCAGGTGTTAAACGGAACAAGCTAAAATCCCAACCCCAGTCAATCAACTGCTCTGGATAACTGCCTATGCTTCCCTCAGGTGTTTTTCCAGAAATCCTTTGAGCTCCGACCAATTGATAAGTAGTTTGAAAACTTGTCGGTACGGCAGTTCCATCGCAAATGAAATATATACGTCTAGCAAAGTTCGAATCATGCTCTGGAACACTGTCAGTTAAGTAGACCTGCCTATGAAAAACAAATCTCATCGGGCTGGCTAAGCTGTAATTCGTTGTTAAAAATATTGCATTAGAATCCAGTTGCTCAGCAAAATTAGCCATCTTAACAACTGCATCTTCAAACATCGGTTGAAATAAAAAGATTGAGCTCTGAGACACAGAATATACAACAATAATTACAGCGCTTAAACTACCTACTATTTCTTTCATCGAATATATATATGAGTTTCTTTTCTTATCAGCGACTTTCCCTACATGTTCAAAAAAACTAGCTATTGCATAACTACAATAAATCAAAACAAAAGGAATATTCACCGTTACCCAACGTCGTGAAACCCAAAAATGGTCAGGATATATGCTAGGCCTATATATATATCCCACTACACTCACTATACCAACCAGTAATAATAAGTACTGCGCCTCTAGCTTTTTTCGATTTCCTCGAAACGCAAGGAAAAAACCATAGATTGTAAGCGGAATGGCAATAAATGATGTATACCAAGTAAACTCAACCATAGCGTTACCATCAAACGTATCGTTAATTGATGGTCTAACGAAGTATGCGGCTATAAAAACCAACATGAAAACCGCACATGTTATCCTGCAACCTAGGCTAGAATCAAGTAATTTTGTTAAAAAGTCTGGTATACTAGTATTCAATCTTCGTACAATCACTGCCATAATTTCTGCAATAAGAACCAAAGCGAAAAAGAAAATGTTTATGTAGATGATTCCACTCAAGTGTCCTGATTGCCAATGAATATCAAAATAAGGATGTGAAAAACTAAAACAAAACCATAGCGACAGACACACACCCGCAGCGTAGATAAGGCCAAGCACCCTAGCAGATATTAATTTATCCCGCTTGAATAAAGCCACATAACTCCACAGAACGAATATCCCTATCCCCCAAATATAAGTGTCTATACGAGTGAACATGCCAAATACAATCAAAAGTCCACTTAACGCGGACAGTATAATAAAGTTTTTTTGCAGTTTCTCAAGTAGCCACGCTTTAGAAAAAAAATAAACTGCCAAAAAAAATAATAACTGACTCAATATTTCAGTGCCTGGAATGCGACCATTCCATAACTGTGCGGGATTGAGCATGATTAGAGCTAAGGCTAACGTTGCAACTCCCTTGGCGAACAAATGTTTACATAAGTAATATATAACCAGAGATGAAAATAGAGCGATGATACCATTCAATCGGAACACGCCAGGCAACCCAAACAAATCATATGCAATAGATGTTGCTGCCATATACATTGGAAGAAACTGCGCTATCATTAGACCTTGGTCATCAGATAACCCTCTGGAATAAGCAGAAAAAAGACCTGGATATCCCAACGTTACATCAAAGTAGGGCGACTGAAATAGTTCTACTTTTAGTTCATCAGATTCAAATCTCAAACTCCCAGTATACGATATGTTTACTCCATTAATAACATAGAGACCATGATCGCGACCGCCCCACATGTTATATACAGGAAACATTGTGTACAAAACAAATCCAAACAGCAAAAGAAGCAGCACAACTCGATTGTATTGATAACTTTTGATTTCTAAGAATATCAAGTTCAGAGGTATTAGATAATTACGTTTTTTACAATATAAAAATATGAAAAAGCATAACAGAAATATAATAGTTGATAGTATGAAAAGACTGTAAATTCCTATTATTGCTAAAGTAGTCGCTAAGACAAACGAAAAAATTGTTGGCAAAATAGTTGACATAGCCACGAGTTCGGCAGTTCGGCTAAAGAGTTCTTTCCCCTTCAAAAGACAAAACATGAAATATATAAGGTAAATAATTGACATAAAAAATATAACACGTGTCATATTTACTTCCTTTCAGCTTGTCGTAGTTGTTTAGCGCAGTATACATCCCGAAACTGCCAAAAATCGGATAAGAAGTTATTTCATCAAGTCATTTTGAAATTTATCAAAACCGGTTACAAGAACTTTCCTTGTTTAAAGAGTATGATTGCTCAACATTGCATGTCATTACATGGTACTTCAGGAGCATACATGCTCAATCGCATCATCAAGTTTTTGGGCAACCCGATCCCATGTATAATGCAACTTTGTGTACTTAACGGCTTTATCACGCATGGCTTTATTGCCGTCTTTTGCTGTCAACAACTTATGTAATTGATTATTGAACTCATCTTGGTTGTTATAATACAATCCCGCTCCACTCCTATCACAATGCCCTTGTAGGACTTTGCAGCGGCCATTTACCAACGCTGGTATGCCGAGGGCGAAACCCTCTAGAAGCGCAATACAGAGGCTTTCCCAATTAGAGGGCGAAATACATACATCAGCTCCTGCAATACTGTCAAATTTCATTTGTTCATCCACGAAACCAGTGGCAACGATATCATCCCGCTCTGGGATATCCATATGGCTGCTTCCCACCAAAACAAGTTTTAAAGAAGAAGGATACGTCTCTTTATACTCCATAAAATTGGAAATCATTTCGCTACAGCCTTTACTAGGATCGATTCGGCCAACATATATTATATATCGCTCTTCTATATAGTACCGTTTCTTGAATCTCTCAGAATGGGTCTCTTTAGGGCTATCCATCCCAATCCCAATGACACTATGTTTTATGGAAGAATTATTAAAAATAGTATGGACAAATATTTTCTCTTCTTCTGTCAGAAAACATAAGAAACGTGGAGCGCTGAATAGCCTCTTATACATAACCTGACGTATCCATGGTTCATCGTGAGCAGTTGGAATAAAGATTGATTTTTCTGCAACTTTAGGGAGCCCAAACGCACTGGGATAATACAGATATGTAAAAAACATAAAAGCATCATATGACTCGTTATGTTCTTCTATGTACGATATTAAAGCAGGGCAATAAGGTCCTTGTGCCTTCAGCCAATCGTAATCATGCTCAGTAGGCATATTAGTATTTATTCTGTATAGCTGCTGCAAACTTAACCTGTCAAACTCCTCTGTAGTTCTATTTTGAGTAGTTTCAAAACGAATTACCTTTATGCCTTTTACCAAAGTGGCTCCGGCAGGGTAGTGATTCTTCCATGTAACATAATCCATACACGTGGTGGTGATAACCTCCACATCGTAGAGCCCATTTAAGCAAAGTGCATATTTCATCGCAAGACTTTCAGAACCTCCAGCGATTTCTACTCCAAACCTTTGTACAACAATAGCAATTCTTTTTGACTTTCTAACCGATTTCCTGATTTTCGCTTTCTCGCCTGTTTCCGGTATTTGGTGCAGTTTTTCAAAAAACTCTATATATTTTCTTGAAACAATATCCCAAGTAAAGTTAGACAAAACATATTCACGGCCAAGCATACCCATTTTATTAGAAATATCAGGATGTTCGAGGAAGTAATTAACGCATCCAGCAAACTCGTGATATGTTCTAAAGTATAAGCCACCATTTGCTTCAGTAGCGAAGTTCACTGTTACTGGACAATCTGCATGTACAAGTACAGGCCTACCGCATAACCAACTTTCCATAATTACTATTGAGAAACTCTCCATAAGCGAAGGCTGACACAAGAAACGAGCTGCTGAACATGCATTATATTTGTCCTGAACTGAAACAAACCCTAAATCATATACATGCTCTTTCAAATCTCGATGAATATGTATATCGCCCCCACCTATAAGAACAAGCTTCAAGGAATTATTATGTTGTTTTTTATAACGCTTAAAAAAGTCGATTAGTAATTCAACATTCTTTCCAGTGTCTTTTCTTCCAGCATAAAGGATGAATGGCTCATTAATATTGAATTTGTCTATAAACGCCTGTGCGCTTCCAGCAATATTAGAATCCACACCAGTGCCAATTGTAGCTTTTTCCACATCAGCTAAGTTATAAACTTTTTCAGCTAAAAGCTTCTCTGGATATGAGTTGAAGATCATTCCTTTAACTTTTGAAAAGCATTCTTCAAACAACCTCATATATACGTATGATTCATCATGAAAGCAGGGGATCATCACAGATTTTGAGGGATTCACATGTATGCCATAATATGTTGTGCCAAACATATAAGGAATAAAAACAAACAACTCGTATTTCTCATCATGAGTAGCCATGTAGTTATATAAATCTGGGCTGTTTACCATTTCATTCACAAAAACATGTTCTTCCTCGTATGAGACGCGTATCCCCCTAATCAGCTTTGCACATACAGAGTCGAAAGAAGCATCGTCGCGCCTGCGGACTTTAAAACGCCTAACAGGAACAGTATTTTCGATTGAAAGCCCTGGTCTGTGATAGTTGCGACTCCAATTTGCAGTGAACTCTTTCACACAAGTTGTTAGAATTTCAAGTTGCACATCATGTTTTATCAGATTTTTTGCTATTCCCCGTAGCGCAGCTTCAGCACCTCCAGGAATCTTGTCCCCATACCAAGGTATAACAAATCCAATTTTTTTCATTTCATGCTCCGCAAAAATTCATTAAGATAAGTCTCAAATTGATGCTTTACAGTAGGATAAGAAAAATCTTCGAGACGTTTTCGCTGATCTTTAGCCACTTTTCCACGTAATCCCTTGTCACGGATCAAGCGATCAACAACGCCCGCAGCCAGAAGAGGGGAACTTTCATCAAGCAAAATTCCGCTACCACCCAAGGTAGAAGGTATTGCCGCATGTGGTGCTGCTACGATTGGTAGGCCAAAGTACATAGCTTCAACTAATGGCACACAAAACCCCTCGTGTTCACTCATGCAAACGAAGACATCAGATAAACTATAATAAGCGAGAATTTCCTGAAACTTAACATGGCCTGTGAAAATTACATTTCTCAATCCTAGAACTCGGATATACTCCTCAAGTTTATCTCGATAACTCTCCAGGCATTTCCCAACAAGAAATAGTCTGGATTTAGCATTGTACTTTCCATAGTAGTGATATAGTGTCTGAATTACACTTTCTATCTTTTTGTTAGGTACTACTCTGCCAACAAATAGTAAATTGACCATTGTATCAGCGTATTTTCTAAGAACTGAAGGCGCAGGTTTCTTTGCATATTCAGAAATAGGTACTACTATAGGCAATACATCAATCTTACATGTGTACCCATAACTAAGTAGGTCTTCTTTATTAAACTCTGAATCTGTCAAACAGTAATCGAATTTGTCTTTGAGATGCTTTATTTCTTTCAATCCTGCTTTCGCAGCAGCATATGACCTTATATCATACCCCAAAAAATAATTGCTCGGAGTAATATTGTGATAAATAGCTATTTTTTTGCAGTAGAATTGCTCAATGAGTCTGTTAAGCCTTGAACCAGTCGATAAGTGATATATTAAGATATCACTAGGGGACAGAACCATGCTATCGAAATGAATTATGTTTTCGTTTTTAAGATGCGGCCCAATTGCATCAGCATAGATATCGGACGTGTAACCCATATTGTGGATAATAGATCTGATGGCCAGCACATCATTGCCGATAGCGTCTCCATATGACATTACTGGCAATAATTGCACTATTTTCAAAGTATCTTTTCTCCATTCATGTCTAATAAATTTTTTAGTCTCTCGTTTTCCTCAACTATGCGCTGGTTCGTGCGTTTCAGTTCTAACTCAATCCGAGCTAATCTCTCGTCAAATTCAGTATGAAATTTAGAAGCATTTCTTAGTTGTCGAAACATTTCGAGTGATTTATGGTTCGATTGATTCACATCCCATACGATAGGTGTTATGTGAAAATTGATACATTTTCTTATTAACCTTTTCACAAAGACGATTACTCTTCCAAATAAACCGCCACTTGAAGTTATTACTGGATGAGTGTTAATAATACACGTTGCCCCATAATCAGCAAGATTTGTTTCTAACGAGTACAATTCGAACTCTGCATCTTCTTGCTCGCTTGATGCTGTAATATTGAAGGAGGCTACATCATCCGAATAACCTCTTGCAGCTATGTCTTCTCGAATCTCTTTAATAATATCAATAACATTAACCTCAGGTTCCATTTAATCCCACCGCCAAAGTTAACCATCTATTATATTCAGTCTATTAGTAAATTGAATCGAGTCTTTATTCGAGCTTCAAACTAATTTATATATCTACGAATCAGTCTTTGTTACTATTTAAAGGCTATAATAGAGTAATCCTGATTACCAAACAATATATTGTTTAAAACTCCAATGCCTGAATTGAACTCATCCACGTTGGTGATTCCTTCACCTCTAATGAAGGGCAGGTCATAACCATCCTTTGAATAGGCGTAAGTTTTTTCTTGAACCTCCCTAAAGCCAATTGAAGTAGTGATGAATTTAAGCAAGTCTGGATGAATAGGCTTTACATGGCCAGGATCTAGATAAAACGAGTTCCGATATATTGCTAACGTTCTTGGATTAGGTGACTCTAGAATTATACAAGCACTCTTCTCCATTTTTGCGTAAATCAAATTAAGAAGTTCTATTAAATAAGGCATATCCAGATGTTCAACAACTTGAGCAAGCATCACACCACCGAGCGAACCATCACTAACCGTCGATAGGTACTCCAGAGCATCTACGCACTCAACATCAAGACATTTGTCCTCGCATATAGCAATAGAATCACCATTGATGTCAATGCCTTTTGCCTTTATACCATTGTCAGACAATAATTCAAGAAATTCGCCTCTTCCACAACCTATATCCAAAACGTTCTGTTTGTGCACGAAATATTCAAGATATATGGATTGTCGTTCCTTTATTTCTTTCTCGGTACCCCTAAACATATGCTCAAAAGTCAGATAGTCGAAATCATAATCTTCCGAGTTAACAGCTGGTTTTTTTGAAAGATAATGCTTGTCTTCTGCTTCCTCAAAGTGAAGAGGCTGTTTTCTTTCCATGCGTCTTATTCTAGACGATAAATAGACGCTTTCATTGTGAAACTTATCTAAAATAGAGTTAATACGCATTTCATTATCACTTAGTGACTCAGAGAGTTTACCCAACGAGTCAATACGTGACTCATGTACCTTTAACGATTCTCGAAGTAAATCAAACGAGTTAATACGTGATTCATGTTCCTTTAACGATTCTTGAAGTATATCGAGCGAGTCAATGCGTGAGTTGCAGCGCAACTCAAGTGCACTTACTTTAGTGTCTAAATTATGTATCGCCTGCAAAATAGCGTTGTTAAAGCGTTCTTGCTGACCAGCTAAAGATAATACATACCATCTCGTCAATCTGCGAATTACCCTTCGAAAGAAGATGATAAAGGGGCCAAGAAGCCTTCTATGGGATGTCACAGGCTCATATATATTGAAAGAAGCCATCAACTGCACTTCTTCAAGTGTTTTTGAAATATTTGATTCATTAGGCTTATGATCGGACATATGCGCCGTCCTATCTCATGTAGTAAGTTAAATAGCTTTCTATTATCAGCTATCAGTCACAAACTGAACCATTTCCAAGTCATTTTTCACCATGCGACTAACCAACCCTTCAAAGGGAACCATTCGTTTCCAGCCAAGAACTTTCTCTGCTTTCTTGGGGTTGCCAAGCAAAACTTCCACCTCTGCTGGCCTGAAAAACTGTGGATTAACACGCAATCTAGTCTTTCCACTTTTTTCATCGATCCCAACTTCATCTACGCCGCTACCTTCAAATCGCAGTGTGATACCAGCCGCATTAAAAGCCTTAACCACAAAATCACGAACTAGATGTGTTTCGCCTGTAGCTATTACATAATCATCAGGCTTATCTTGCTGGAGCATCAACCACATTGCATTCACATAATCAGCGGCATGCCCCCAATCACGTTTCGCATCCATATTGCCAAGTTCAAGAACCTCTTGATCGCCTCTTACAATAGCGGCAACTGCTGCTGTAATTTTTCGTGTCACAAACTCATGCCCCCGTCGCTCAGACTCATGATTAAACAAAATACCAGAGCAGGCGTACATACTATAGCTTTCACGATAATTCTTCGTTATCCAATGGCCATACAATTTAGCCACTCCATAGGGGCTGCGAGGATAAAAAGGAGTTGATTCACTCTGTGGAGTTTCCTGCACCAAACCAAACATCTCACTAGTAGAAGCCTGATAAAACCGGGCTTCAGGTTTTGTCTGACGAATTGCCTCCAGAATGTTAACAACGCCCATAGCATTTACTTGAGCAGTCAATATGGGTTGAGTCCAAGAAGTTCCCACGAAAGACTGAGCTGCCAAATTATATATTTCATCAGGCATGGCACGTTTTACTGCCATACATAGTGATGTAGGGTCGGTCAGGTCACCATCTATAAAATGAAGATCGTCCTTTATATGTTCAACATTTCCATAATCTAAGTTGCTTTTTCTGCGAATAAGCCCATACACTTCATAACCCTTGCCAAGTAGCAATTCCGCAAGATATGAACCATCCTGCCCAGTTATACCCGTGATTAATGCTTTCTTCATATTCGTCGCTTCCTTTACAGCAACTCAGAGCGGTTGCATATTTTTATGTTTTCGATTAC
>Ga0123355_10008027_pt1 | contig 15914 bp, 12 predicted proteins | sample TergutEmb28metaG_3_FD_89872 | JGI IMG/M metagenome (GOLD analysis project Ga0123355, IMG submission 89872) | Embiratermes neotenicus P1 segment gut microbial communities from Petit-Saut dam, French Guiana - Emb289 P1 | ecosystem: Host-associated > Arthropoda: Insects > Digestive system > Gut ...
GAGGAGGGCTTTAGCCCGACGCGGCAATCCAGAAACATGAGTATTCCACTATTTCCTGGATTGCTTCGTCGCTTCACTCCTCGCAATGACGAGCAGCGGGTGGCTTTTTTGACAAGCTGGGGAGAGAATCTTGGATTCTTTCCTGTCTTTTTGGTTTGCTAGGAAATTGTATCATTTTGTTGGTAAGATATCTCACTTTTGTATCTTTGCACAATAATTCGCTATAGTTCTTCCACTTTCTTTTGGGTAAGTAAACAACTGAAAAATTTTCTATGTTACAAATTATTGACATTGTTGTGAAGTAGTACTATAATATTCAGAAATCAACCTCGCGTTGTTGTTAGTTACATAAGGGGTAACCTTACCTTAGGAGGTAAATATAGATGAAACTACAAAATACTGGTAAATTTTTACGATTTAGTTGTAAATGCCGAGTATACAAATTGTTGTGCTTTCTTCTAGTCTTTGTAATGGCGTTAAGCGCTTTTTTGCCTGTTGGACGTAGAGCATACGCTGGCGAGGACAATAATTCTGGTATTAGCCAGTTCGAAGCTTACATGGAAAAATTGACGGCTTTTGGCAGCCGTTATCATTTTACTAATTTCATGGCAGACCATGCCCATGCGCCACGCCCAAATGCGGAATATATTATAGACGCGACGGATTTTATTTTGGTGGAAGGCATGGATATTCGCCTTTACCAGGATTTTGAAGGTGTACCCGGTACATCTGTTTGGACAGATGAACAAGGACTTATAGAGTGGGAAGTATATGTGGCTGAAGCTGGCCTTTACAATATTTCTATTTTGTATTATTCCGTTGAAGGACGCAGTTCCGCCATACAGCGCGCGGTTTTCATCAATGGGGAACAGCCATTTTTTGAAGCAAACCCGATAGAGCTGCGCCGCACATGGGTTAACCGGCTGGATTACATTCAGCGTGACGCCCATGGCAATGACATGCGTCCAACACAGGTTGAGCAACACCGTTGGCACGAAGACATACTGCGTGATGCGTTGGGTACGTACAACGAACCTTTCTCCTTTTACTTACAGGCAGGTCGCAATACGATTGGGTTTATATCCCAGCGTGAGCCAGTGACAATTCGCCACCTGCGCATTCACCAAGCCCCGGAAGTACGAAGCTATGCACAAGTTTCGGCAGAAATGGCCGGTTTGCCGCGCCCAAGCGTTTCTCAAGTGGAGCCTATCCGTATAGAAGGGCAAAATGCGGTGCGCAAATCTTCTCCTATGCTTTCCCCTCAAGCAGATACAGGCGGCCCGGGCGTATCTCCGTACAGTGCGCGCTATATACGCATAAATACCATAGGCGGCTATACATGGAGCGAGCCCGGCAGCTGGATAGAGTGGGAAGTTTATGTGCCTGTGGCCGGTTTGTACAGCATTGCCATGAACGTGCGCCAAAGCTTCCAGCGTGGGGCAAGTGCGGTTCGCCGCGTAACCATTAACGGAGAAGTTCCTTTTACAGAAGTGGAAGCGATAAATTTTCCTTTCCAGGGAAGTTGGCGGGTTGATAGGCTTGGCGGCGAAGAAAACCCATATTTGTTTTGGCTGGAAGCCGGATACAATGTAATCCGTATGGAAGCTGTACTTGGCGATTATGCATCTTTGGTGCGTGAAGTTCAAGAGTCTGCGCAAAACTTGAATGCGCTGTATCGTCAAATAAGAATGATAATTGGCCATGCGCCTGACAGATGGCGTGACTATAGAATAGGGATTCGCTTGCCGCACTTAGAGGCGGAACTTCGTTATGAGCGCGCACGTTTGGAGCGTGTTTTCGAAGAATTGACAGTGCTTGCAGTTGGCCGCGGCGAGCGTGATGCCGTCATACGCAACATGGCACGCACGCTTTCATTGTTGTACCGCGATGTTGAAGATATCCCTCACCGTGCAGGTGATTTCCGCATTAATATTGCGGCTTTAGGCACATGGGTTATGATAGTGCGCGAACAAGGCCTGGCGGTGGAATCTATTTATATTTTGCCTTACGATGCGCCAACGCCTACTAACGGACGCGCTTGGTGGCGTCAAATTTGGCACGAAATTATGACATTAATCTGGTCTTTCTTTATAGACTACAACTCCATTGGCTCTGCCAATGAAGAAGGCGTATACCGCCATATAGAAGTGTGGGTTGGCAGCGGGCGTGACCAAGCCAATGTAATAAAAAGTATGATAGATGAAACATTTACACCGTATACAGGTATTGGTGTAACATTTAAGCTTGTTGACATGGGGACGCTATTGCCTTCGGTAGTTGCAAGACAAGGGCCGGACATAGCGCTTACAGTGGGTACAAACATACCAATTGACTTTGCAACCCGTGGCGCAATTGCAGACCTTTCCGGCTTTCCGGGCTTTGAAGAAGTGACTCAGCGTTTCCACGAAGCGGCGCTTACGCCATTCCAGTTTATGGGGCAAACTTTTGCCCTGCCGGAAACATTAACATTCCCAATGATGTTTTATCGCAGGGATATATTGCATGAAATAGGGCTTGAAGTACCCGAAACTTGGGACGACGTGCGTAGTGCCATTGCTCACTTGGCACCGCACCATATGGACTTTGGTATACCCATAGCCCAAGGGGATATATATTTTACAGAGTTCTCATATACAATATTCTTATATCAAAACGGCGGTAGCTGGTATAACCAGGATGCTACCTATTCTGCCCTTGATGAAGATGTTGCGGTCAATGCATTCCGTGACTTTACCCGATTTTTTACAGATTACCAACTTGAACGTGATTATGAATTTATGAATCGTTTCCGTGCCGGTGAAATGCCTGTTGCGGTTGCGGATTATACCGTTTACAACGCACTTCAAGTTTTTGCACCGGAGATACGCGGGCTTTGGGGTTTTAGGCCGATACCGGGTACAATTCAGCCGGACGGAAGCATTAATAACACTGCGCCAACAGGCGGGGCTGCTGTAGTAATGATGGAAGATTCGGAAGACAAATATGCGGCTTGGGAGTTCATGAAATGGTGGACATCTGCGGATACGCAAACGCAGTTTGGGCGCAGAATGGAATCTTTGATGGGCTCTGCTGCACGTCACCCCACTGCAAACTTGGAAGCATTTTCTCGTATGCCTTGGCCGATAGCACACTACCGGAGCCTACGGGAGCAAATGGAAAATATAAAAGGCATACCGCAAGTTCCGGGCGGCTACTTTACACCGCGTCAAATAAGAAATGCTTTCTACACAGTAGTAGAGATTGGAAATGTTGGCCCACGCGAAGCATTGACAGATGCTGTGCGCTCTATAAATGACGAGATACGCATTAAGCGCCGTGAGTTTGGACTTGATTATTAAACAGGTGACATAAGCGACTGAGTCGCTTCCCGAAGGAAGTGTAGCAGGGATTCATTCCCTGCGGAACGGCGGGGCACGGGGCAGCGCCCCATTAAGGAGGATAGGTCGTGGACTTTAAGCATACAAAATGGACATTGGCAAAAAAGAATTACCAAAGCTACATTCTGCTTGCACCATATTTTATTCTGTTTTTCACCTTTACGGTTCTGCCTGTAATAATGGCTATCACATTTAGTTTTACCAGCTTTAATATGCTGCAATTACCACAGTTTGTGGGTTGGGAAAACTACACCAGATTATTTTTAGAAAATGAGATTTTTATTATAGCACTACAAAACACATTGATATTTGCTATAGTCACAGGGCCGATAAGTTATCTGTTAAGTTTTGGCGTTGCATGGGTTATCAATGAATTGCGGCCAAAAATCCGCGCGTTTATGACGGTTATTTTCTATGCACCAAGTATTTCCGGTAACGTATTTTTTATCTTTATGTGGGTATTCTCCGGAGACCGCTATGGGATAATAAACGGTCATTTGCTTGCGCTGGGTATCGTTGAGTGGCCAATAAACTTTTTTAGAGACCCTGACTGGATTCTGCCGGTTCTACTTTTGGTGCAGGTATGGTTAAGCTTGGGCGTTGGTTTCCTTGCTTTCATTGCAGGGCTTCAAACAGTAGACAGAACATTGTATGAAGCCGGTGCCGTAGACGGCATCCGCAACCGTTGGCAAGAACTATGGTTTATTACCCTGCCATCTATGAAGCCGCAGCTTATGTTTGGTGCTGTTATGCAAATTACCACGTCGCTTGCGGTTGCGGATATTGTTACAAACTTAGCAGGTATGCCAACGATAAATTATGCAGGTGATACCATTGTTACCCACTTGCTGGATGTAGGGTGGATTCGTTTCGAGATGGGATATGCGTCTGCAATTGCTACCATTTTGTTCCTCTTGATGATAGGTACTAACAAGGCCGTACAGGCACTCTTAAGAAGGGTGGGAACGTGATGAGTACAATCGAAATGGAAATGGATGGTATCCTGGTTGAAAAGCCTAAAAAGAAAAAGGAAGTCAAGTTGGCCAAGCGTACCAAAAAGCTTAACCGCTCTCTTGGCGGTACACTTGCATTATTCTTTTTTCTTGCCATAATTGCGCTTTTTATGGGTATGCCAATGGTTTTTACAATTAGTAACGCATTTAAGCCGTTGGATGAGTTGCTTCTTTTCCCGCCACGTATTTTTGTGCGCAACCCAACTTTTAGTAATTTCTCAGACCTGTTTATTCTCATGCAAGAGTCTTGGGTGCCTTTCTCCAGATATTTTCTTAACTCTGTAATTATCACAGGTTTTGGTACATTTGGGCATTTGATATTCGCTTCCATGGCAGCGTATCCGCTGGCAAAAAATAATTTCCCTGGTAAATCTATTTTGTTTGCTATGGTCGTGCTTGCGCTTATGTTTTCCGGGCATGTTACACATATCCCAAACTTTTTAATTATTACCGCGCTTGGGATTAACAACACATATTTGGCCATTATTCTTCCTGCCTTCCAAGCTGCACTGGGGCTGTATCTTATGAAGCAGTTCATGGAACAGATACCAGATTCATTAATAGAATCCGCAAGGCTTGACGGGGCTACAGAGTTTTTTATTTGGCGTAAAATTGTGATGCCAAACGTAAAGCCTGCATGGCTGACACTCATTATTCTTATGTTCCAGGCGTTGTGGGGTAACACAGGCGGTATCTTTTTACGCAGCGAGCAGCTAAGGCCACTCACGTTTGCTATGGGTCAGCTTGCCGGCGGCGGTGTTGCACGTATGGGTGTGGGTGCGGCGGTTATGTTAATCACCATGGCTGTACCGGTTACGTTCTTTATACTTTCCCAGGCCCAAATGATAGAAACTATGGCAACATCGGGCATGAAAGAATAGGGGGTAGAGCATGAAAAAATTTGTAGCACTACTTGTGGCATTAATAGTTACTGCTACTCCGGTTTTAGCAGATACGCCATATCAAGGTTTCAACTATAACTACTGGGGTATTCATGTGCCTGCGCCGGTTGCAATGGCGCCACTGCGTACTTTTGGTTTACATGATATTGCTCCTGAATTGGGTGAAATGAACGAACCCACAGACTTGCACGTAGATCCGGAAAACAACATCTACCTTGTAGATTCCGGCAATAACCGCATTATTATTTTTGATGAAGATTTAAACCTAAACCGTGTACTGGACAGCTTTAACCGTGACGGCGCAAGGGATACTTTTAACCGCCCCACGGGTGTGTTTGTTACGCGAAACATGGACATATATATTGCAGATACAGACAACCACCGTATTGTGGTGCTGGATCAATACGATAATTTTATCCGCGAAATTTTAAGCCCGGAAATTGAAGGGCTGGAAGATGATTTTTTGTTCTTGCCGCTGCATTTAGTGGTTGACCGTGGTGGGCGGGTATTTGTAATTGTACAGCGCGTGTTTGAAGGCATGATGCAATTTAATGCCGAAGGCGAGTTTATAGGTTACTTTGGTACAATTGGCGTAGGGTTTAACCTTATAGAAGAACTCTGGCGTTTCTTCATGACCCAGGAACAGCGTGCGGTTCAGCAGCTTTTCATACCCACAGAATTTCAAAGTATGGATATCGATGAATATGGGTTTATTTTTACTACAAATTTAGTGGGTATTGGAACAGCGGCTACAAGCGACCAAGTGATGCGTCTTAACCCAAGGGGTGAAGATGTGCTTGTAAATTTTAATGAAGACATAAGAATAAATGGTGACCAAAATTGGCGCAGTTTCGGCGCTTTGGGCGGACCTTCTGCGTTTGTAGATATTGCAGCCATATCTCACGGTATGTATGTGGCATTGGATTCTACGCGGGGCAGGGTGTATACCTATGATGATGAAGGTAACTTGCTGCATGTAGTAGGTGGAACCGGCGCATTGCAAGGCATGATGCGCAGGGCGGTATCTCTTGCGGTATTAAACGATGATTACTTGGTATTGGACGCCCACGGGCGCGGCAGAATTGTTCACTTCACACCAACGGAATACGGCGCGTTAATAAACACAGCCATACGTGCAAGATACGACGGCGATAATGCAACAGCTGTAGCAGCTTGGCGCAGGCTGGTAGCAATTGACGAAAATTTTGCTTTAGCATGGTCCGGTATCGGGCGTGCTGTATTGGCAACCGGTGATAACGTGCAAGCAATGTACTACTTGCGCCGGGGCATGGACATCCGCTATTATTCTGTCGCGTTTAGACGAAACAGGCTTGATGTTATGCAGGACACACTCCCTAATGTTTTAACCGGTGTTGCGGTACTTGCCGGGGTATGCTTAGTTGTTAAACTGGCACTTCGTATTCGTAGGAGAGGGGCTATGGCATCGTGATAAAAAAGACATTTGGAAGAATATTTGGTTTTTATAGATTGCCCTTGTACATTATTGTGCGCCCTATTGATGGCTTTTACGCTATGAAATTTGAAAAACAAGGTACAATGAAGTTGGCACTTTTCAATTTTTTGCTGTTGTGTATAGCGTTTGCGCTTAATAACCAATATACATCGCTTATAGTTAACCCGCGTCACCCGCTTGCCATAAATAGCCTTGGAGATTTTTCCATGCTTATAGGTGCCTTGGTTATGTTTAGCATAAGCAACTGGTCGGTGACGTGTTTAACAAATGGAGAAGGGCGTTTCAAAGATATAATTATGGCAATATGTTATGCCGTAACACCACTTATACTTACCCTTGTACCTGCCACAATTCTTAGCAATTTTCTTTCATATGAAGAAACAGGTTTCTACCATATGTTACTTTCGGTAGGTGTGTTCTATTTTGTACTCCTAGTGTTTATCGGGTTGTTAACGGTACACAACTACACGGTGGTTAAAACAATTGCAACAATATTCTTAACATTTATAGCGTTGTTAGTTATTGTTTTCCTCGTATCATTACTGTTTACCATGTGGCAACAGTTGGTAGGATTTGTAATGAGCTTGTATACCGAAATAATTTTCCGATAAGGGAGGTGGCTAATTATGAAGATAAAGTCTCAAACAAAAAGGAAATGGCGTAACCGGTTCATTTTTGTAGCGGTGGTTGCCGTAGGTATTGCGGCTTGGTTTATATATATTAATAGCTTTACTATTTATGACCACAGCCATTTAACCCATAGAAACGACTTTGGCCCCGTAAGGCCGTTCGAGCCAATGGCAGGAACAGAAGTTCCCGGGATGGTTAGGGCGGCAGAGAACGCATATTTGGCATTGTATATTGATGAGTACACTACCAATATTGCAATATTTGACAAGCGTAATGGGCATACATGGGACTCCAGCCCGCGTGGTGCCGATAGCGACCCAATTGCCAACCCATTTGAACGCAATACCATGCGTTCGCATGTAGGCTTCCGTTTCTTTGACGAAGGCAGAAGGGTGCTAACCCGCTGGCTTTATCAGGATTCTATCGTTCACGAGCAATTCGAAATATTCTCCATACCAAATGGTGTGCGCTTGCAATATAGCATTGGCAACATGGATATTGGAATTGATGCGCTTCCATTCTTTTTGGAATACGAATATTTTCAATATCGCATAATGGGGCCTGCCATGGAACGTGCCGCAGACGGCGATACTTCAGACCGCGATTTATTGCGCAGGCTTTGGCATCAATCCCGTTTGGAAACGCATGAAGGCTTTATGCAAATGACAGATGCTATTCGTGATTCACGAATTAATACAAACAGCATGCTTGACCTTTTCTATAGATACGGCTGGACAATTTACGATACAATTGCGGCCAATGAAGCAGCAGATGTGTATGTTGAACTCGAATTTGATGTTTTCTCACTATCACTAGAATTTGTACTTGATGGCGACAGACTGATTGTAAACTTACCAATTTCGGAATTTACTACAGAATCACCTGCGCAACTCTTTGATATTCAACTCATGCAATTTTTTGGTGCGGGCGGCACAGATGCGGATGGGTTTATACTTGTACCAAGTGGCTCGGGTGGAATAATAAACTTTAACAATGGCGGACACAGGGAAGACCCGTTTCGGAGCGCTGTATACGGCATGGACTTTATGACCACTTCTATTCGCCCACAGGTAACGCAGCCTGTACGTCTTCCTGTTTTTGGTATACAAAACGACGGTGCGGCTATACTTGCCCATGTGTACAACGGGCGGGCTTTAGCCACTGTAAATGCGGACGTTTCCGGACGTACCAATTCCTATAATTATGCTTGGTTTAGTTTTATGCTGCGTACTTCTCAATCCCTAAACATGGACGGTATTCCCGGTGCTTCCGGTGATTTAACTGTTGTACAAGAGGAGTCGTACATGGGGGATATCACGGTTATTTATCACTTTTTAGCAGGTGATAACCCGGGAGTAGGGGAAATGGCGCAGGCCTACCAGCAATTTTTAGTAGAGCAAGGTGCGCTTACTCCGCTGGATGGCCCCGGCGACCGTACATTTTACCTCGACGTTGTAGGTGGTATTGGTGCAAGGGATCATTTTGTTGGCGTACCTTTTAACACTATAGAAACCTTGACAACATTAAATGATGCAAACCGTTTTGTTGATATCCTTAATGCCCAGGGCATTGATGCTATACAGATGCAATTACACGGTTGGTTTAACCGTGGAACAAATCACGACGTAGCAAAAAATATAAGAATGATGGGAGACATAGGTAACCAGCGGCAAATACAGGAATTAGACCGCCGTTTACGAGCAGCCGGGGGTGGTTTGAATCCAGTCGTCAATTTCCAAACATTTCTATGGATATCAACGACCAGGTGGACCGGACGCAATATTAATGCTAGCTTTGAAGTCGCACGCGACCTTTCCGGAACACATGGCTTTAGGCATGGCGGCAACAGGGAGGCGCTTGCCTACCGTATGATGGGAATGTGGCATGACTGGCGTTTCATAGTACACCCGGGTGTATTGCCGTTTCATATTGATGATTTTTTACCGGCTTATGAACGTAGGGTGGGCATTGATAACTTGGCACTTTCAGACCTTGGTGACACGATATATGAAAGCTTCCATCGCCGTTGCGCAGTAAACAGAGAGAGTTCTAGACATATCGTTGAAGAACAGATTGGACGCTTGTATAACCAAATCCCTAATTTAGTGGTGTTTGGTGGCAATGACTATTCTTTTGCTTACGCGTCCCATCTGGTGGGTGTACCAATAGAAGCAGATATGTTTTACATTATAGATTACGAAGTGCCGTTTTTCCCAATGGTTGTACATGGGTTTATCGAATTTGCCGGGAATACCGCAAACCAGCGTGAACATTACGATCACTTGAGTGTGCTCCTAAGCAGTATGACCACCGGTGCTTCGCCCAGATATACTTTCACCGCACAGCCTACACGTAATGCACAGTTTACGCCGCACATGAGACTGTACTCTACGCATTACGTAAACTGGATGGCCCCGGCTATAGAGCATTATCGCGTTTTTAACGACGTGTATCGCTATTTGCGCGGGGAACGTATTGTTGACTTCGAAATTTTGGCCGGTTCGCAACTAAACATAGGTGCTACAAGCCAAGTGACGGTTACTGTGTTTAGCGATGGCACACGCATTTATGTAAATAACACATACGAACCCTTTGAAGCAGATGGCGTTATAATTCCTGCACGGTGGTTTGAAGTCAGAGGGGGAGCGAGATAATGAGTGCCCAGGCAAAAGTTGTAAAAAAGAAAAAAGGTCTGACCCTTCGCAGGCGTGAAATGGTATCGGGTTTGCTGTTTATTTCGCCGTGGCTTGTAGGTGTAACATTTTTCTTCTTGTTTAACTTATTTCAGGCGGGAAGATACAGCTTTAACGACATAGAAATTGACAGGGTATATGGCGGGTTTAGTTTGCATTTTGTTGGGCTTGAACACTTCCGAAACATATTCATGAGACATGGCAGTTTCTTTATTGAACTATGGACCTCTGTCGGTATGATGGTTATTAACGTACCGCTTATTATCTTTTTTAGCTTGATGATGGCGATTATATTAAACAGGCAGTTTATAGGGCGCGGTGCGGTGCGTGCAATATTCTTCTTGCCTGTAGTTATGGCATCGCCTGCTATTATTACGGCTATGACAATGGTTTTAAGTATGCTGATGGGCGGAGGAGTTGGTGTGCCTCCGGAAATGATGGAGCAGCAAACGGGTTTTAATGCTATGGCACTTGCCTTTATGCTTGTAGATTTGGGTGTGCCGATGCAAATAATAGATTATATCATTGACGCAATTGCAATGCTGCACAATACCATTCGTGCTTCTGGCGTACAAATTTTGATATTTTTGGCGGCGCTGCAGGCCATTCCGCCTTCGATGTACGAGGTTGCACAAATTGAAGGCGCAACGAGCTACGAGGCATTCTGGAAAATTACTATTCCAATGGTGAGCCCGCTCATTCTTACAAACGTTGTGTATACAATTGTGGACACATATTCGGAAAGCACCGTTGTAGAGATGGCGCATAACATGGCGTTTCAAAACCAAAACTTTGGTGTGGCTTCCGCAATGAGTATATCCAGTTCGCTTTTGGCTTGTTTGGTGCTTCTTATTGTGGGCTGGGCAATTTCCAGGTATGTATTCTATTATAATTAAAGGAGGCGGAGCGATATGACACAGTTAAAACGCGGAATTGAAAGTTTGCAGTCATTTACTAAATCTGCCACCTTTGAAAATTCTCTTCAAAAATGGACAGGACGGGTTAAAAATTTTATTATCGGGATATGTTTGGCAGTTATTATTGCGGGTGTATGTTACATTATTGTTAGCCCTATAATAGGGGTATTATCACGCTCTTTCATGTCTTCTCAAGACTTGGCAAACCCGTTGGTTTTCCTTATCCCGCAGAATTTTACTTTAGAGAATATGGTGTATGCCATCCGGCATATGGACTACGTGCCGACGCTTATTACAACGCTTATTTATTCGCTGGGGTTTGCGGTATTGCATGTGTTTATTACCTCTTTGGTGGGGTATGGTTTTGCAAGGTTTAAGTTCCCCGGGTCAGGCATTTTGTTTGCGTTGGTTATTGTAACTATTGTTGTGCCTGTGCAAACTTTTATGGTGCCTTTGTTCCTTAACTTCCGCTATTTTATGGGACAGCCGGACTGGAACTTGATTGGCATGGCTTCAATTGGTGGCATTAATTTACCGTGGTCTTGGTCAATATTGCTGCTGACTGTTACCGGCGTAGGGCTTAGATCCGGGCTTTATATCTATATTTTCCGTCAATTTTTCAGGGGACTGCCTAAGGAAATAGAGGAAGCCGCATTTATTGATGGCGCGGGGACTTTTTACACATATGCTAAAGTGATGATACCAAATGCTGTACCTGCCATTGTTACTGTGTTCTTATTTTCCTTTGTTTGGCACTACAACGATACTTTCTACACCTCGCTTCTTATGCATGGTAACCGCTTTATGGCTACCATGTTAGGGGCTTTGCCGCAAACATTTAATGTTCATGAAACGGTGAACAATCCGCTTATTGTACAACTTGTAGTTTTTGCAGGCGTACTGCTTGCAATTGCACCTATTCTGACAATCTACCTAATTCTGCAGCGTTATTTCATTGAAGGACTTGAACGCAGCGGAATTGTGGGTTGATATATATTTGATTCGACGCTGAATCAATTGCCGATTTGTTTTTGAAAAAATTGGCCAAAAAACAAAAAGAAGGAGGAAATGCAAAATGAAAGCATTTCGTAAAGCAAGTTTATTTATTGTTGTTGTACTTGTGTTAGTACTGGTGTTGGCTGCGTGCAACCGCGATAGCGACAACAACAATGTAACACCAACTCCGCAACCGGGTGGCACGGATGTAGCCCCACCTCCGCCACCGGCACCAATTGATGTACCTACAGGTGCTGATGACGCGTACTTGGGCGTTGTAGACGATGGGCCGGTTCGTGCAGGCCTTCATGAGCCTAAAGACTTAGGCGGACGCACCATACTTGTTGGTTCCTGGTGGGACGGTACAATTCCTTTCTCTCTTTATGGCTGGGATGAGCCAGACCCTGCTACATCAGACAACTACTTCCTACACAGAATGATGTGGGACAATGCGCAACGCGTATACAGTGAGTTTAACTTTAACTTACAAGAAGTTATTATCGATTACGGCTATGTTTTAGAAACCCTTACGGCTTCTGTAATGGCGGGTGATGCATTTGCAGACATCGTTCTGCTTTCCGGAAGTATGCAGCTTATGGCTATCACAGGTGATTTAATTCAATCACTTGATGACATTAACTTGCCAAACTCCGATGTTTTGGGGCCACAAATTTATGGTCGCGTGTTTACAGAAGCTTTTGGTAACCGCTGGTCTTTCTGGGATAACCGTCCCGAATCTAATGGTCAGTTCCTTGGGGTTAACTTAGATATCATTAATGCAATTGGAGCACCAAACCCTGTTGATCTTTTCAACCAAGGCCGTTGGACTTGGGATGCTATGCTTGAAATTATGCGTATGGCAACACGTGACACAACAGGCGACGGTACAATTGACCAATGGGGTATTGCTGCCCAGCCTGATAATATAACTTTTAATCTAATAGCCGCAAATGATGGTATTATGGTAGACGATAATCTGCAATATGCTTTTGATCACCCCAATACCATTGCAGCTTTAGAGCTTACGGAAATCATTTTCCGCGAAAGCCTTTGGCAGTATGACCCGGTTCAAGGTATGGATACAGGTGACTGGGGCCGCAATTTCTGGGCATTCCAAGAAGGTAATGCCGCACTGTTTGTAGCCGCAACATGGGCTATGAACGATGGTGATTTGCCATTCGAGTTTGCTGCCGTACCTTTCCCACTTGGCCCGAACAGTACATCTGGTAACGTAAGGATGGCAGGATGGGATCAGGCACTTACTTTCCCGCATGGTTCTAGCTGGAACGCAGCTGATATACTCATGGTTGTTGAAGAGTTTTGGGCATGGGCCGGTGACGAACCTGAATTGATGTTTGAAGACGGACTTGGCTGGCCGCGTACTATTTTCCTAACAGAGGATGACGTACAACGTGTAATTTATGTAGGACGTCATGCTGCCCGTGATATTGGTATGGTTGTACCGGAGTACAGCTGGGTTCTTGGCGCGTTTATCGAATACTTTGCAACCCAAGAAATGACAGTTCTACCGGCTGTAGAATCACGTCGTGGCCCACAACAAGAATTGTTAGATAATTTCTTTAGATAGTCCTTCACAAGTAATATTACAATAAAAAAAGTAGGTGCAAATTTGCGCCTACTTTTTTTTACCAGGAATTTACCTTTTTATCTCAGATAACGCCGCACCAACTGCCGTAGCAAAAATAGCGTCTTGCGGAATATAAAACCGGTTATTTGGGTGAAGCTTTGCCAATGTATCCAAAACGGTTGAAGCGTGGTCGAATACAGACAACGATCCTATGAGTACAATATCTTTGACAGTGTCATTTAATGTTGCAAATACCGCCATCATTCCGATGCTTTCGAAAATCATATTAATAAGGCCAAGTGTAATATCCGCCGGGGTAACGGTGTCTTGGATATTTCCAAAATTGGAGACAGTAGTGTAGGGGGGCAAGTTGCCAATTGTCTCTTTTGAAATATCACTAAGGCGCAAATCTACCGCGCTTAATTGGCCGCTTGCCGCCAAATGAGTAATACTGGCAAAGCTATGCGCCCCTGCAAAACGCTCGGCCAAGTTTATTAGTGTTCCGCCACCGACACCGCTGCCGCCAAGATGGGCGATACTGTCCTGTGTGGCTCTTACAAGTGCCGTACCTGTTCCCACGCTTACAATAATGGCTTGCGTCAGGTTTGCAAGGTTTAGCCCGCCCAGGCCAATGGCCAAAAATTCATCTACGCGTTTTGTGGGGATATTGTACATACCGGACTCTAAGTATGACGCTCCCACGCCTGTTATCATAATTTTTTGTATACTGCCTATCGGTAACTTGTGTGCAGAGGTAAACTTGCCAAAAGCCCCGAAAGCAGAGGTTACTTGGTCACCGGCTTCTACTTGCATCATGCCTATGCATTCGCCGGTTGGCTTTAACCCTACAATTTTTGTGGTAGAGCCGCCTACATCTATGCCCAGTATCATGTTAGCTCCTTCCGGTTGCGTCAATTATACGCACAATGGTTGGGCTAAGCACGATGTTTATAACCAGTTCTATAACAAAATTTATCCCGGCAAGGCCAATAAATAGGAAGTAGAAAGCGGTTGCGCCTGCCGCCCACATTTCCAAAAAGTATGGAAAAATAAAGTACATAGCCAAAAGAAACAGCCCTGTATTTACAATTGGACAAATAACGGCAGCACAAACTACCCCCACAAACTTATTTTTCTTGGAAAAAGCCTGATATACAGCCCCTGCGGCCATGCCGGCCAAGACACCCCGTAGCATAATAACAGCAGCTGTTGCAAGGGGATTTGCTACCCAAAGCATGTGTGCGCCCGGGTCTGCCCCGCTAATTGTCATGGAAAGAACTACTATGCCAAATACCCCGCCAAGTATGCTGCCCGCCGCTACTCCGTACAAGGCGGCTCCTATAACAATAGGAACCAATACAAGTGTTATGGCAAACGGGCCAATTTGAATAAATGTAGCCAGTATTTGAAGTACGACCACAATTGCGGCAAAAATACCAACCCCTGCAATGCGCTTTGTTCGTAAATTCATTGCTTATCCTCTTTTCTATTATTTTTTATTATTTGACTTAGAATGGCAAATTGATCATTAATAATTTGTTCCGTAAGGGCATCGCCCAGTGCAAGAATGCTTAGCCCGTCAATTGCGGCAATAAAGTGGATGGCCAATTGTGAAATACTTTCGTTTTTTAAAACACCTTGACGCACACCGATTGTAAGAATAGCTTCCACAGAACTGCGAAGCTGGCTAAGCTGCGTGTCTCTAAACGCGTGTACCGCCGCTTTTGGTTTTGAAAAAATGTATTCGCAATAGGCGCGAAACAGGCTGTTGTTAAAATTTACAAGGCGTGCTTTTTGTTTCGACATGTACACTTCTAAAACAGCTTCAAAAGGTTCGTGATCGTGGACGGATTTGTTTATACTTGAAAATCTTTCTTTGTTGCGCTGCTTCATGAGTTCGAGGAAAACTTCATCTACGGACGAGAAGTAGATGTAAATTCCGCCGCGGCTGATACCGCATTCGTCAATAATGTCCTGCATTGTAACGGCCAAAAAGCCTTTGCGGCAAAATACAAGCCTTGCAGCGTCAAGTATTTTTCGCAATTTATCTTTTCGTTGTTTTTCAAAATGTGGGCGTGAAATAGATAACATCCTTTCTAAAAAACAGAATTAATGACACTGACACCAGTGTCACTTATGTATAGTATGACATTCATGTCATTTTGTCAACAGCAAAAATAAAAAGTGCCTATCTTTTAAGGCAATGCCATTAAGTTAAGGATTGCTATGAAGCCTCGGTCGGTCATGGATGCCCGACCCTACAAGAAATACGCATTTTGTAGGGTGCGGCTTCCATGACGCACCGCATTTTTCTATACCTTATC
>Ga0123355_10008028_pt1 | contig 15912 bp, 8 predicted proteins | sample TergutEmb28metaG_3_FD_89872 | JGI IMG/M metagenome (GOLD analysis project Ga0123355, IMG submission 89872) | Embiratermes neotenicus P1 segment gut microbial communities from Petit-Saut dam, French Guiana - Emb289 P1 | ecosystem: Host-associated > Arthropoda: Insects > Digestive system > Gut ...
CTCGTGCGGCGAGCGAAGCCCCGCGCGGCGCGCCGCAACGGTTAGAAGCGAGATAGTTTCAGGGTCGCGCGCGTTGATTTCGGTAATCAGCGCTTCGGGGTGAGTTTCACCGTTTGTAATCATCAAATCTATGTTTGCGGTTCCGCGATAGCCGCTATCCTGCAAGACTTTCGCCGCCGCGAGAGAAGCGTCGTAAACGGCGTTTCGCGTGCTTTCGGGCAGGGTTGCGAATACTGCGAGGTCCGAGCCTGCTGTTGCGCCGCTGTTTTCGGCGATTTTCATCATCCATGGCGGATAGATTGCCGTTTCGTTATTCGAAACCATTGCGCAAACCGAGGGAGAGCCGATGTTGTGAATAAATTCCGAAACGACGTAAAGTTCGTCCGGGTTGATTTGCTTTGAAAGTGATTCGATTTTGTCGTTTGGCATACCTTTTCGGAAGAATGTCGTTCCTACGCCGAGGATGCCTGTCGGGCTTTGGACGACGACTTCGCGTTCGTTCGGGAATGCGCCTTGTTGTAGGAGATATAGTATCTCGGAGCCTTTCATTATTTCGAAATCAGCTTGCGGCACTTTGCCTTTTGCGAATTCTTTAAAATTTTTCTTATTTCCGAATAGGTTAACAAGTTTGGGGTCGTTTGCGCAGATTACGTTTTTGTGAAACTCGTCGGTGAATAATATCCAATGTTCCTGGCTGAAAGGAACGAACAAGGTGTCGGGATTATCTTTTAGGATTTTCAAAATTTCGTTATTGAAGAATTCTTTGATTATTTCGCCATGCATATCGCTGTATTTATAAACTTCTTCGCCGGTTGTGTTGTCGGAGGGATCGAAGCTTTGCTGATGCCGGCGCGAGGAGTTAAGCGCGGCGTTGCCGCCTCGCCCGCTTCCGTAGTATGTAATGCTTTTTTGGAAGAACGGGTCGGTTTCGTGCCCGTCTTCCGAGGCGGCGATAAGCGTTTCGTGGCAACCGATAAAGCACTTAGGCCTGCTTTTTATTTCATCTAAAGAAATGTCACCGAATCCTAAAGTTTTCATATTGTCTCCTAACTTTAACTTGATATAGGAATTTTATCACAAAGTTTGGGGGTTTTCAAGTTTTTTCTACAAAATTATACGTTCTTTTTCTCGCGTGCTCGAACCGTCGCGTCAAGTATTCGTTTTCTAAGCCGCAGGCTTTTGGGCGTAACTTCGACAAGTTCGTCGTCGGCGATAAAATCGAGGCATTGCTCCAGACTTAAGTTGCGCGGCGGAGTAAGCTTTAGTGCGTCGTCCGAGCCGCTTGCGCGAATGTTGGTAACGTGCTTTTTCTTGCACACGTTTACTGCCATGTCGTCGCTTTTCGCGTTCTCGCCGACGATCATGCCTGCGTAAACCTGTACGCCGGCGTCGATGAATAGGCTTCCTCGATCTTGCGCGTTAAACAGTCCGTAAGCGACAGATGTTCCCGCTTCAAACGCGATAAGCGAGCCGCGCAGACGGCTTACAATCTCGCCTTTGAACGGCTCAAAGCAGTCGAATGTATGGTTCATTACGGCGGTTCCTTTGGTGTTGGTCATTAGTTGCCCTCTGTAACCGATAAGTCCGCGGGCGGGAACTTTGAATTCCACGCGTGTGTAGCCTTGCGAGATTGGCGACATATTTATCATTTCGCCTTTGCGCGCGCCGATTCCCTCGATTACAACGCCCGTATATTCGTCGGGAACGTCGATTGTCAGATGTTCAATCGGTTCGCATGATTGACCGTCGATGATTTTGTTGATTACGCGCGGTTTCGACACCTGGAACTCGTAGCCCTCGCGGCGCATGTTTTCGATTAGGACGGAAAGGTGAAGCTCGCCGCGACCTGACACTATCCAAGCGTCGGCGGAGTCAGTTTCCTCGACTTTTAGGCTGATATTACTTTCAAGTTCGCGGAAAAGTCTGTCGCGTATGTGGCGTGAGGTTACGAACTTGCCCTCTTTGCCGGCGAACGGACTGTTGTTGACGCTGAACGTCATTGACAGAACCGGTTCGTCAATCTCAACGAACGGCAATGCCTCGGGCGCGTCGTATGCGCAAATTGTTTCTCCTATATTTATGTCTGCAATCCCTGATACGCCTATGATTTCGCCGACAGAGGCTTCTTCCGCAGATTCGCGTTTTAAGCCTGTGTGAATATATAATTTTGACAGCTTGGAAGTCATTACGTCGCCGTTTTGCTTGCAGACCGAGACGGGATTGTTGACTTTTATCGTCCCGCGCTCGACTTTGCCGATTGCGATTCTGCCTGTATATTCGTCGTAGTCGATGTTTGACACCAACATTTGGAATGGCGCATCCTCATCACCTTTGGGGGACGGGACGTAGTTTTTGATAAGGTTAAACAGCGGGTCTAAGTTGTCGGTTGGTTGCTCGGGGCTTAGTGTCGCCCAGCCGTCGCGCCCTGAGGTGAAAATGATGGGTGAATCGAGCTGTTCCTCGGTTGCTTCCAGGTCGAGGAATAGTTCCAGCACTTCGTCAACAACTTCGTACGGGCGGGCTTGCGGACGGTCGATTTTATTTACGACCATGATTACTTTTAGGTTAAGCGCGAGTGCTTTTTTCAGCACGAACCGCGTTTGCGGCATGCAACCCTCGTATGCGTCGATTAAAAGCAAAACTCCGTCCGACATTTTTAGGCTTCGCTCGACTTCGCCGCCGAAGTCGGCGTGACCCGGCGTGTCCACTATATTTATTTTGATATCTTCGTAAAATAGCGATGTGTTTTTCGCCAAAATGGTTATGCCGCGTTCTTTTTCCAAGTCGTTGGAATCCATTACGCGTTCGGCAACCTTTTCGTTTTCCCGAAAAGTGCCGCTTTGTTTTAGCATTGCGTCGACCAAGGTAGTTTTGCCGTGGTCAACGTGCGCGATAATTGCGATATTTCGTATATTTTCTTTTGAATACATAAAAACCTCCGTGTTAATTTTAGCAATCCCATTATTATATCATAATTCGTCGAAATAGTCAATTGTAAATAAAAAGAAAAAACACTCGGAGGAGTGTTTTTTCTTTTTATCGAATGATAGATTATTAATTTAATCTTCCACTACAACATAGTATGTCAGACTTTCGGCAAGGAATGTGCCGTCGAAATCGCGAACGACAAGTTGGAACGAAATCGGGTCATCATTTCCCCACCAAGTCGGAAAGTTTATGGTGCTATCGTTGGGAAATCTATCTCCTAATATACCTTGATGTACACCATTAATATACCTATATATACTAACCAGCCTATGTGCGAAAATGGTGTTTCCTACAATTTGCATAGTATTTGGAAACGACAAAACCGTTGGATTATTCGGATCTTGAGACAGTTCAATGCCTTCAAATTCGATACGATATATTTCGTAAGAAAGATTAACGTCGGTAAGGTCGAAATTCACATCCGAAATATCGGCGTCGTTTATAATGATTTCTTCTCTGGTGAGCACAATTGTTTGAAAACTTCCGGATCCCCACCGTTCCAATACAACACTAACTTCATATGTTCCGCTTTCAAGACCGTGAAATCCGAAGTTTCCGCTTGGCGACGGCCAAGGCCACAAACCACCACCTGTTGGCGGACGAGGGAACGGAGCGATCATCATCGATCTTGAAGTTAGCGTGTATGGATGGACAAGCCTTACTATCACTCTGTTCTGATTATTGCCAGACATCCATGGTTCCGCAAACCGTTGCCAATTCGCGACGTGTCCGGTGATTCTCTGTCCGACGGTGAAATTGAAGTCTTTTTGTACGGTATAGTTGGTTATTTGAACGGTATCTATAATATAATCGGTCAAAGTGTTCGCTATGGAAACTTGAATATAATATTCACCGGTAGGTAATCGTGAGGAAAGGAAGTCTACGCTTGTTTGCCCTGCGGGGATAATAAAGCCGTCCCCCCAATATGATACTGACCAGCTGTTTCCCGCGCCTGATTCAGGGCAAAAATTAGAATAACCTCTAAAAATGTTAACCCATACGCTCATATCCCAATCCACCGTGCGGTCGATGGTTATGGTTCCCGCGACACGGCCCAATTCTCTGTCCGACGCGGTTAGCGTGATGTTTTGTCCTGCTCTGTTTTGATTTAGAACCGTCGTGATTTGCGCGATTTCGGTTCGGTTGAGATCGACGATTATATCATATACGCCTATAGGAACGTTGCCGAAGCTATACTGCGTGTGTATGCCATTTATCGGAACTTCGATTGTTCTAGTGTAAAGAGGCTCGCCCCAAGCAGCATGCAATCTGCTTCGCAACGTTACGTACGCCGTTCCTGTAACGCCATATGGTGCGATTATTGTTCCCAATAGCGAGAACGTTCTTTGCGCTCTGTGCACAAGGGTGATAGATGGAAGTTCTTTCGGCACCCATTCATAATCCCAGTTTTCATGGTAATTATCAACGTCCTCTTGGGTGATTATCACGTTTTGCGGCGTTGTGCTTGGGATTAAGTCAAAATTGTGTTCGGGTATAATAAACGGTCGTGACGGCGGTGGTGACGGAGAAGAAGGAGGTGGCATTGGAGCGGAACCCGCACCCGAACTTAAGGAATCAATATCATAAAATGATTCTTCGTATCCCGTTATTCCGTCAATTTCGTCAAAACTCATAAATGAATTAGGATTTATAATCGCGCCGCCCGCGATAACTTCGAATTCGCCAACAGGGAGCATTGTCCAACCCCCACCTCCGCCAAAGATTTGTCCTGTGTTTATATCACGGAACCAAACCGTATGATCAAACCAATATTCGCCGGTAATATCGGGAAGTGTTATGGGAGTATATACCTGAACCATATTTTCCCAATTCCATTCGTCATTCTCGATAATTACGGTCATTTGTCTGGTCAAAGTTTGGTTTCTGCGGGTTGCGGTGAATTCGATTGTGAATTCTCTGCCCGATTCGATATTATCCCACCAAGTTTGAAGTAATATTTGCCTGCCTATTTCGTCGATTGTGCCGTTAATGTGCATATGTGCGTTTGCGTCTTCGTCGTTATATTGTAAAACTTCAGATGTTACTATCGTATTGTCGGATAGTTGGATTATATCTATTAGGTAAAGGTGGTTTTGCGATGACACGCGGATTTCGCGCGGGATTTCGAATACGAGAACATCAGGCGGAGGCGGAGTAACAGGTGGGAAACCCGGGAATGGAGGATTTGATGATCCGCCGCCTTGGTTACCGCCGCCCGAGTTGTTATTCGGTGGCAAAATCGACCCGCCGCCGATAGGCGGTGGTAATGCCGTTGGATGTTGGTTGTTTTCCAAATAAAATTCTAACGCGATTCGGTCAATCAAAACCACGGTTTCCGCTCGGGTGATATAGTTTCGCGGGCGGAAAGTGTCGTCATAAAAGCCTGTAATATACCCCGCCGCGCGCATTCCGTCGACAAGATAACTTGCCCAGCCGGAAATTTCGTCGGCGTCGGCGAAAGGATTTTCGTTTCCGCTATTCTCCGCCACATTAAAGGCGCGGCCAAGCATAACCGCCGCTTCCTCGCGGGTAACGTTATCGTTCGGACGCATTGTGCCGTCGGCGTCGCCGCGCATAAAGCCCGTCGCGTGCGCTTGCCGTATTTCGCTTGCGTACCAAGCGTTTGGAGCGACATCAGGGAACGTTGCGTCTGATGTTGCGTCGCTACGCAAAACTCGGTTGATTATTGTCGCGAATTCGGCGCGGGTGATGTGATTGTCGGGGCGAAATGTTCCGTCGTCGTAACCTCTGACTACGCCGAAGTCGGACCAGCGTTGGATTGCGTCGTTCGCCCAATGGTCATTGATGTCGGATATAGCCATCGCCGGCAAAATCGAGATAAACATTACTACTACAATAATTGTTGATAGTAGTTTTTTAATCACACAGATCAGCTCCTTATTATTTGCTTACATTATACACGATAATACTTGAAAAATCAAGTATTATTTGAGTTTCATTAAATTTAATCAAGCTTTACCTAACTTGTAAAATGCCAAAAACCTATGTAGTAAAGAAATTTTTTCACAACTATAGTTTTTTGAATTTTCTTGCAATAAAGAGCTTGATTATGTTATAATGATTAACGTTAAATGGTGACGTAGGTAGATATATACATTTTACGAAAAACATAAAAGAAATTCAAATGTGGTTACGACATGGCGATATTGGAACGATAATGAACATCTGCGTCTATTTGGATATGTCGGCGAAACGTAATATTGCGGATGCTTTGAATGAAAAACTCCAAAAATTTGGCTAATAAAATTTATGGTAGACAAAATGGTAGATCAACGCCTAAAACTATAAAAAAATAGTATCAAGGATTCACTCAAACCCTTGATACTACGTTGGAGGCACCACCCGGATTTGAACCGGGGATAAAGGAGTTGCAGTCCTCTGCCTTACCACTTGGCTATGGCGCCCTTCCTCACCACTCGTCATCCTCGTTCGTTTTCGGCGGAAAATACGCCGCCAAAAAGCTCACACTACGGACGGTGGCTCGTCTTTCCCAAAAAATCAGACCTTAGGGTCAGACTTTTTGGGAGCCCTAGCCGCTTGCGCGGCTTCACTTACTATTATATGTAAGTGACATTTAAGTGTGCAACATTTAATATTTTAACAAATAATAATTTAATTGTCAAGAGAAAATTTTCATTCAAGTATAAAAAATGCTTGCTTGCAAGGGCATTTTTTATACAACAGCCGGGTAAATACTGCGAGACTTGCCTCGCAACGCGCCGTAAGACGCGGGTTAGAGTTTGCCCTAATGTATATTACTCGTCATTTTTCGGATTTAAGGAGACATATATGGAATTATGGTTTTTATACGCCGCCGGAGCGGCAGTGTTCGCGGCTTTTACAACAATTTTAGCGAAAGTCGGCTTGAGAGATGTAGATTCTCACCTCGCCACCGCGATTCGAACGGTTGTAGTGCTTATTTTCGGGTGGTTGATGGTATTCTTGGTTGGTTCGCAAGGCGATATCTGGCAAACAAGCGGAAGAACGTGGATTTTCCTTACTTTATCAGGCTTCGCCGCGGGCGGATCGTGGCTGTGCTATTTCCGCGCGCTTCAGCTCGGAAACGTGAATCAAATCGTTCCAATCAAGAAAAGCAGCACAATTTTAACCATGATTTTCGCGTTTATATTTCTTAACGAACCGGCAGGTTGGCTTACCGTCGCCGGCATGGTTCTAATCGGAATCGGAACTTGGCTTATGCTTAAACCGAAAAAGAGCGATGAAAAGTCAAAGAACCTCGCTTGGCTTCCGTTCGCAATCCTCGCCGCAGTGTTCGCATCAATAACCGCAATTTTAGGCAATATCGGAATCGCCGAAATAGAGGCGAATTTAGGCACTGCAATACGAACTATAGCAGTGTTGCCCATGAGTTTGCTGATGTTCGGAATCGCAGGAGATAAAAAATCGAAAATAAGCCCAAAAAATTGGGTGTTTTTAATATTATCCGGTATCGCAACCGGCGCGAGTTGGCTGTTTTTCTACCGCGCGCTTCAAATCGGAAACGCAAGCCATGTCGTGCCCGTCGACAAATTAAGCATTATAATTACCATGCTATTCGCGCGCCTGTTCTTAGACGAGCGGTTTTCGGCGCGAAGCCTTATAGGGCTTGCGCTTTTGACTGCAGGAACTTTGGCTCCCATATTTTTATAAAGCATTATCCCGCCCGAACATTTTGCCTAACTCCGCATAAAATCCGCTGTCAATCTGCGAAAGCGAACCGTCTCGTATGCGAAACCGCCAATTGTTGACGATTGTACCCGGCGTGTTGGTTCGCGTATCTCCGCCATAGCCTAATAAATCTTGAATCGGAACGATAACAAGCGACGCGCGGCTCTGATACAACGCGCGAATCCACGCTTGATTTATCGCCGAACCCGGACCGCCAACCGTCCAATCACCGTTGAACCCGAGATAAAACATCGCTTTTTCACGGTCGTTAGTATCTAACTCCCACATCCAAGCGAGCAACGTCGTATTATCATGAGTTCCGGTATAAGCAATAACGTTTTCGTCAAAATTGTGCGGCAAATGCCGCCCGTCGCCGTGAAATCCGAATTGCAAAACACGCATACCACGAAACCCTGTCTGTTGTAATAATTTTTCCACATCTTCGGTAATATAACCCAAATCTTCGGCGATTATAGGTAAATCATTGCCCAAAGCCTGCTCAAACGCCTCGAAAAGCTGGATTCCCGGCCCTTTCGCCCACTCGCCGTCACGAGTGTCGGCGGACTCGAACGGAATACGCCAATAACTTTCGAATCCTCGAAAATGATCAAGCCGAACGACGTCATATCGCTCAAGCGTTGCTCTCATGCGATTTAACCACCATTTGTAGCCATCTTTTTTCATAACTTCCCAATTATATACCGGATTCCCCCACCGCTGTCCAAGCGGATTAAAATAATCGGGCGGCGCTCCGCCAACTGCGGAGAATGAAACAGACTCGCCCGCGCCAACGGCTGATATATCAAACAATTCAGGATTGCTCCAAACCTCAACCGAATCTTCCGACACATAAATCGGCATATCACCTATAATTGAAATCCCAAGCTTGTTAGCATAACTTTTCAACTTCCGCCACTGCAAGTCAAACAGCCATTGAACAAATTTGTAAAAATCAGCGTCTTCACAAAATTTATCCGCCATATATCGTGCGTAATCATCTAACCAAAACGGATTAAACTCCGAATACGGCTCACCATCCAACCGCTCGTAAGCTTTTCGAAGAAGCTTCCACTGCTTATCGTAAACAAGCTCGTAATTCACGTAATAATCAACCATGCCATCCATTCGCTCAAGCAAGTCATCATCGGTGATAAGTCCCATGTCGAGAAGTCCGCGCGGATCAATCAACATCGGCTCCCCCGCAAATGCCGATATGCATTTATACGGCGAAAAGCACTCACCCGTATGCTCCACAGGCAATATTTGCCACGCCGAAAAGCCGGATTTCTTTAGAAAATCCACAAACTCAATCGCCTCTTTACCAAGCGTTCCAATACCAAACGGACCATGCAACATGGTTATAGGAAGTAAAACTCCGCTGGAGCGTATATGTTTCATATCATCACCTCCATGTAATTCTATTCGTAAATGATAACATTATTTATGCTATTTCGCAAGATTTTTCTTGACTTTTCTTGTCCGTTGTGATACGATTATCGGAAATGATATAAAAGCTGATGTAAAATTAATATATGAAGAGGAGAAGTTTTTATGAAAAAAGCTATTTCTATTATTGCGATTATTGCAATGCTGTCACTTGCACTGACCGGTTGCGGCGGTGGCGGAAGCAACGCCGGCGACGATTATCTTATTGGTTTGGTGCAAATAAGCGCACATCCTGCGCTAGACGCCGCACGGGAAGGTTTTGTAAACCAATTGGCTGAACTTGGCTTCGTTGAAGGCGAAAACGTTCGGTTCAGAGAATTCAACGCGCAAGGCGATATGGGAACTTTGGCGTCAATCGCAACTCAAATCGTGGGCGAAAATCCCAACTTGATTTTGAGTATCGCAACGCCGACAACTCAAGCTCTTGCAAACGCGACTGAAACAATCCCGATTGTTATCACCGCTGTTACCGACCCGCTTTTGGCGGGAGTTATCGAGTCTTTCGAAAGACCCGGAACTAACGTAACAGGAACATCTGACTTAACTCCGGTTAAAAATCAATTCGAGTTACTTACACAACTTCTTCCCGAAGCTCAAACGGTTGGAATCATGTATAACGCCGGCGAAGTTAATTCGGTGATTCAAGCAGACATGGCGGCGGAAGCGGCGGAAGCGCTTGGTCTGACTTACATAAGACAAACGGTTACCGGAACGGCTGACGTTGCACAGGTTGCGGAAGCGCTTGTGGGCAGAGTTGACGTTATCTACACTCCGACTTGTAACACTATGGCGCAAACGTACGCAACTGTTGTTATGGCCGCTGACGCTGCCGGAATCCCTGTAATCGTTGGCGAAAGTAGCGGGGTTGCCGAAGGCGCGCTTGCAACTACCGGTATCGATTACTATCAATTAGGAAGACAAACGGCAGTTATGGCGGCTCAAATTTTAAGAGGCGAAGCAATCCCCGAAACAATGCCGATTCAATGGCAAGAAAGAAACGAAGTTACTATTAACATTTCTGCTGCCGAGCGACTTGGAATCACAATTCCGGAAGATATTTTAGCCGGCGCGACGGTAGTGACAGACTAGCGAAGTATAAATAACGTATATTAAAAGGGCGTGTTGACATCGGTCAACACGCCCTAAAAAAGGGTGAAATAACATGAATTTAGGCGCATTTTTGCAAGCGATAAATTTGGGATTGCTATGGAGCATAATGGCTATCGGGGTTTTTATAACTTTCCGTATATTGAACTTTGCCGACCTTACGGTTGAGGGCAGTTTTGTGCTGGGCGCCGCGGTTGTCGCAAGGCTTATCACGCTGAACCTTGACCCGGCACTAGCTGCATGGATTCCGATAATCGCAACATTGGCGGCGATTTTAATCGGTGTGCTTGCCGGACTTATAACAGGGTTTTTGCATACGGTTCTGAAAATCCCGCCGCTTCTTTCCGGAATTTTGACAATGACCGGTCTGTTTTCCATCAACCTGCGCATAATGGGCATGGCGAACATCAACTTAGGACGAGGAATCACAACTCTTATGGACCAAGCGGCAGGCGGCTTGAGTAGCGTTACAACCGGAATCACCGGCTTGTTCGGCGGAACAAGTGCTGTTGACGTCGCTTCGCGCGACGCTTCGATTGCAGTAGGATTGATTTTCGTAATCATTGTCATCATGGCGTTGAAATTGTTTTTCAACACCGAAATCGGCTATGTTATCCGCGCGACGGGCGACAACGAAGCCATGGTTAAAGCGCAAGGCGTTAGCACGAACCGCACAAAAATGCTCGGCTTGGCGCTCGGAAACGGTTGCGTCGCTCTATCCGGCGCATTAGTGGCGCAAACGCAAGGTTTCGCTGACGTTAATATGGGAATGGGAACAATCGTTACCGGCCTCGCCGCAGTTATAATCGGCGAAGTTATTTTCAGAGACAAAAACAATTCACGCGTGTTTGTCGCGGTTGTTTTGGGCGCGATTGCGTTCTTTATCATCCGAGCGTTGGTGCTTAGCATTCCATGGATGAACGCGAACGATTTCCGCGGAATCACGGCGATAGTAATCGCGATTGCTTTGTCTATTCCGATGTTTAGAGAGAAATTTAATTTCCGCCTCAAAAAAGCCGCCTTCGGCAGTAAGGAGGTCGAATAATATGTTAGTTTGCAAAGACATTCAAAAAACATTTGACGCCGGGTCTGCGACCGAGAAGAAAGCGTTGCAAGGCGTTAGCTTCGAGATGAAAGATAACGACTTCGTAACCATCATCGGCGGCAACGGCGCAGGAAAATCGACCATACTAAACTCCATCGCCGGCGTGTTCCCGGTGGAATCCGGAAGTATCATGATAGACGATAACGACGTAACCCGCATGCCGGAATTTAGCCGCGCGAAGTATATCGGACGAGTGTTTCAAGACCCTCGAATGGGTACGGTTCCGAACATGACAATTGAAGAAAACCTCGCAATCGCGGTTCGCCGCGGGAAAAAGCGAACTCTACGATGGGGAATTAAACGAAACGAACGCGAAATATTCTGCGAATACTTGCAAACGCTCGGGCTCGGGCTTGAAAATCGCCTAAAAGCGAAAGTCAGCACCCTCTCCGGCGGGCAAAGGCAAGCACTCACTCTTCTGATGGCGACAATTCAAAAGCCGCTTATTCTACTATTGGACGAGCATACCGCCGCGCTTGACCCGAAAACCGCAAAATCGGTGCTAGAGCTTACCGACCGAATTGTTAGCGAAAACAAGCTAACCACAATGATGGTAACCCACAATATGCGCGACGCGCTAAAGTGTGGCAATCGTTTGATGATGATGCACGAGGGAAATATTATCTTAGACGTTCAAGGCGACGAAAAAGCAGGATTGACTGTCCCCGACTTGCTGAAAATGTTTGAACAAGCAAGCGGCGAAGCAATCGCAAACGATAGAATGTTGTTAAGTTAGAAAAAACCGCCGAAAGGCGGTTTTTTTATGCGCCCAACGAGCGCGGGTTTTTAGGGCATTGCCTTAAAAACCCTTTTTCAGATCAAGACTCTGTAGCAATTGCGCTTACGACAAGGATTTAGAACAGCAAAAATCGCTGTTAAAACGGCATAAGATAATTGCCATTCGCCTGCGACGAAGGCCGCCGTTACCTGCGCTATCAAAAATGCGCCGCTATATGAGGACTGCAAACATCTACGCAACAGTCAAGTATCTACGGCGGCAAAAGCGAGCGTAAGCCAGTCGGGAAAGATTAGTATGTGCAACCCCCACTTTCGACCATAATTATGTGGTTAGGGAAGGGAGGCAAATTGCCGACCGCCTGACTTTCGTCAGACCTTGAAAAATTTTTAAAGCGTAGCGACAAAAATTTTTAAAATACTCCCACCCCACAATTGCCGCGCCACTACACTTTAGCCTCCCCCGCAGGGCGCAAAAAAAACCGCTCAAGAGAGCGGCTTTTTTTAATTCCATACCTTACTTACCGTGATACGCTTTCAAATACATCTCACGCATCTCTGCCATCAACGGATATCTCGGATTCGCACCCGTACATTGATCGTCAAACGCCTGCTCAACCATAGAATCAAGCTGTTTCATAAAATCTTTTTCCGAAATTCCGTAATCCTTAATCGATTTCTTAATTCCAATTTTCGCTTTCAAGTCATCAATCTTCGCGATAAGTTTCGCAACCTTATCCTCGTCAGTTCGTCCGCCAATTCCGATAAACGACGCAACTTCGGCGTATCGCTCAATCGCTTTCGGATATTTATACTGCGAAAACGTTCCCATTTTCTTCGGATTTTCGGTCGCGTTAAACTTGATAACCTCGTTAATCAACAAAGCATTCGCAACACCGTGCGGCAACTCGAACGCCGCGCCGAGTTTGTGCGCCATAGAGTGACAAATTCCCAAAAACGCGTTCGCAAACGCCATTCCGGCGATAGTTGACGCGTTCGCCATTTTCTCGCGCGCTTCCTCGTTTTTGCCATCCTTATAAGCAATCGGCAAATATTTGAAAACACTCTTAATCGCTGTAAGTGCCAATCCATCAGTGTAATCGGTCGCAAGCATTGAAGCATAAGCCTCCAACGCATGCGTAAGCGCGTCAATACCGGAGGCCGCAGTCAAGCCTTTCGGCATGTCCATCATAAAATCAGTGTCCACAATCGCAACAGTCGGCAACAACTCGTAATCCGCAAGAGGATATTTTATGCCCGTCTTCTCGTCAGTGATAACAGCGAACGGCGTAACTTCAGAACCCGTTCCGGCAGTCGTCGGAACCGCGACAAACTTCGCTTTGGTTCCCATTTTCGGGAACGGCGAAATTCGCTTGCGAATATCCATAAATCTCATCGCCAAATCAAAGAAATCAGCGTCAGGATGCTCGTAAAGCGTCCACATAATTTTCGCCGCGTCCATCGGGCTTCCGCCACCAAACGCAATTACGCAATCAGGTCCAAAGTCGCGCATAGCTTTCGCGCCTTCTTTAGCAGTCGCCAAAGTCGGGTCGGGAAGAACGTTAAAGAACGTCGTATGCTGAATTCCCATCTCGTCAAGCTTGTCTGTCAACGGTTTGACGTAATTGTTCTTATACAAAAATTCGTCGGTAACGATAAACACTTTCTTAGTCGCGTAAACATCTTTTAACTCAGCAATCGCAATAGGAAGAGAGCCTTTTTTGAAGTAAACTTTCTCCGGCGTTCTGAACCACAACATATTCTCTCTCCTCTCAGCAACAGTTTTTATATTAAGCAAGTGGCAAATTCCAACGTTTTCCGAAACCGAGTTTCCGCCCCACGTTCCGCAGCCAAGCGTCAACGACGGCGCAAGTTTAAAGTTATACAAATCGCCGATTCCGCCGTGCGACGACGGAGTGTTTACAACGATTCGGCAAGCTTTCATCATTTCTTCGAACCTAGTCAAGTCCTCTTTCTCATTCATGTTAATATGAATCGCCGCCGTATGTCCGTAACCACCGTCTTTTATAAGCTTATCCGCTTTCGCAAGCGCGTCGTCATAAGTTTCATACTTATACATCGCCAAAATCGGGGACAATTTCTCGTGCGCGAATTCCTCTTTCACATCAACGCTTTCAACCTCACCGATTAGGATTTTCGCATCCTTATCAACTTTTATCTTAGCCATTTCCGCAATTTCAGCGGCAGTTTGTCCAACTATGTTCGCGTTCAGCTTTCCGTCAATCATCATAGTCTTACGAACTTTGTCAGTTTCAGCCGCAGTCAAAATGTGACAACCACGTAAAGCGAATTCAGCCTTAACTGCGTCGTATATTTTTGCGTCAACGATCACCGATTGCTCAGACGCGCAAATCATACCATTGTCGAAAGTTTTCGAAACAATAACCGAATTAACCGCGGTTTGGATATCCGCCGATTTGTGAATCAACGCCGGAACATTTCCCGCGCTAACGCCGATTGCCGGCTTCCCTGACGAGTAAGCGGCGCGAACCATCGCATGCCCGCCGGTTGCAAGAATCAAATCAGCTTGCTTCATAACTTCGTTGGTAAGCTCCAACGACGGAATATCAATCCAACCGATAATCCCCTCCGGCGCGCCGGCTTTAACTGCCGCTTCAAGAACAATCCTTGCCGCCTCGGCGGTACATTTCTTCGCCCGCGGATGCGGCGCGAGAATGATACCGTTTCGAGTTTTTAGCGCCATCAAAGTTTTGAAAATCGCAGTCGATGTCGGATTAGTCGTCGGAATAACCGCCGCAATGATTCCAACAGGTTCAGCATATCTGCGAACACCAAACGCCGTATCTTCCTCGATAACTCCGCAAGTTTTTGCGTCTTTATATTTGTTATAAATATACTCAGACGCGTAATGATTTTTGATAACCTTATCTTCCACAACACCCATGCTAGTCTCTTCTCTCGCCATTTTGGCAAGCGGAATCCGGTTGTGGTTCGCCGCCAACGCCGCGGCTTTAAAGATTTCGTCCACTTTTTCTTGTGAAAATGTAGCAAAAATTTCTTGCGCCGAACGAATCTCCTCCATCTTCGCAAGCAACTGCTTTACATTTTCAACTTTTTTAACTGTCTTTTTCATACATTCCTCCTAAATTTATCGCAAATTTAGCGCATTTAATCATATTGGTTACATTTTACCACTTTTTTCGATTTTTTGCAAACAATTTTATCAAAAATGTTTACCAAAAATTTACCGTTTTAATAATTACGCTTTGTTAGAATGTGTCTTTAGTGGAACAATATGCATAATGGCGAGAAATTTTTTCGTCCAACAAGGCAAATTTTCGCAGGCATAATTGGTTTATGGCAAGAAAATTTAACGCAATTGGGCGGAAAAAGATCCGTCATTATGCATATTTGTTACGCTAAAGACACATTCTTACATTTTATACTTGTAATTATCTCATGAATTTAGTATAATATTTTAGTATAATATTATTATATGTCTGTTTGCAAGTTAAGGGAGGTTTTAAATTATGATAATGCCGTGGTTTTTCGAAAGCCCTATCACTATCGCTATTATGGTTTTATGTTTGCTAATCGGATTCGTCGCGCAAGCCGGAGTTTCCGGCGCATACAAGAAATACAAGCAAATTTCGTCATCTCGTGGTTTAACAGGCGCCGAAGTCGCGCGCCGAATGGTGCAAGGCCTCGGCGTTGAAGTTGTTATGCACAACGGCGGCGAACTTTCCGACCACTTTGACCCGCGCAAGAAAACAATCAGACTTTCGCCCGACGTTTATAACGGAACAAATGTCGCCGCAATTGGAATCGCCGCGCACGAAGCGGGACACGCGCTTCAATAC
>Ga0123355_10008029_pt1 | contig 15911 bp, 8 predicted proteins | sample TergutEmb28metaG_3_FD_89872 | JGI IMG/M metagenome (GOLD analysis project Ga0123355, IMG submission 89872) | Embiratermes neotenicus P1 segment gut microbial communities from Petit-Saut dam, French Guiana - Emb289 P1 | ecosystem: Host-associated > Arthropoda: Insects > Digestive system > Gut ...
CTTATCGGCGCGATTATCGGAATGACGTCGAAAAGTGAGCAGTCGGCGTCGGCTATGGCCGCCGCGGCGGGAATGGTTTTAGGTTTCGGGTCGATGATTGCGAACATCAGCGGAAACGAAACGTTGCAAAATATATTCGGTATATTTTACACTATGAATTTTGTTGACAGTGACGTTCGCGCGGGCGAAGTTTTGCAAAATTTTGCGATTATCTTGGCGAATGTCATTGTGTTCGCGTTTATATTTATGTGGGTGTATGGCAAACAGGAGTCGACGAAAAAAGGAGGAGTTGTTTTGAATAAGAAAGTGGTTTCATTTTTGCTTATGATAGCGATTATTGGCGGCGGTGGTATTGGATTTTCTATGTGGCGCAACGCGGGATTTGTCGCAACCGACGATGCGCTGGTCAGCACGAATGTAATCCATGTTATACCGCATGCGACCGGCAGACTTGACAGGTTTGATATCTTCACGGGCGCTTACGTCGCGGAAAACGAAATTATCGGCAGAGTCGAGGGCGGCGGGTTTCTTCGGTCGCCGGTTGACGGAGTTGTGATTGCGACGAACGCCGTGCTGAACCAGGTCGTATCGCCGAATGAGTCGGTCGCGATTATAGCCGATATCAGCAACGTACATATCCGGGCGAATATCGAGGAAACCGATGTTTCGCGGTTGCGAATCGGGCAAAGAGCGTATGCTACCATTGACGCGCTGGGGCGTCAGCGGTTTGCGGGATATATTTCCGAAATCGGGCGCGCGACCGACGGGACGCTTGCGGGGAACGTGCCCAATTTTGCAATGGGAGGAACATCGTCGCGGAGAACACAGCTGATTTCGGTGCAAATCAGGATAACCGATGATGTTTATTTGAATCATCTTATCGGCGCGAATGCCGCGATACGAATTCCGTTGAGATAATGTCGAAAAAAGAAGAATGCCATCCAAATCGGATGGCATTCTTTTTTTATTATTAGCCATAAGGCTTTTTAGTACATTCCGCCGCCGCCCATTGCAGCTGCGGCCGCCGCGGCATTAGCCGCCGCGTTTTCGTCCGGCTTGTCGGATACCAAACTTTCGGTCGTAAGAACCATTGCCGCGACGCTTGCCGCGTTCTCAAGTGCCGAGCGCGTAACCTTAGTCGGGTCAACAATTCCCATTTTAATCATGTCGGCGTATTCTTCAGTTAAAGCGTTAAAGCCAATGCCCGCCTTGCTTGACTTGATTTTGTCAACAACAACGCTGCCCTCAAGCCCCGCGTTGTAAGCGATTTGGCGAATCGGCTCTTCAAGCGCGCGAAGAACGATTTTCACGCCCGTTCGCTCGTCGCCCTCGGTTTTGTCGATCAATGCCGCAACCGCCGCAGTTGCGTTGATATACGCCGTTCCGCCGCCGGCAACGATTCCCTCTTCAACCGCCGCACGTGTAGCTGAAAGCGCGTCCTCAATACGCAACTTTTTCTCTTTCATCTCGATTTCTGTCGCCGCTCCGACTTTGATAACCGCAACGCCGCCCGACAATTTCGCCAAACGTTCTTGCAACTTCTCTTTATCGAATTCAGATGTTGTATCTTCGATTTGCAATCTGATTTGCGATACGCGGTTCGCGATGTCCCCGGAATCGCCTGCACCGCCGACGATTATGGTGTTTTCCTTTTGAACTTTCACTTGTCCCGCTTTCCCTAGTTGATCAAGCGTGGTTTCTTTCAAATCAAGCCCAAGCTCGTCAGAGATAACCGTTCCGCCGGTCAAAATAGCGATGTCTTCCAGCATTGCTTTCCGTCTGTCGCCGAAGCCGGGAGCTTTTACGCCAACGCACGTGAATGTTCCGCGAAGTTTGTTCACAACCAAAGTTGTCAACGCCTCGCCCTCAATATCTTCCGCGACAATTACAAGTTTTTTGCCCTGCTGAACAATTTGCTCTAAAAGCGGCAAAATATCTTGAATGTTTGTCAATTTTTTGTCGGTAATCAAAAGGTAAGCGTCGTCAATTACCGCTTCCATCTTGTCGGTGTCGGTAACCATATAATGCGAGATATATCCGCGGTCGAACTGCATGCCTTCCACAACTTCGGTCAAAGTTTCGGAAGTTTTGTTTTCTTCAACCGTGATAACGCCGTCGCTTGTAACTTTATCCATCGCTTCGGCGATAAGCTGACCGACGTAGTCGTCTGCCGCTGAAATTGCCGCAACCCGGGCGCTATCTTCTTTTCTGTTCACTTTTTTGCTGTTTTTCACGATTGCTTCAACCGCGCTCGTCACTGCCGCCGCGATTCCACGCTTAACAATCATCGGATTCGCGCCCGCCGCAACATTTTTAAGTCCCTCGCGGATAATCGCCTGCGCTAGTAAGGTTGCGGTGGTTGTTCCGTCACCCGCAACGTCGTTGGTTTTGGTCGCGACTTCTTTTACAAGCTGAGCGCCCATGTTTTCGAATGCGTCCTCAAGTTCGATTTCTTTTGCGATTGTCACGCCGTCGTTCGTGATAAGCGGCGCGCCATACTTTTTGTCAAGAACCACGTTTCTGCCTTTCGGTCCTAATGTTACTTTAACGGTGTCGGCAAGCTGATTAACGCCCGACTCGAGGGCGCGTCTAGCTTCTTCGCCGAATAGAATTTGTTTAGCCATGATTGTTTTCCTCCTTCAAAAATTATATTAATTTCCATTTCAGGGAAATGTCCCTAAGGGTTTTGCCGTTGCGGCGGCAGGCTATGTGTCCTGCCGGACGGGCGGTAAGGGCTCTGCCCCGTCGCAACAAACTACGTTTGCTCCTTCTTCCCAAAACATCCACTGCGTTGGGATGCTTTGGGAGCCCTGCCCGGTTGCCTATGGACGCAAACGCACAAACCGCGATTTGCGCCAAAGGCGGCGACAATAAAAGCATTAGTTAGCGAGCCGCATTCGCGGTAAATGAGACTTAGCTTGTGTTTTGTACAAGCTGTAGTCGAATTACGCGGCGGAGTCAAAATCTTCGATTTTGCTAACGACACCTGTGTCAAAATTGCCGAAATCTTGATTTCGTTGCAATTGATGGCCCAGTGACCAACGGGAGTCGGGAAAGATTAGTGTGTGCGAACGCCGTGCCCTATACTACTTTTGCTAATATATCCGACTGCCTTAAAATCGTATACTCTTCACCGTCAAGCTTAATTTCAGTTCCGGCATATTTGCTCATAATAACTTTATCGCCGACTTTAAGTTCCATTTTAACTTCCTTGCCGTCTACAACTCCGCCGGGTCCAACCGCGACAACTTCCGCGACCTGCGGCTTCTCTTTCGCGGAATCAGGCAAAACTATGCCGCTTTTGGTGGTTTCTTCTGTTTCAATCATTTTGACGACCACTCTGTCCGCCAATGGTTTTATGTTCATTATGTTTTCCTCCTTTTTATTCTATCGGTTTGAGCCAACTTGGCGCAAACTTAGTTTCTTAAACACTTTAGGATATAAAAATTCCACATTAAAGTTTATAATATTTTCCCGATTTTGTCAAGCATTATTTAACAAACATACGGCATATGCCGAAATTCCCTCGCCTCGCCCGACAAGTCCAAGCCCCTCGGTGGTTGTGGCCTTAACACTTATACAATTTACGTCGATTTTTAAGTCGTCCGCGATGTTTTGTCGCATCTGCGCGATATGCGGCGCGAGTTTCGGCGCCTCGGCGCAGACGGTGCAGTCTATATTGCCGACTGAACACCCTGCGTTTGCGATAATTTTGGCGGTTGAGCGCAAAAGTTTGCGACTTTCGATGTTTTTTAGCTCTTCATAGTTGTCGGGAAAGTGTTTTCCGATATCTCCAACCGCCGCGGCACCAAGTAGTGCGTCCATTATCGCATGAATCAGCACGTCGGCGTCAGAATGCCCCAAAAGCCCGGCTGTATGCGGAATTTCAACCCCGCCAAGTATTAATTTTAGTCCCTCAACTAACTTATGAACGTCATATCCGAATCCTATTCGCATATATTACACCCTTTCGGAAATAGTTTTCCATTTATCATTAATTATAACAATTTTCAATTATAACAACCCCTCCGCGATAATTAGATCTTCCGCCGTGGTAATTTTGATATTCTTATAATCTCCCTCAATTATATGCACGGCAATCCCTAAGGTTTCTACTGATCCGCAATCGTCGGTGTAGTCTAAACCTCTGTTTATCGCGGTTTCATAAGCTTCAAGAATTATATTCGTGCGAAAAACCTGCGGCGTTTGGATATGATACAAACTATCTCGCTCTAATGTTTCGTCGATAACGCCATTTGCGCCGACTCGTTTGATCGTATCCTTAACTTTCGCGCCTAATGTTACCGCGCCATGCTTTGTTGCCTCAGCGATTGCAAAATCGATTAACTTAGGTTCAATCAATGGTCTTGCGCCATCGTGAACTGCGATTAATTTTGTATCATCCGACACTTCACGAAGTGCCGCATATACTGATTCGGTGCGATTTGTGCCGCCGTTGATAATTTTGCTCACTTTTCCGATTTGAAATTCGGAAATCATATCCCAAATCAGTAAAATGTCTTCTTCCCGCGCGGCGATAATGATTTCGTCCACGCTTTCTGCGCGCTCAAACGCACGCAGCGTATGCGCCAACACGGGCATATCGCCGAGCATTAAGAATAACTTTGATTCGGTTCGCCCCATTCGTGTGCCGTTCCCTGCGGCGGGGATAATTGCGGTGGTTTTTATATTTTTCATTCCTTTCAGGAAAATTATTTATTAGGGCAAGACTCCGTAGCCTTTTTTGCGCCTGTGGGCGCGAGTATTAAAACCTTTTTTCAGCGAAGCCGCTGTAGCATTTGCGCTTGTCAGCGCAGGACGACAAGGGCTAATCGAAGCCCTTGTCAAGCCCCGAAAAACTTTTAAAAAAGTTTTATCAAAATTTTGCGGCGCAAACGCGCTATGGCGCTATTAAAAGCGAGCCGCTTATAAAGCTGTGCAAACATCTACGTATCAGTCAAGTATGTACGGCGGCAAAAGCCGCAGACTTGACTGATACGGCGGCTTATCTCGCTAATCTTTCCGCGAAAGCGGTTCGCTAACCAATGCTTTTATCGTCGCCGCTCGCGGCAAAAATCGCGGTTTGTGCGTTTGTGACCGCCAGGCGACCGGGATTGGTAAGGGCAGAGCCCTTACCGCCCGTCCGGCAGGACACAATGCCCCCAGGGCCTCTCTCTGAATATTGGGTTTTAGGGCAAAGCCCTAAAAGCTCGCGCCTGCAAGGCGCATTACAAAACCTTCTCAATCGCCTCTCTAACGTTCCATACAGGAACGACCTCAATCTTCTTTGACGGCTTAAGCTTCTTCGCGCTACTTGCCGGCAAAATAATCTTCTCAAATCCTAATTTTTCCGCTTCGGCAATTCTGCCCTCCAAAAATGAGCAGGCGCGAAGCTCGCCTGTCAAGCCAACTTCGCCCACCGCGACAATATTGCCCGGAATCGGAATATTGCGAAATCCCGACGCGATTGCAAGCATAACCCCTAAATCAATCGCAGGCTCGGTGATTCTAAGTCCGCCAACAACGTTTATGTAAGCGTCAAATGATGATAGTTGCAACCCAACACGCCGTTCAAGCACTGCCATAAGTAACACTGCGCGGTTGTTATCAAGTCCCGTCGACATTCGTCGCGGATTTCCGAAGTTTGTCGGTGCGAGCAATGCCTGAATTTCCGCCATAATCGGGCGAGTTCCCTCCATTGTGCAAATTACGCAAGACCCCGAAACATTATCGGGACGTCCCGACAGCAACATTTCGGACGGATTTTTCACTTCGATTAATCCCCGCTCGGACATCTCAAACATGCCGATTTCGTTAGTCGAGCCGAAACGATTCTTAACCGCGCGAATAATGCGGTACGCAAGTTGCTTCTCCCCCTCGAAGTACAGAACACAGTCGACGATATGTTCCAATACTTTCGGTCCCGCAAGCGCGCCCTCTTTTGTTACATGCCCGACCAGGAAGACCGAAATGCCGCGCTCTTTGGCGATTTTCATAAGTGTGACGGTAACTTCCCGAATTTGAGTGACATTCCCGGGCAACGACGAAACATTCGGGTTAAACATCGTTTGAACCGAGTCGACGATAAGTATATCAGGCGATTCGCGATCGACCGCTTGCACGATTGCGTCCATATTTGTCTCGGACAGCAATTTTAAATTTTCGGTGGTAATGGAAAGCCGCTCCGCCCGCATTTTTATCTGCTTTTGCGATTCCTCGCCCGATACGTAAAGCACAGACTTATTTTTGCCCAAATATTCGCTGATTTGAAGAAGAATTGTGGATTTCCCGATTCCCGGGTCGCCGCCGACCAAAACAAGCGAGCCGCGAACAATCCCGCCGCCTAATACGCGGTCAAGTTCTTCCATTCCGGTTAAAATTCGTTCTTCTTCGGTTGCGTCAATTTCGGATAACTTTTTAGGTGAGGATGAAAAATTCGCGCCCGCGTTTCCTGCGCTAATTCCGCGGGAAGTGGCGGCGGCTGATTGGATTACCTCTTCAACCATAGTGTTCCATGCGCTGCAACCCGGGCATTTTCCCATCCATTTGATTGATTCGGTTCCGCACTCGTTACAGACGAATACTGATTTTGTTTTCATAAAAAATATACTCCAATATACATGATAATATATCCATTATCACATATATTGGAGTATTTGTCTACTAAAAATTAAATAAAATCATCGTGCCTCGAATTATTATTAAGCAGCCGCGCCGACTAAAATCCGTTTTTTATATTTTAGCAATTTTAGCAATAAAACAATTAGCCCCATAACCAATATAAGAACAAAAAGTGTGAACAATAGTCCGCCAAGAGCCAAAGGCGTGGCTTCATCTTCCGTTAAGGTTATAATCGGAGTCAAGTTGCTTATTGCTTGTTGTAATAGGAAATAAGCATCCTCAATTTCTTCTAAAGCGGAATTCGGGTTACTTATAATTGCTTGCACAACTGTAATTGTGGACTGTAAATTCGCCCAAGATGCTTCATTATATAGGTTTTCATGGTTTGAAAATCTATCTGTGTTATGCAATATAGCGCTTATGAAAAAGTTCACTTTATTTGCTTCGCCGGATGTAATATCCCAATGGTTTACAACGTTATTTTCATTTAAGACTATAAATCTATATACGATTGTATTGTCCATTCTAAATCCGGCAGGAATCATGTCAAACTCAATAATAATTTCTGTAATAATTTCACCGTTCATTAACTGCGGTGGCAAGAGTGAAAATGGTCTGTCTGCGGGCACATTGCTTGCCATAATGCGAGGTGAATTATTCAAATTAGTCAGGTATCTGACGGTATAGAAAATTCCGTCGCCGTTTGTAAACGCCGGAATTGTACCTGATAAGAATTGCAACCCGGGCGACGAAGTGTTAATTATTTTGAAACGCCTGACATTTCCGTTAATCGGGCTGCCGACGTTGGTTAAAGTAAATTCAACAATAGGCTGAGTTGCTTCAATGTCCTCTTCGCCTATCGCCGATTCTTCGATGGTTTGCGGAAGTTCTGTTGTTATATACTCTTCTTCGGGTTCAAATTCGATTGTAGGAATTTCATCTGCCGGCTCGTATGGCTCATAAGGAGGATATTCAATTTCGGGTAATTCTTCAGTGGGAAGTTCTTCTTGTGGAGGCGGTTCGTAAATAGGCGGAACTTCCTCGGGGATATCTTCTTCTCTCGGTTCTTCAACGGGTGGTTCTTCTACTGGCGGTTCGTCAATTTCTTCCGGTTCGTCGGGAATTGGAGGTGGAGTTTGAATCCAACCTCTTTCTCCGCCCCCTGTATTTAATCGCCGCCATGAAGCTATAAATATTCGAGGTTCGTCAACAGTAAGCGTTGCAACATAATCCATGCTTAATATCTGACCCGTGCCATTTTCTTGCCAGCCGTTGAATCTATGATTTGCTTGAATAGGTGCGGGAACTGCGTCGCCTATTGTTTCGCCGTCTATAATAGAAACGACGATGGCGTTTGTGTCACCTGCGATATTTCCGCCGTTTAGGTTAAACGTTATATCGTGCGTCAAAGGGATGTCAAACATCCAAACCGCGTATACGGTTACATTTTCGTTTAATATTACCGTTACAGATGTTATCAACTCCGGTAGCTCGTCGTCTGTTTTTAATATATTACTTGGTTCGGTCAAGCTCCAACCGATAAAGATTACATCTACCATTTCGCCGTTCAAATCAATGGGGTCATGAGTCGGTTTGGTATCGCTTAACGGCCTGTTTGGACCTACTAACGCAAACTCGGGATTTGGAATAGGTCCGTCGACTCCGCCCATTAGGTTGTATGTGATGGTTCCTCGATTAAAGAAGTCGCCGGGATTGACTAACGCCTCAATATTTTCGTAATCGTTGGATTCGCTTTCGTTCGTTTCATTTTCTATAATATCATTCTCAACCTTTGGAGTGTCGATATCAACGGCTTCGTTATTGTCGACATTTTCGTTTGTGTCGAAATTTGATTCGGATTCAGCATTATCGATGGCGGAAGATTCGTTGGTTGTGCTTACATCGGGGGCTGATTCCGATTGAACGGGTGTTTCGCTTTCTGTGATTATAGCAAAGTTATCGCCGGCTTCCACGTTAACGCTTATAGCCGACATAGGCAACAATAATATAGCTATTATCACGGATAATGATAGTATAGCTTTAAGCTTCATCGTCGTCGAACCTCCTTTTTTCAAAATATCCATAATATTATAACGTGATTTTTGTCGATTTTCAACAAAAAATTTCAAATCCCAAAATATTAACATTTTTTCCAACATTTTTACACTGTAAATATGGTGAAATATGTAGTATAATGCGAAAGGTTATTTTGAATTCTCTAACAAAGTATCAATCATGTTCATTATACTGTTTTGAGCGTTATTGTTTAATTTTCTGTATTTTTCGATCAGTGCGGCTTCGGTTTGGTTTAAGGCGAATCCTTCTGTATGCTCAATCCTTTGCTTAATATCGATATGACCTACAATATAATCAATAGAAGTTTGAAAAAAATTCGCAAACTCTTTAAGCATTGCAATTTCCGGCTCGTATGCACCGGTTTCATATCCGTGTATTTGTGGCTGTGCTAACCCAAGATTATCTGCTAATTTTTTTTGACTTATTTTTTGTTCTTCTCTAAGTTTGCGCAAATTTTTCATATAAACCCTCTCCTTGCGAGTATTATAACAAAAAAAACTTATTATGTCAATAACTAATTTTTATTGACAATAAGATATTTTTATGATAAAATATAATGAAAACTTATAAATAAAAAATTTTAAAAATTTAGCTATGCTTTTTAGATTTTGCGACACTTGTATTATGTGAGCAAAAACACTAAGAAGAAAATTTGAGTGTGAGGTGCTTATGAAAAACACAGAAATGGCAGTATTGGTAAGAAAAGTTCAAAAGGATAAAAAAAGTTATTTTGAAGAGCTGTATGACGCAACTTGGCGTACGGTTTATTATCGTTGCTATAAAATGCTTGAAGACGAGCAGGATACGCATGACGCAACGCAAATGGTTTTTATCGAGCTTCATAAGATAATTGATACTTTGCGTTCGCCGAACGCGTTCAATAAATTTATGCATACGACCATTAACTATGTTTGCTCGAACTTTCGCAGGAAGAAGTCGCGCGACGAAGCGGAAGAACTTGACGATTACGAATCTATGGAGGAAGAAAAAGTGGAGTTCCTGCCGAGTGAGGCGTATGAAAGAGAAGATGTAAGAACCGAAATCGCTAAAATAATAGAAGAATTGCCTGAAAAACAGCGTGAGGCAATATTGCTTTTCTATTTTGAGAATTTATCGATGAAAGAAATTGCGGAAATTACGGATAGCGGAGTCGGCGCGGTGCAAAATCGCTTGGTTAAAGCGCGTAAGTCTTTGCGGGAGCGCGTCGAAACCCTTATTGAGAAGGGAGCGTTGGATAAAACCATGGCAATTTTGCCTGTTCCGATTATTACGAGAATTTTGTTGGAAGAAGCAAATGCCGTCGCAACCATAGAAGCCGGCGCGCTTATCTGGCAAGGAGTTTGCGGCGCTGTTGAAGTCGCTGCAGGCGCAACCGCAACCGCCGCAGCCGCGGAAAGCGCGGCAACCACCGCAACTACCGCAACCACGACCGCGGCAACGTCAAGCACGGTTGTCAACGTAGCAATCGGCATAACTTGCGCGGCGATATTGGCGGGAACCGTATATCTCGGCGTTTATGTGAATGATAATTTTATTAACCCGCCGCCGGCGATCGTGGAAGAGTACGAAGAATCGGACGCGCTTGACATCGTGGCGCTTATACCGACAATTACTAACCGGCCCGAGTTTATAGACTTTACATATGAGTTTGGATTTACGCTTTTAAGCAGTTCGCAGTCGACCGAGCGAGGAAATCGAATGCTTTTTCACCTTGAAGAAACTGACAGATTTATCTATCTCGGATATACCGAAAGTTTAGCCGGCGAATTTCGGGTTTTGTATGAAGTGACAGAGGAAAGACTGCAAAAATCGGACGAAGACATCGCCGAGTGGTTTGCGCGGTTGTAATAAGGCAACTTCTTTCGCGGCAAGGGACCGTGAAAGTTTATATAGATAGAAAAAATATACTATATTTAGGAAAAGGAATGATGTAAAAATGGAATTACAATTTAGAGGTAAGTTGGTAAGCAAGTCTTTAGCATTGGTGATTGCTTTCGCCATGCTATTTTCGGCATTGCCGGGATTTGCCATGCCTACATATGGCGAGCCTTACATTGACGAAACAGAAGTCGTCGATGATGAGGTTTATTTTGATTTAGAGGAAGAAGATTCGGAAATCGCCGACGATTCGAACGGTGAAACTGAGTGGGTTTGGAGCGAGCCGGACGAAGCAGAGCCCGAATTACCGGAATTTCCCGATTTTGACGATGAAGAATTCGATTGGACAAATATAGATTGGACAGAATTTGATAATTATTTCGGTTTTGAGCCGATGAATATAGGTTTTGAACCGTTTGCCGGTCAAACGCCGGATTTTGGTTGGTCACAGTTTGGTGGCTCGCCACACCCGCCGACAGGAAATGAGATTTCGTACCCGGCATCGGTGGTTCGCCATGTAGGTGGCGGGGCGTCGGCCAGCAACTTAGTGCCTGACGACGTTGTGGGTTTTCCACGCCCTTTGCCACTTGGGTTCGACGGAACCGGCGCGGGAGGGAATCGCGCGTGGGGGGCGGTGCGGCAAGTTTGGGCAGACCCGAGGGGGGCTCCTTTGTCGGCGTCACCACAGCAGGAGCGATGGCAAAATGGCACTACGATGGCCAGTTATGGACCCAGGGGGGTGATGATTTATGGGCTGAATCCCGTCGGGGGGACACGAGCATTGAATGCACATGGTCTACCTCCCTTGTCCGCCGGTGATTATCGTTGGTATGTTAGGATGGAATATTTTAATGAACCGCGTCTCTCTTGGTTTGTGGTGTATAGGGGCGCGTTGGACACGTCCCTGCCACGGTTCACAATTGAGGTAATTTCGGGGAATCTGAATTTTGGCAGTCACGACCAAGGTTATGCAACGCGCCCTTATGCGCGTGTGCGCGTAACGAACACAGGATTTGGAACTGTAAGTTTGCAACCGTTGATTATTGCAAATTATACAGTTGAATTGCCTGCGAATTGGTCGAACAATCTTGCGGTGAACGCTTCGCGGGAGTTTACCATTCGACCGAATGACGGTTTGTTGCCGGGGGTATATAATCCGACAGTAATAATTTCGGCGACTAACGGTTTGACACATACAATGTCGCCGGGACCGCAGTTTGAAGTGTTGTCGCCCTCTCTCGAAGCACCATCTGCGCCGACGATTGAAGATCAATATATGGGATATATTATCCTCGACCCAATCGCCGCAACGCCTGCGGGCACGTCGGTTGTTGAGTATGCGGTTTATTCGATAAATGGAAATGTTATTCCCGCGGGGGATAGAGAATGGCAGACGGATAGAGATTTTTATTCGCTGATGGGAAATACTTACCGATTTGTTGCGCGCCGCGTGATGGCGCCGGGCGGAGACCCGGACGATTTTGTTGATCCTATCGGTCCGGTGAGTCCGCCGAGCGTGCCTGTGCATGGGAGTCGTAGGCACTTGTGGAATGTGCAAGCGAATGGACCTGGTGCTACCGATCCTGTGCCGGGTGCTAACTGGCAGGCAAACTTTTTAATCAGCCCGAGTTGGCTTGGCGTGATGCAGACCAGTCTCTTTACGACATGGGACGGAGGACCTCTCACGTGGGCCAATCCGGTTCCGGTGTGGCGTGCCGGTCCATGGAGCGGTGGGTTTCAAGCAAGTAGGACGGGTCCATTTGTGGATGAATGGAGTGGACTCAACAGCCTTTCGGGCTTTAACTTTTTTGTATACGGCTTGCCTCCGACAGGACCATTTTCATATGCAGTTCGATTGGAGCCGTTGGTGGGTGTGAATACTCTATACTATCCGCATGGAGTGCCTGAGCAGGTAATTACCCTGTTCCGTGAGTTGCGACTCACCGCCCCACCTGCGCCGGTTGTAGAATCTATCGACAGAAATACGAATACGGCGACGTTGGCGGAAATTCCCGCAAACCCAACGCCTCATTCGATAGTTGTGTACGCGATATATTCGATAAACGGCGAGGTTCAGAACGGATTCGTTCGAACTGATAATTCGACGTGGAATAATTTAGCTTGGCAAGAGTCGAGAGATTTTGTTCTCGACCCGGAAAATACGTATCGATTTATTGCGCGGCGAACTTACGCAAGCGGGCAAGATCCGGACGATTTCGTGGGTGTCGGAAACGCGCGATTCCCGGTAGGACCGCCGAGTGAGAACGAGTTTGAATGGCCGCCGAGCAGGGTGTATATTATGATGGATGTGCCGGCGGTTGCCCCATGGGCAAATCATCGGCTGGCAGGAACGACAGGCGAAATGACCATGGGTCACGGAACGTGGATGGGACCTTGGTGGTCGTGGGGAGCAGATGGCGTAGGTGGCGATGCGTTTAATCCGCCTATGCTTTCGAATATTCCGACAGGTGGAATGATCGGCGTTGGTTTTGACGTGTCGGGGCCTGTGGGACCCGGGGTGGTGCTAGATGGTATATTTTTAAACGGGCATGACGGTGGCTTTGCAGGTCCTTTTATTCGTTCTGCTGTTCTGACGTGGCCTCAAGATAGTCCATTTCTCACGCCTTTGATGGCTTCCGAATTTCCATTCGGAATACCGGAATTCCACGTTACAGTGCGCCGATTGCCGACACCACCGACAACAGGCGCGATTTTAGCGGAACGTACGACAAATTCGATAACTTTAGACGTGGATTCGGCGATAAATACGGATTTATGGATTCCATACTTTAGAATTTACGAAGGAAACGGCGATTGGAGCGATTGGCAACGTTCTGCGGTGTTTAACGGCTTAACCGCGGGCGAAATGTACGATTTTCAAGTGAGATATTACCCTGCGGGCGGCGTTGTTACGAACGGCGCGCAAATTACTGCGCCGTTTGACGCGAGCTTCCGCGCGGTTCCGAACGCGCCGGGTCAAGCTGCTCCTGCGGTAAGCTCGACGCCGGGAACGGTTACTTTCCCCGCGGCGGGATATGACGGAACGGACGTTGTTGCGGCTCCGTCACAATTCGTGTGGCAATATCAGTGGAGACGCGTTAACGCGCTTAATTTGCCGGACTTTGGTTGGGAAAATGTGCCGAGCGATAGAATTGTTACAGGATTGATGGCGGGAACCGAAATTGAGGTTCGCCGTCGGTTTGTTCGCGACGCGGTTGGAAATTCCGGCGCGTGGAACGTGAATTATGATAGTGATTGGTCGGTGGGCCCGCATACGACTGCTTCAACCGGCACGTTGCCGCGGGTTTACCATGTGGTAGATGTGCCGTTTGGTCCGAGGACGAATTTCCCGAATCCCCAAGTCGGCGGAGGTGTTTGGTTGGGTGAAATAGTGTCCGTGCCGACATCGACTCCAACTGCTTGGTGGGCGATCGCGGGTGGTTGGTCTGATCTGCCCGGCTGGGTCAATCCGAATGCGGTATTGGCGGCGGGGGGACATTTGATGGTGCTTTATGCGCTACATGGTCCGTATAACTTGCCAGTGGCGGCACCCCCAGCCGGTTTGGCGTTGGCTGTGGGGCAAGGTGTGGACGAGACAACACCTTTTGTTGAAACATTCTTGTATCCCGGTTGGCCGGAAGCCACGACATTCCCGGGATTTCCATACGGAGTTCCGGAAATGCACGTTACTTTCAGACGTTTAATCGAATTACAAGCACCTGCCGCGCCGGTTGTGACGACTGCATTAGGCACGACGGCAACTTTGGCGGAGATTGCGGCGGTTCCGGCGGCACATTCGCGGGTTCAATACGCGATTTACAGCGTGAACGGCGCTGTTGTTCCTGCGGGAGATAGAGTTTGGCAGGATTCACGTGATTTCGCGGGATTGACGGTTGGATATGAGTATAGATTTGTTGCGCGCCGCTATCGAGCGGCGAGCGGCGACGGCGCGAACGAAGATTTGTTCGCGGGAGTTGGCGACGCGCGTTGGCCGGTAGGATTGCCGAGTGATGTGTTTGAGTTGCAGGCTCCGGTGAGGCATTATGTGGATGTGCCGGCGAACTCGACAGAGACGAATCAAACGTACGGCGAATCGCCATGGGGTAATGGCGCCCATTCGCCGGGGTTGTTCTCTACGTGGAGTTCGTCGACGGTGGTTGGGCCTGCGGGCGCGACTGCTGAGTGGAGAACTGCAAGAACTCAATTTAGCTATGATGAGTTACCGACATCTTCATGGGCGAGAGGAAGCGGATTCCCGGCGAATGGGGCATTTGAATCTGATCCGTTGATTATACCCGGACTGATAAGCTACAACAATATGACTAGTTTGGTAGAACACCGTCCGGAAACTCACGTTATATTCCGCCGATTGCCGACGTTGACGGCAGTTCCTGCGTTGCAAGTGCGTGCGCAAAACGGTGAAAGTATTACGTTAGAGGCGATTGATAATGTTGACGGTTGGGTACGAGTTTATCGTATTCGCGAGGGCGCGATTGATACCGACAACGCTACTATCGGTTGGTCGGCGTGGCAAGAATCGCCGAATTTCGCGGGATTGACGCCGAATACGGTTCATCAGTTCCAGGCGGGTTACGCTCGCGCGGATGATTTGCAAAATCCGGCGGTTAGAAGTCCGTTCCCGAACGCGACACAGTATGTGAGAACGGTTCCTGCGGCTCCGTCAGCTGTTTCGGCGGCGACAGGACGAACTACAACGAGTATTACGTTCCCTGCGGCGGGTTACGGCAATGCGATTGAAACCGCGCCGTCGCAATTCGCGTGGGAATATGAATATAGAATAGTTGCGAGCGGTCAAGGCGCAGAAGACGGCTGGGTTGCGATGACTGCACGTGAAATTACCGGATTAACTGCGGGACAGACGGTTGAAGTGCGCCGAAGATTTGTTCGCGCGACGCCGATTACGGTTGATTACGATTCTGCGTGGTCGGAAGGACCGCATAGATCGGAATCGACGACTTCGACGCATTCTGTGACGTTTAATTTGGCAGGCGGCGCGGTTGGGTTGGACGACGGACCGATTATTGAGACGATTACGCATGGTCAGCCGATTGGCGCGGTTGTTCCGACGCCGACGCATACTTTGTATTGGTTAGAAGGTTGGCAGGAGGACGGTGCGGGCCCGATTTTGGAGGCTGATGACGTTGCGTTGCTAACTGTTGAAGGACCGCGAAGCTTTACGGCGGTTTGGCGCGGTTACACAGTAACATTCGCGTCGGGAGTATTCGGAACTGGAACAGACGTAGTATGGAACAACGTGCCGAGAGGGACTGTAATCGGAACGACAGTAGGTTTTGACGTAATTCCGACGTTTGCGC
>Ga0123355_10008031_pt1 | contig 15909 bp, 28 predicted proteins | sample TergutEmb28metaG_3_FD_89872 | JGI IMG/M metagenome (GOLD analysis project Ga0123355, IMG submission 89872) | Embiratermes neotenicus P1 segment gut microbial communities from Petit-Saut dam, French Guiana - Emb289 P1 | ecosystem: Host-associated > Arthropoda: Insects > Digestive system > Gut ...
GACTACCAAACAAGCACTACAATATAAAGGAAAGTGGCTAAAGCACGTACATAGAATGGACACTAATAGACTACTAAAGCAAACAATACAATATAAATAAAATTGGCTACAACTACTACAGAGGATGGACAAAAGCAGGCCACAAAAACAAGCACTAAAATATAAACAAATGTGGCTACAACATTTACAGAGAACGGACGCAAACAGATTAACAAAACAACCATTAAAATACAAACAAATGTGGCTACAACACGCACAGAGAATGGACAAAACAGACTATCAAAACAAGCACTACAATAAAAAAAATTTGTTTTTAATATGTATAGGGGATGGACACAAACAGACTACACTAACAAGCACTGCAATATAAATCAATAGTGGCCTCAACATGTACAGAGAATGGTCACAAACAGAAAACCAAACAAGCACTACAATATCAACCGAAAGTGCTTAAAAAATGTACATATTTTGGTCACAAACAGACTACCAAATAAGCAATAAATTACAAACATAAGTTGCTACAACATGTACAGGGAATGGACACAACCAGACGACCAAAACAAGCACTGCAATATAAACAAAAGTGGCTACAACATGTACAGTTATTGGACACAAACAGACTAAGAAAACAAGCACTACAATTTAAACTAATGTGGCAAAAACATGTTCAGAGGATGGACAAACGAGACTAAAAAAACAAGCACTACAATATAAACCAAAGTAGCTAAAACATTTACACAGAAAGGACACAAACAGACTACCAAAACAAGCACTACAATATAAAATATTTTGGCGAAAACATTTACAGATGATGGACAAAAACGGGCTACCAAAACAAGCACTACAATATAAAGAAAAGTGTACAAAACTTGATACAGCGATTGGAAACAATCAGACAACTAAATCAAGCACTACGATATAAATTAAGTGGCTACAAAATGTACAGAGGATGGGCACAAACAGACTAACAAAGCAAGTACTACAATATAAGCAAATGTGGCTAAAACATGTACAGAAAATGGACAGAAACAGACTACGAAAACAAGCACTACATTATAAAAAAAGTGGCTACAACATGTAAAGATGATGGACAAAATAACACTACCAATACAAGCACTACAATGTAAACGAAAGTGGCTAGAACATGTAGTGAGAATGGACACAAACAGACTAAGAAAACAAGCTCTACCATATAGACAAAAGTGGTTACAACATTTATAGAGGATAGACACAAACAGACTACCAAATCATGCACTACAATACAAACAAAAGTGGCTACAATATGTACAGAGAATGGATAAAAAAAGATTACCAAACAAGCACTTCAATATAAAAAATGTGGCTACAATATGTACAGAGCATGGAATCAAACAGACTACTTAACCAAGCACTACAATATAAAAATATGTTGCTACAATATGTACTGCGGATGGACAAAAACAGACTATCAAATCAAGCACTACAATATAAATAAATTTGGCTACAATATGTACATAGTATGGACACAAACAGACTAACAAATCAAGCACTACAATATAAATAAACGTGGATATAATATGTACAGAGGATGGAAACAAACAGACTACTAAAACAAGCACTACAATATAAATAAAAGTGTCTACATCATGTAGAGTTATTGAACACAAACAGACTACCAAAACAAGCACTACAATACAAACTAATGTGGCTAAAACATGCACAGATGATGGACAAAAACAGACTACCAAAACAAGCACTACCATATAAACAAATATGGCTAAAATAGGTACATTTATTATACAAACAGACTAACATGCACTAAAATACATAACATAAAACCATAGAGACTAACAAAACTAGCATTAAAATACAAACAAATGTGGCTACAACATTTACAGATAATGGACAAAAACAGGCTATCAAAACAAGCTCTAAAATATAAACAAATTTGGCTATAACATGTACAGAAAATGGACAAAAACAGGCTACCAAACAATCACTACAATATAAACATAAGTGTCTACAACATGTACGGAGGATGGACACAAACAGATTAACAAACAAGCATTAAAATATAAACTAAAGTGGCTACAACACGTACAGAGAATGGAAACAAACAGACTACCAAACAAGCACTAAAATATAAACGAAAGTGGCTAAAACATGTACAGATTTTGGTCACAAACAAACTACCAAAAAGCAATAAAATATAAACATAAGTGGCTACTACATGTACAGAGAAAGTACACAAACAGACTACCAAAACAAGCACTGCAGTATAAACAAATGTGGCTAAAACCTGTACAGATATTGGACACAAACAGACTACCAAAACAAGCACTACAATATAAACAAATATGGCTAAAACATGTTCAGGGGATGGACAAAAACAGACTAACAAAACAAGCAATAAAATATAAACTAAAGTTGCTACAACATGTACAGAGAATGGACACAAACAGGCTACCAAAACAAGCACTACAATATAAAGAAATGTGATCAAAATTTGTACAGAGGATGGACAGAATCAAACTTCTAAATTAAGCACTACAATATAAAATAAGTGCCTACAATATGTGCAGAGGATGGACACAAACTGACTACCAAAACATGCACTACAATTCAAACAAAATTGGCTACAATATGTACAGGTGATGGATACAAACAGACTGCTTAAACAAGCACTACAATATAAACGAAAGTTGCGACAATATGTACAGAGGATGGACAAAACAGACTATCAAATCAAGCACAACAATGTAAATAATTGTGGCTACAATATGTACAGTGGTTGGAAACAAACAGACTAACAAATCAAGCACTACAAAATAAGCAATCGTGACCAAAATGTTTATAGAGAATGGACACAAACAGACTAAGAAAACAAGCACTACAATATAAATATGTGGATAAAATATGTAAAGAGGATGGACACAATCAGACTATCAAAACACATACTAAAATGTCAATAAAACTGGCTATATTTTATACAGAGGATGGACACAAACAGACTACCAATACAAGCACTACAATATAAACAAATGTGGCTACAACATGTACAGCGGAATTACACAAACAGACTACCAAAACAAGCGCTACAATATAAATAATTGTGTCTACAGCATTTAAAAATATTGGACACAAACTGGCTAACAAAACAAGCAATACAATATAAACTAAAGTGGCTAAAACATGTACAGAGAATGAACACAAACAGACTACTAAACAAGCACTACCGTGTAAACAAAGGTGGCTACAACATGTAGAGTTATTTTACAAACAGACTACCAAACCAAGCATTAAAATATAAACAACTGTGGCTAAGACTTGTACAGATATTGGACGCAAACAGACTAACAAAACAATATAAAAAAATGGCTAATTCCTATACAGAGAATGGACAAAAAGAGTACCAATACAAGCACTATATTATAAATAAAATGGTCTACAACATGTACAGATATTGGACACAATCATGCCACCAAAACAAGCACTACCATATACACTATAGTGGCTAAAACATGTATAGAGAATGGAATCAAACAGACTACCAAGACAAGCACTACCATATAAAAATGTGGCTAATATATTTATAGAGTTTGGACACAAACAGACTAACAAATCAAGGACTACAATATAAAATATTGTAGCTAAATCATGTACAGAGGAAGGACAAAAACAAGCTACTAAATCAAGCACTACAATATAAACAAAAGTGGCTACAACATGTGCAGAGGTTGCACATAAACAGACTAAATAAACAATCACTACATTATAAACAAATGTGGTTAAACATGTACAGAGTTTGGACACAAACAGACTACCAATACAAGCAATACAATAAAAACAAAAATGCTACAACATGCAAAGAGAATGGACAGAAACGGACTACCAAAACAAGCACTACAATACAAAAAAATGGCTACAACATGTATAGAGTATGGACACAAACAGAATATCCTACAAGCACTACAATATAAACAAATGTGGCTAGAACATGTACAGAGGATGGACACAAAGAGACTACCAAAACAAGTACTAACATAAAATAGTGGTTAAATCATGTACAGAGAATGGACAAAAACAGACTACCAAAACAAGCTCTACAATATAAAAAATTGGCTACAATATGTACAGAGGTTGGACAAAAACCGACTACCAAAACAAGCATTAGAATATAAACCAAAAGTGTATAAAACTTGTAAAGAGAATGGACACAAGTAGATTATCAAATACAGCACTAACATATAAAAAAGTGGCTATATCACGTACAGAGAATGGACACAAACAGACTACCAAAACAAACTCTACAATATAAATAAAAGTGGCTAAAACATTTATAGATATAGGACACAAACAGACTACCAAAACATGCACTACAAAATAAACAACAGTGGCTAAAACCTGTACAGATATTGGACAGAAAGAGACTACCAAAACAAGCAGTACAATATAAACCAAAAGTGGCTAAAACATGTACAGAAAATGGACACAAACAGACTACCAAATCAAGAACTACAATATAAACAAAAAGTGGCTACAACATGTACAGATATTTTGTACAAACAGACTACCAAATCAAGCACTACAATATAAAATAGAAGTGGCTACAAAATGTACAGAGCATGTACAAAAACAGACTACCAAAACAAGCACTACCAATTTAACAAATGTTGCTACAACATTTACAGAGAATGGACACAAACAGACTACCAAAACAAGCGTTAAAATATAAACAAAAAGGCTAAAACATGTAGAGATTTTGGACACAAACAGACAACAAAAACAAACTCTACAATTTAAACAAAAGTGGTTAAAACATTTACAGAGGATGGACACAAACAGACTACCAATAAAGCACTACAATATAAACAATAGGGCCTAAAACATACACAGAGATTGGACACAAACAGACTACCAAAACCAGCCCCACAATATAAAATATTTGGCTACAAATGTACAGCCGGTTGATACAAACAGTCTAAAAAAAAAGCACTAAAACATAAACAAAAGTGGGTATAACATGTACAGAGGATGGACAAAAACAGACTACCAAAACAAGCACTGGAATATAAATAATAGTTGCTACAACATGTACTGAGGATATACACAAACAGACTACCAAAACAAGCACTACATTATTAACAAAAGTGACTACAACGTATACAGAAGGTAGAAAGAAACAGACTACAAAATCAAGCACTACATTACAAAAAAAGTGGCTAAAACATATACTGAGGATGTACACAAACAGAATACCAAACAAGCAATACAATATATAAAAAATTGGCCACAAATAGAAAAGGGAATGGACACAAACTCACTACAAATTCAAGCACTAAAATATAAAATAAAGTCGCTACCACATGTACAGATTTTGGACACAGACTACCGAAAAAAGCACTACAATATAAACAAAATTGGCTACAACATGTACAGAGGATGGACACAAACAGACTAATAAAACAAGCAATTCAATAAACAAAAGTGGCTACTAAATGTACAGAGGATGGACACAAACAGACTACCAAAACAAGCACTACAATATAAATAAAAGTGGCTAAAACATGTACAGAGAATGGTCACAAACAAACGACCATATCAAGCACTACAATATAAACAAATGTAGCTAAAATATATACAGAGAATGGACACAAACAGGCAACCAAAACAAGCAATACCATATACACAAATGTGTCTACAACATGTACAGAGGATGGACACATACAGTCTACCAAATGAAGCACAAAAATATAAACCAAATTGGCTATAACATGTACAGAAAATGGACACAAACAGACTACAAAACAAGCACTACAATATAAACCAAAGGTGGCTACGAAATGTTCAGAAGATGTAAACAAATATAATATCAAACAGGCACTAAAATACAAACAAAAGTGGCTACAACGTGTATTGAGGATGGACACAAAACAGACTTCCAAACAAGCATTACAATATAAACAGAAATTAGCTACTATATGTACGGGAGAAGGACAAAAACGGACTACCTAAACAAGCACTATATTATAAACCAAAGGTGGCTACAACAGGTACATAGGATGGACATAAACCGACTACAAAAACAAGCACTACAAAATAAACAAAAGTGGCTACAACATGTACAGATATTGGACACAAACAGACTACCAAAACAAGCACTACAATATTTTAAAAAGTGGCTAAATAATGTACAGATATTGGACACAAACAGACTAACGAAACAAGCAGGACAATATAAACAAAAAATGGCTATAACATGTACAGAGAATGGACACAAACAGACTACCAAAACAAATACTACAATATAAACAAAACTGGCTGCAACGTATAAAGATGAAGGACAAAAAACAGACTACCAAGACAAGTACTACAATGTAAACAATATTGTCTACAACATGTACAGAGAATGGACAAGACAGACTATCAAAACAATCACTACAATCTAAACAAATGTGGCTATAACATACACTGAGGATGGACACAAACAGACTAACAAAACAAGCACTATAATTTAAACCAAATGTGGCAAATCATTAACAGATAATGGACACAAACAGACTACCAAAACAAGCAAAATAACCTAAATTAAAAGTGGCTACAACATGTACAGATATTGGACAAAAACAGAATACCAAAACAAGCACCAAAATATAAACAATATAATCTACAACATGTACTGAGAATGGACAAAAACAGACTAAAATAAGAAGCACTACAATTAAAACAAAAGTGGCTAAAACATGTACAGAGGATGGACACAAACAGACTACCAAATATAGCACTACAATATAAACCAAAAGCAGCTACAATATGTACAGAGGATGAAAACACAGACTACCGAAACAAGCACTTCAATATAAACCCAAAGGGGCTACAACATGTATAGAGGATGGACACAAACAGACTAACGAAAAAAGCACTACAATATAAACCAAAGTGGCTACAAGATGTACAGAGGATGGAAAAAACAGCCTACCAAACAAGCACAACACTATAAAACAAAAGGTGCTAAAACATGTAAAGAGGATGGACACAAACAGACTACCAAAGCAAGCACTAAAATATATACCAAAATTGGCTAAAATATGTAAAGGAGGTGGACAAAAACCGACTATCAAAACAAGCACTACAATATAATCCAAAGTGGTTACAACATGTACAGAGAATGGACACAAAGGGACTACCAAGGAAGCAATAAAATATTAACCAAATGTGGCTACAATATGTACAGAGGATGGACACAAATAGACTACCAAAACAAGCACTACAATATAAACCAAATATGGCTACAACATGTACAGAGGATGGACAGAAACACACTAACAAATCATGCACTACAATAAAAACAAAAGTGGCTAAACCATGTACAGAGGACGGCCACAAACAGACTAACAAAACAAGCAGTACAATATAAAAATTGGCTAAAACAGGTACAGAGGAAGGACGCAAACAGAATACCAAAAGAAGAAATACAATATAAAAAATGTGTATAAAACATGTACCGAGGAATGACACAAAAAGTCTAATAAATCAAGCACAAAAATAAAAAAAAAAATTGTCTCCAACATGTAAAGGGGATGGAAACAAACACACTAACAAAACAAGCACTACACTTAAAACAAAAGCGACTATAACATGTACAGAGGACGGCCACAAACAGACTACAAAAACAACCAATACAATATAAGCAATGTGGCTACAACATGTACAGAGGATGGACACAAACAGACTAGTAAATCAAACACTACAATACAAACAAAGGTGACTCCAACATGTAAAGTGGATAGACACAAACAGACTACAAAACAAGCACTACAATATAAACAATATTGGCTACAACTTGTACAGAGAATGGAAACAAACAGACTACCAAAACAAGTACTACAATATAAACATATGTGGCTACAACATTTAAAGTGAAGGACAAAAACAGACCTACAAATCAAGCAATACAATGTAAAAATGCGTCTAAAACATGTACAGACGATGGACACAAACAGACTACCAAAACAAGCACTAAAATATAAACTAAATTGACTATATTATGTACTTAGTTTGGACACAAACAGACTACCATAACAAGCACTACAATATAAACAAAAGTGGCTAAAACTTATACAGAGTATAGACACAACCAGACTACCAAAACTAGCACAGAAATATAAAAAAGGGCCTACAACATGTATAGAGGATGTACAAAAACAGACTACCAAACAATCACTACAATACAAACAAAATTGGCTACAATATGTACAGAGGATGAACACAAACAGGAAACCAAAACATGCACTACAATATAAACCAAAAGTGGCTAAAACATGTACAGAGAATGGACACAAACAGACTAATAAAACAAGCAAAACAATATAAAAAAATTGGCTACAACATGTACAGAGGATGGACACAAACAGACTAGCAAAACAAGCAGTACAATATAAATCAAAGTGGCTACAATATTTACAGATGATGAACACAAACAGATTAACAAAACAAGCACTACAATATAAACGAAAAGTGGCTAAAACATCTACAGAGTAAAGATACAAACAGAATAACAAAACAAGCAATAAAATATAAACCAAAATTGGCTACAATATGTACAGGTAATGGACAAAAACAGACTATCAAAACAAGCATTACAACATAAACCAAAGTGGCTACAACATGTACAGAGGTTGGACACAAACAGACTACCGAAACAAGCACTAAAATATAAACAAAAGTGGCTACAACATGTACAGAGAATGGACACAAAACGACTACCAAAACAAGCATTACAATACTAACCGAAATTAGATACTATATGTATGGGAGATGGACAAAAACAGACTACCTAAACAAGCAATACATTATAAACCAAAAGTGGCTACAACATGTACAGAGTTTGGACACAAACCGACTACTATAACAAGCATAGAATATAAACAAATGTGGCTACAACATATACAGAGAATGGACACAAACAGACTACCAAAATAAGCACTACATTATAATCAAATGTGGGTACAACATGTACAGATATTGGACAAAAACAGACTACCAAAACAAGCACTACAATATAAACAAAAGTGGCCAAAACATGTACAGATATTGGACAGAAACAGACTACCAAATCTAGCAGTAAAATATAAACAAAAGTGGCTAAAACATGTACAGAGTATGGACACAAACAGTCTAGCAAAACGAACACTACTATATAAAGAAACCTGGCTACAACATATAAAGAGGAAGAAAAAAAACAGTCTCCCAAGACAAGTACTAGAATGTAAACAATATTGTCTACAACATGTACAGAGAATGGACAAAACAGACTATCCAAACAATCACTACAATATAAACAAATGTGGTTATAACATATACTGAGGATGGACACAAACAGACTAACAAAACAAGCACTATAATTTAAACCAAATGTGGCAAAAGCATTAACAGAGAATGGACACAAACAGACTACCAAAACAAGCACAATAACATAAACCAAAAGTGGCTACAACATGTACAGATATTGGAAAAAACAGAATAACAAAACAAGCACCAAAATATAAACAAAATTATCTACATCATTTACTGAGAATGGACAAAAACAGACTAAAATAAGAAGCACTACAATAAAAACGAAAGTGGCTAAAACATTTACAGAGAATAGACACAACCATACTTCCAAAACTGGCACTTAAATTTAAAAACGGGCTACAATATTTACAGAGGATGGACACAAACAGACTACAAAATATATCACTACAATATAAACCAAAATTAGCTACCATATGTACAGATGATGAATACACACTCTACCAAATCAAGCACTTCAATATAAACAAAATGTGGCTACAACATTTACAGAGGACGGACAAAAAGACTACCAAAACAAGCACTACAATATAAAAAAATTGGCTACAACATGTACAGAGGATGGACACAAACAGACTACAAAAACAAGCACTACAATATAAACAGAAGTGGCTACAAGATGTACAGAGAATGGAAAAAACAGACTAACAAACAAGAACTACACTATAAACCAAAAGGTGCTACATCATGTACAGAGGATGGACACAAACAGACTACCAAAGCAAGAACTAAAATATATACCAAAATTGGCCAAAAAGTAAACGAGATGGACAAAAACAGACTATCAAAACAAGCACTACATTATAAACCAAAGTGGCTACAACACATACAGTGAATGGACACAAAGAAACTACCAAGGAAGCAATAAAATATTAACCAAATGTGGCTACAACATGTACAGAGGATGGACACAAATAGACTACCAAAACAAGCACTACAATATAAACCAAATATGGCTACAACATGTACAGAGGATGGACACAATCAGACTAACAAAACAAGCAATAAAATATAAACAAAAGTGGCTACAACATTTACAGAGTATGGACACAAACAGACTACCAAATCAAGCACTACAATATAAAATAATTTGGGTACAACTTTTACAGCAGATGGAAACAAACGCACTAACAAAACATGCACTAGAATTAAACCAAAGTGGCTAAACCATGTACAGAGGACGGCCACAAACAGACTAACAAAACAAGCACTACAATATAAAAAGGTGGCTAAAACATGTACAGAGAAAGGACGCAAACCGTCTACCAATACAAGAAATAAAGTATAAAAAATGTGGCTACAACATGTACCGAGGATGGACACAAACAGTCTAATAAATCAAGCACAACAATACAAAAAAATTGTCTCCAACATGTAAAGTGGATGGACCCAAACACACTAACAAAACAAGCACTACACTTAAAACAAATGCAGCTGCAACATTTTCAGAAGACGGTCACAAACAGACTACAAAAACAAGCAATACAATATAAGCAATTTGGCTACAACATGTACAGAGGTTGGACAGAAACAGACTAGTAAATCAATCACTACAATACAAACAAAAGTGACTCCAACATGCAAAGTGGATAGACACAAACAGACTACCAAACAAGCACTACAATATAAACAATATTGTCTACAATATGTACGGAGAATGGAAACAAACAGACTATCAATACAAGTACTACAATATAAATATATGTGGCTACAACATGTAAAGAGAAAGGACACAAACAGACTAACAAATCAAGCAATACAATGTAAAAATGCTGCTAAAACATGTAAAGACGATGGACACAAACAGACTACCAAAACAAGCACTACAATATAAACAAATGTGGCTACAACATGACAAAGGATGGACACAAACACACAACAAAAACAAGCATTACAATATAAACAAATGTGTATAAAACATGTACAGAATTTTGACACAAACAGATTACCAAACAAGCACTAAAATATAAACAAAATTGACTACATTATGTACTTAGTTTGGACACAAACATACTACCATAACAAGCAATACAATATAAACAATAGTGGCAAAAACATGTACAGAGTATAGACACAACGAGACTACCAAAACTAGCACTGAAATATAAAAAAGGGGCTACAATATGTACAGAGGATGGACAAAAACAGACTACGAAACAAGCACTACAACATAAACTAAATTGGGTACAAAATGTACAGAAGATGAACACACACAGGAAACCAAACAAGCACTGCAATATAAACCAAAAGTGGCTACAACATGTACAGAGAATGAACACAAATAGACTAATGAAACAAGCACTACAATATAAAAAAATTGGCTACAACATGTGCAGAGAATGGACACAAACAGACTAGCAAATAAAGCAGTACAATATAAATCAAAGTGGCTACAATATTTACAGATGATGGACAGAAACAGATTACCAAAACAAGCACTACACTATAAACCAAAAGTGGCTACTACATCTACAGAGGAACGACAAAACCAGAATACCCAAACAAGCAATAAAATATAAACCAATATTGGCTACAAAATGTACAGGTAATGGACAAAAACAGAATAACAAAACAAGCATTACAATATAAATCAAAGTGGCTACAACATGTACAGAGGATGGACACAAACAGACTAACAAATCAAGCACTAAAATATAAAACAAAAGTGGCTACAATATACATATGATGGACACAAACAGACTACCAGAGCAAGCACCACAATATAAACCAAATGTGGTTACAACATTTACAGAGTATGGACACAATCATACTAACAAAACAAGCAATACAATACAAACAAAAGTGGCTACAACATTTACAGAAAATGGACACAAACAGACTACCAAACAAGCACTACAATATAAACAAAAGTGGCTAAAACATGTACAGAGGATGGACACAAAAAGTCAACCAAAACAAGCACTACAATTTAAAATATATTGGGTACAACATGTACATGAGTTGGACACATACAGAATACCAAAACAAGCACTACAATATAAAATAAATTGGGTAAAACATGTACAGAGTTTGGACACAAACAGACTACCAAAACAAGCATTACAATGTAAAATAATTTGGGTACAACATGTACAGGGGAAGGACACAAACAGACTAGCAAAACAAGCACTAAAATATAATATAAATTTGGTAAAACATGTACAGATGATGGACACAAACAGACTACCAAAACAAGCACTACAATATAAAATTATTTGGTTACAACATGTACAGAGGATGGACAAAATCATACTACTAAACAAGCACTACAATATAAACAAAAGTGTCTACAATATGTACAGAGATTGGACACAAACAGACTACCAAAACAAGCCCTAAAATATTAAATACATTGGGTACAATATGTACAGAGGATGGACACAAACATTCTACCAAAACAAGCACTACAATATAAATAAATGTGGCTAAAACATGTACACAGGACGGACAAAAACAGACTTACAAAACAAGCACTACAATATAAACAAAAGTGGCTACAACATGTACAGAGGATGGACACATACAGGCTACCAAAACAAGCAATAGAATAAACAAAATGTTGATACGACATGTAAAGAGGATGGAAACAAACAGACTACTAAATCAAGCACTACATTACAAAAAAAGTGGCTACAACATGTAAAGGGAATGAACACAAACTGACTACCAAAACAAGCACTACAAAATAAATATAGGTGGCCACAACATGGAAAGACAAAGGATACAAACAGACTACCAAATCAAGCACTACAATGTAAACAAAAGAGGCTAAAACATGCAAAGAGAATGGACACAAAAAGACTACCAAACAAACAATACAAATAAACATTTTGTCTTCAAAATGTACAGAGGGTGAACACAAACACACAACCAATACAAGCATTACAATATAAACAAAAGTGTCTAAAACTTGTTCTGTTGATGGACAAAAACAGTCTACAAAACAAGCATTACAATACAAACAAATGTGGATATAACTTGTACAGAGGTTGGACACAAACAGACTACCAAAACAAGCACTAAAATTTAAACTAAATTGGCGACAATATGTACTGTGTTAGGACACAAAAAGACTACCATAACAAGCACTACAATATAAAAAATTGGCTAAAACATTTACAGAGAATAGACACAACCAGACTAGCATAACTGGAACTAAAGTATAAAAAAGCGGCTACAACATATATTGAGGATGGACCCAAAGAGACTACCAAAACAAGCACTACAATATAAATCAATTGTGGCTAAAACATGTACAGAGTATGGACAAAACAGACTACCAAAAAAAGCAATAAAATATAAAAAAATAGCCTACAACATATACAGAGGATGGACAAAAACAGACCAACAAAACAAGCACTAAAATATAAATCAAAAGTGGCTACAACATTTACAGAGGATGGACACAAACACACTACCAAAACAAGCACTTTATTATAACCCAAAATTGGCTAAAACATGTACAGAGGATGGACACAAACACACAACAAAAATAAGCACTAAATTATAAACCAAAAGTTTCAACAATATGTACAGGATATGGACAAAAACAGACAATCAAAACAAGTACTACATTATAAACCAATGTAGCTAAAACATGTACAGAGAATGGACACAAACCGACTACCTATCAAGCACTACAATATACACCAAATGTGGCTTAAACATGTATAGAGGACGGACACAAACAGACTAACAAAACAAGCAATACAATATAAACAATTGTGGCTTCAACATGTAAAGAGGACGACACAAACTAACTAACAAAACAAGCACTACCATATAAAGAATGTGGCTACAACATGTACAGTGGATGGACACAAACAGACTAACAAAACAAACACTACTATATAAATAAAAGTGGCTAAAACATGTACAGAGAATGGACACAAACAGACTATCACACAAGCACTACAATATAAAAAGGTGGCTACGACATGCACAGAGGATGGACACAAACAGACTACAAAATCAAGCACTACAATACAAACAAATGTAGATCCATCATATACAGAGGATGGACACTAACAGATAACGAAACAAGAACTACAATATTAACAATAGTGGCTAAACCATGTACAGAATATGGACACAAACAGACTACCGAAACAAACACTACAATTTAAAATTTCCCAAAACATGTACAGGGATGGGACACAAACACACTAACAAAACAAGCACTACAATAAAAACAAAAGTGGCTACAACATGTACAGGGGATGGACACAAACATACTACCAAAACAAGTACTACAATATAAACAAAAGTTGCTAAAACATAAACAGAGTATGGACACAGACTACCAAAACAAGAACTACAATATATACAAATGTGGCTAATACATGTACACAGGATATATACATACATACTACCAAAATAATCACTAAAACAAGCAATAAAATATAAAACAAATTTGGCTATAACATGTACTTAGGATGGACACAAACAGAAAACCAAAACAAACACTACAATATAAACAAAAGGGGCTGTGACATTTATAAAGGACGTATATATACAGACTACTAAAACAAGCACTACAATATAAACCAAAATTTTGTAAAATATGTACAGAGGATGGACACAAACAGACTACTAAAACAAGCACTACAATATAAACCAAAAAAAGCTACAATATGTACGGGAAATGGACAAACACACTACCAAATCAAGCACTACAATATAAACCAAAAGTGGCTACAAATTGTACAGATAATGGACACACACAGACTACAAAACAAGCACAAAATATAATCTAAAAGTGGCTACAACATGTACAGAGGATGGACACAAACAGACTACCAAAACAAGCACTACAATAGAAACCAAATGTGGATACAACTTGTACAGAGAACGGAAACAAACAGACTACCAAAACAAGCAATAGAATTCGAACTGAATTGGCTACAATATGTATTGTGTTTGGTCGAAAACAGACTACCAAATCAAGTATTACAATTTAAACTAAAGTGGATGCAACATGTATAGAAGTCGGACACATACCGACTACCAAAACAAGCTCTACAATATTAACCAAAAGTTGCTAAAACATGTACAGAGAATGGACACATACAGTCTAATGTAACAAGCACTAAAATATAAAACAATATTTGATACAATATATACGGGAAATGGACACAAACAGACTACCAAAACAAGCGCTACAATATAAACAGAATTGGCTAAAATATGTACCGAGTTTGGACACAAACATACTACCAAACAAGTACTACAATATAAACTAAATTGGTTGCAATATTTACAGAGTTTGGACAAAAACAGACTACAAAATCAAGCACTACAGTATAAACCAATAGTTTCTACAACATATACACAGAATGGACACAAACAGACTACCAAAACAAGCACTAAAATTTAAACTAAAATGGCTACAATATGTACAGAGGATGGACACAAACGGACTACCAAAACAAGCACCACAATATTAAACAAAATTGGCTACAACATGTACACAGGATGGACACAAACAGACTACTAAAACAAGCATTACAATATAAACAAATGTGGCTACAACATGTACAGAATATTTACATGAACAGACAATAAAAACAAGCACTA
>Ga0123355_10008032_pt1 | contig 15909 bp, 12 predicted proteins | sample TergutEmb28metaG_3_FD_89872 | JGI IMG/M metagenome (GOLD analysis project Ga0123355, IMG submission 89872) | Embiratermes neotenicus P1 segment gut microbial communities from Petit-Saut dam, French Guiana - Emb289 P1 | ecosystem: Host-associated > Arthropoda: Insects > Digestive system > Gut ...
AATTCTGTAAATATGAGCAAATAGTAGGAAAATTTATGTGTGTGACGTTTTGACCTCCTGATGATGAGCACATGTGCTCGAAACATGTAGAGGCATGAAATAAACTTATTGTAAAACAAAAATTTTGTGCATCAAATTGGTTAATTACTGAGATAAATATAGTGAGATGCACGGTCAGCAAAACGTAAATGTTTGGGTTTAAAACAACCGCGTCTATTGCGTCTTCAAATGATATCTTCTTACAAAATAGCACGACAAATGAAGCATCACTTGGAATATTTAAAAAAAGCAACAATTAATTCGACTGCAACGAATTAATGTTGGTAACAATTACCCCACCCGAATATAAAGAAAAAGAAGAATGATGTGCTGTTCACTAAAGATTTAAACTAATTTTAACTGTATATTTACTTTATTACAATACGTTTCCGTCAACACAAATGCAACCTGTTTCGACTTGTGAGTCATCATCATCATCATCATCATGACTGTCACAAGTCGAAACATGTTGCATTAATGTTATACTTTAAATGTTAGTTGTGTTGATGGAAACATATTGTAATACAGTAAATATTCAGATAACACTACGGGATGATTTCATTTAAACTAATTTCAGCTGAGTACACTAAGTGCAATTCGCAAATGTACTGATTTTGCTTTTGAGTTATAAAAGAGGCCTGGCTTATAACGACGACATGACAGTTGGTGCTATTCAAGGCTGTTGTTAATTCCAATAAACTTGTGTTAGCAATAAACCAAAATAATGAAATTAAACTCAAATATTTTGCATAAAAAACAAGAATGTGGTTCTCCATTTAAGGATTAGTATCACAGAACATAGCGTGTACTATTAAATTTAATCCGTCCAATAGAATTAAAGTATAATTAAACACGTTTAAAAACCTTTCGCATCATATCTACACACGCTTTTATGTTTTGTTGACCGTGCATCTCGATATATTTGTAAAGAAAAACCAACTTGATGCACAATTCATTCTCAGTATATTTCGTCATCCCCTACATGTTTCGGTCGTATCCGTGGCCCATCATCAGGAGGTACACCGTATGTGTACAACAATTGGTACTTTTCATTCTTTTCAGATGACTGTCTGTTGTCCTGACTGGGTTGAAACACCACCAGGACAACAGACAGCCATCTATAAAGAATAATGAGTCTCAACTGTTCTATACATACGGTTGTACCTCCTGATGACGGGCCACAGATACGCCCGAAACATGTAGAGGTTGACGAAATGTACTGAGAATAAATTGTGCATCGAGTTGGTTTTTCTTTACAAATACCTTCATATACATGTGGCGTATCTGATACGTATATGGAAAGGATCAAATATATTTAGAATTCAGGAAAGTCTTGAGTATTCTGGTATACGACATACATTTGTAAAACAAAGCATGGAGGGTCGATACGAGAACGTTACGGTACTTTAAACTTACCGCCACTCTTGAAATCGGCGAGGTTAGGAATGAGTGGATCTATACCTCTACTGTCCCTCTACACTTCTACGACGTAAACTGAGACATATATACCCTTCAATAATCATTTATTATTTTTGGTTACTTATGGTTTGTAATAAAAGTCGAATTACAAGTATTTTATCTTCCGTAATGACAACATTATTTTGCGAAAGTTTGTGAAACTACTGAGATCTGAATTAGCACTAGAACTGACAACTGCCACCTACAGGGTCTGTGGCCCGCACTAAATATGAATCATTCCATATGCCAGCAACATACTATAGACAACTGTTTTGGCACAAGCTTGGATGTAGCCCACTGCAGCAGGTCACCGAATGACTGTTATTACTCAGGCATTACGAACGCAACTTGTTCACACAGCTTCAGCCAAATCACAACACGAAATACACAAGTGCTATAACATCCCCTTATGGTGAGGGTTTAGAAAGACCCACTTGAAAGCAACATATACGGTTTGGCATGTGATGTCTTTGCGAATTGGAATCTGGATTTTGCAAACTCTTCATCCTCCGGTCCATCAGGAATCTCTCCGGGGAACCAAACCCATCCCGCCCAAACCCCACCAAATACTACAGCGCCTGTTTGCATGGGGGCTTCCAGATAAAGCGTGGATGGCTATTAAACGTCGTTTTCAGAGATGAAATGGCCTTCGGGGTAGGAGGATGAGGGATTGGGATGGGTGGATTTGTGTGCCTGGGTCTCGTAATCCACACGGAACGTGCAGCAACAGAGAAAGAGGGAGAGGTGATGGAGGGGTCAAACCCAGACGACGTAATTTCCTCTCGGGGGACTGCACCAGATAATTCGCATGCAAAAGCTGCGGCAGGGTGAAGAGAGAACTGAGTGACAGAGAAAGAAAGACGAAAAATGGGAAAAAATTGAAGAAATATATTCGATTAGTTTTGTGATTAAAAGACTGCTGACTGAATTTAACTACATGACGCTCCTTTAAACATGTACCAGCAGTATAAATTTAGATGTGTTGGAATACGACTTTGAGTGGAGCTAAAGTTGTCCTTTGTTAAAACGAAGAAACAATATTGGGCGGGGAGGGGAATATAGAAATCTATAAATTCTTAACGTAGATGAGTGGACAGCTTCATGCACCGGGTATTTTATTCCTGGAAAAAGAGCGCCATGTACACACTGAGATAAGGTTGGGTGATCTCCAGAATCAGCTTATGCACCTCGGAGAAGAGAAAAATTTCTTCGCTCTACCCGGAATCGAATACGCGAATCCTCGGTACGCCAGCCGGTAGCCTAGGTTCTACAGCTACCATACTGTACCGCCTAATTACTCTCAGTAACGACCCAAACTTACATTATTTTTAGATATGAAGAGCAGATTTAAATTCGAATAATACTTGCTCCTTTTCAATTCAAAAGCTTTTATATTCCAATCCATATAAAATATAAAGGAAAATTGTAACATTTCTGTCACTTCGTCGGATGTGACTTTTAAGCCTTTCAAAATTAACAAAAAAAAAATGAGGGATGTTGGAGAAGAGGGCCTGAAGAAAATATCTGGACCTAAGAGGGCAGAAACGTTCAGGAATACCGAGAAAACGGCGTAACATAAATTTCAAAACATTTAATATTCTTTCTTTCTTAGTCCGAATTAGGTTAATTTAAGAACAAAGTTAAAACTTATGGGGCGCTTACACAGCGTGACACTTCTGTTTTACTGTCGTATCATAAGTGTACCTTCTGCAGTATTATGTTCATACTTCAGTTTCAGGTCCCAAGACAAGCGCAAGATCATACTACAGCGATGGCAGTACAGACACAAAACACGATATAATATACATTAATTATAAAATAAGACAAAGAACAATAAATATAGCCGGGATAGCTTAATCCCTATAGTGGCTAGGCTGCAGGCTGCTCGATCAGGGGTTTGAGTCCCGGTGGAGACAACACACTTTCCTCGTCTCCAAAACATCCAGACTGACATTAAGGACAAACGAGACTCACAATAAATGGGTTTGAGAGCTATTTACAGCTGCCGGGGCTTGAAATTGGCCTGTGATCTCCATCTGGAGCCGAGATTAAAAATAAGTGAAGTGATACCTCCACCCTCCGCACATGGCGTGGACAGAGGCAATCTTACCTTTACCGTTGCCTTTACCTTTTACGTTTTACAGAACAGCAAAAAGTCCCAAGTCTGGGTCAATTCTGGTGAAGACCCAGCTAAGGGCCAAGAATACGACAATAAAGAAGGTAATTGGATTTGCCACAAACTCAAATGAGGCGATGGATAATTTATACAGCCTTTTCGGAAGGATAGTTTGTACGGAAAAACGTAAAATACATAAACCAAAGCACAGAAGTACACAGACTGATATCTAACAACATACAGACCCCAGACTTTCCTAAAGACAATACTGGGCTAATACACTGTCTAGTAAGACACTGTACTGCTATTAATACCAAATCTGTCAAATAAATGAATACCAGTCACCTGAAGACGGGGCAGATTCAACAAGCCAACGTCGCGTAATTCAAAGACAGCAGTGCCCTGGTGTTTAACTAGAGTGTCAGAGATGTAAAGGCAGACAACACATTTTTATAGACAAGGTTCAGCATACGATCATGCCGTCTTCACGAACTCTGCACCGAATGTCCCAGTATCCTAGCTCATCAACACGCAAACTAGCGAAAATGTTTGTTACTGCTCCGTCTTAAAAATGTTTACAATTTACATGCGATAAACTGCAACTGAATTTGAGGTGACAGGCATATCACTTTTGTTTCCCAAGGGTTTTTTTTTTATTTATGGCTGTATTTGCAGGCTATGTGTGTCATCTCAGTTACATAGCGCACAACTTTAGTAGTCTTGCACCTTAAGCTATTATGTGGATTATATTCGCAGGCTCCCTCTTAATTGCTCAAACAAATTTCCACTCGTTCCGATGGTATTCTCTTGAACGACAAATATTTTTATAAGTCTATACACGTTTCAATATAAACAATTACAACGACTTTATATACAGATTATAAAACAAAGCTCTTCCTGAAATTGTTTACACGCCGCACCATGACAAATCATGGGTAAATGGAGGGAGAACTCCACGAATTCTTAACACTGGTCTTTAGATGCAGTAAGATGTCGTGGTAATTTAGTCCAGGTAAGATACGAATATGTGTAGGTCACATAGTCGATATGGAAGCGATTAGAAGTTCTTCTGTCCTACAGTTCACTGTACTGACTGAGCTACCATAGCTCCCTTCACACACAGCTTTCATAAACTGTACTCGTACCCCACAATCATGCTTATAATGCCCACGTAACTATTTAATGGATGTTTTCTGTACTTATTCAAAATAAAATGCTTTGTACAGTAAAGTTCGCCCTAGAAGAGGCCATGAAGACCCAGAGGGGGAGTAGAGGTACAGCTCTACTCTTTTTTTAATCTTGGCGCTAGTTCGAGGTGGATGGTTAATGTCACGCCCCGGCCGCTTTACCACCGGGACAGAGACAAGATACCCACTGTACACGAGGCCGGATAAGCCCCACTGCCGGTGTGGACGGTTGCGGACGATCTCGCCTCCTACCGCGATTCGATCCCCGGGACCGTCCAGCATGTAGCGAGTAGAAACTGCTTTGTAACGACGCATATTATGTATGAGTCACGTGACATGCGTAAACAGACATGACAGCGCTCGCAGCAATATCACTATAACGTGCAATTTACTGCGACTTCTCTAAATCCCCACAGCCGGAGAGAAAAGGCGAAAGGCGAGTCGGCAATGTGGTGTCGGCTAAACCCTCCGACTACGTGCAAGATAGAAACACCACTTTCAGATCCTCACCTACATATGTGAAAGGGATGAGGTTCCCGGAGGAAATCCCGAAGAAACGAACTGGGAGGATTTGGTCTCTGTCTCTACCTGTCACGCGGAATTAAATGATGGTATAGTAAAGGGGGAGCAAGGCTATAACTGGACCGCATGGCCAAAACCTTGCCCAGACCGTGGTCGTATTCTGTACGGGAGAAAAGCCCTGCCTTTTGCCACATCCTTGTGCAACAACTCACGGTTACGTATGTGAATGGGTTTGTATCCACACAGGATAGGGGAGCGAACGGTCTGCTCAGGAAAAGGGACCATATGGTCTGATACCAGTAAGACTACATCCCTTTCCTGTAAGTTAGTGCTGCCCCACACGAACTGCGATACAGACATACCTGTAACTTTGGCTAACAAAAGTAACTGCACGTAGCAGAGCCTTTCTTGAGCAACAACAGTCCCTCAAATAGTACAACAAAAAAAACCGCATTCAGTGGAACCCGAAGATTCATCCCCATGTTCATAACACCCCGCCACCTGTCTCCATCCTGAACCAGACACATCTAGTCCACGCCATCTTGTACTGTACCTTTAACATATCTTCTAATATTATCTTTCCGTCTACGCCTAGTCTTCCAAGTGTTCCTTTTTCTTCAGTTCTCCCAACCAAAGTCCTGTGTGCACCTCTCCTCTCAACCACACGTGTCACAAGCTCCACTAATCTTTTTTTTTTAAAAAAAAAACACAAACGTTTCGTGAGGCACACAAATTATGCATCTCCTCAATATGCAATATCCTCAGGTTCTCTGTTACCCAGTACTTCATAGGCTCAACCATCCTCCTCATCATTTTCTTCTCGAACACCTTCAGTATATTTTCTTCCCTTGCTGTGAGAGACCTAGTTTCACACCCGTAAAAAAAAGGTGAAATTATAGGATACTAACTTTTTCATACTACATTTATATTATCTGTTCACTGTATGACAACGGACACTAAGCTGTACAAAAAGATCAGGCGTTCAGTACAGAAAATTCAGTCTCTCGAAATTCTGCGCTGAATCTTTGGGTAAACAGTTACAAGTGTTTGGAAGGATCGTAGTACAGAGAGCTTGAGAGGCAAAAAACTCAGCTTAACCATAAAAAAGAAGGAAGTATAACCCTTTTACGTTGCACAGTGTGATTTGAATATTCGGCAACACTGTTGTGAAAACCCCAAATTTCCCAACATCCTGCAGTGTTACTGATCCAAAGAATAACCCATATTCTACAACATCTTTCATCTCAAGCTAACTGTAATATGGACATGTAAAAAATGATGATATTAATGGTCACACTTAGCAAGTATATCAAAACAATTTGTACGTTCACCATAGTAGCCAAGCCAACACTACGACTCAATGGTTTCAAAAACTTTCGTCTGCACCCCAAATCGTGAATCACTTCTACTACCGAAACAATTACCGATTCAGCACTCCACATGAGACATCAAAAGTTCTCATCTTTAGGCACGTTCGCAAAATTTGGAAACGCAACTTTTTACCTTCGTCCTGTCTGCCTGTGTGTATGTCCACATGGAACAACTCGGCTCCCACTCGACGTATTTTCATGAAATCTGACATTTATTTTCCGAAAATCCGTTGAGAAAATTCAAGTTTCATTAAAATATGAGAAGAATAACGGGTACTTTACGTGCATTATCTTTGTACCTTTATGATAACGTCGCGTTCATTTCTTCTCAGAATAAGAAACGTTTGCGAAAGAAGTTTTAGCGAACGTGAAAGCTCGTTTTATATATTCGCAGAGTACAGCCAGCAAGATGCAATGTTTCACAATTTGCTTATTTCTGTAAGACGCTATACATGTTTCAGACGGGTTTTCCGTTCATCATCAGGAGCTCAAAACTGCACATACAACGTCAGGTATTTGTCAGACCGTTACTGCTACCTGCTGCTAGCCTGCGGCTAGCAGCAGGTAGCAGTAACGGTCTGACAAATACCTGACGCTGTATGTGCAGTTTTGAGCTCCTGATGATGAACGGAAAACCCGTCTGAAACATGTATAGCGTCTTACAGAAATAAGCAAATTGTGAAACATTGCATCTTGTTGGTTGTACTCCGCGAATATACTAGCGATGCACAGACCTATGAATGTTAAAATGTTTAATCCCATCAGATTTTTCTTTTTCGAAAATAGTGTCGTTTATGACATTCATTCATTAGTATTCAGCCTTGAAGGCCGGGCTTGGCAGGAACCAGAGCCCAGTCATGTGATCGGTATGGCTCTGGCACACTGCTTCCTGGGCAAGTTCTTGGGGGTAGTTTGCCATTGCTTTCCCCCGTTTATGACATACGTTGAAAGAAAAAATATTACAGCCAGAGAGTCCACAGAAGATAATACCACGCATGGGCATTCCGTGCTGGATAACTAAGGTTACAGACACACACACTCAGAATATGTGTACTTATTGCCTTCCCACGGCAACAATAGTGACGCGAACGCGTCTCGATGTTACGTTTATACATACATTGCCTGTATTTGTTGTGTGCGTGAACTTGCTGCATGTCAATGATAGAAAGGTGCTGAGTCAGTGTGATGAAGTTACAGTAACTGGCCATAATGTCTGCTGGAGAGAACAATCGATGAAGCTCCTCATTATGCACTTTTATCTAGTCTCTTTTTACAACCTCCCTCTTATGTCCAAGCATTCCCCTCAGCAAGTATTTTCTGCCCCTACAGATATGCAACACAGACGAATTGTTATGTCCTGATGTTTGTAAATGTCTAACATTTTGCTTTACCTCCATTCCCATCCCATGATACTATATCTGTACAAAGTGTGTTAACTTAATAGGTCTACGTGTTTATTCAGTTCCATGGCTGCCTTCTCTGTAGTTTGTATGTCTAGAAAGTAAATATTGAAATCAAGAGAAAGTTGATATCACATTTGAGACTGGCTGTACACAATGTAGACAGAACTGGAGGGCAGCTACTTCAGCGCGTATATTGAAGCAAGGCTGGAATGACGTCTCCCGAGATATCCTGCCTGGCAAGGGTCGTCTCGTGGACTTGATCCCGGGGCTTTGCTTGCACGAGTCATTAACTCTCTGGCCGCTAATCCCCCTCCGGTCCAGCAGTCTACATTACTCGCATCCTTTTAGTGCGATATGATACTGCGCATCCCTTCCCCCCTGCACTTACTGTGTGCATCCAAGTTTCTCGAAAATGTGCATTGAGCAGTGCTAGTAATGTGTAGGGTCAGCCAACGAAGTAACATGAAATTCGCCGAAAGAAAAATCAGAAAACTTCAAAATATTATCGGCACAATGGTACTTGATGTCCCATTGTTGTATCATAGGTATACTTTTGCGGGATAAAAATGGCATCAGCCTCTAGTACAGACATCAAATAATTCTCCAAGCTATAATTACTTCTATGACGTGGTAGTAAGAAAAGGTACACAAATCACGGTAAATGTTAACTGAGAATGTGTAATGTCTGCCGTTTACTTCACCTGAGAGAAGAAACAAAATTCAGTAATTCCACCATGAAACACCACGTCTTTTGAGAAGGAGGCCGTAGCTCTGATAGTAAACAAATGTTAAACTAATGTGCACCGACGGACCGTTCATCTCTCCGTAACCTGAACTAAATGAATCCTCCCCACACTTTCGCAAATCATTTCAAAATCAGTAGCAGCATTCTGAACCGTATAAATATCTGAAACATTATGAATCTACAAATTAATTAATTTATTGATTCAGCCAATGACTGCTCACTTTGAAGTAGTTTTCCTTCAACCAAAACTCGTTTCTCTACATTCCCCTGTCGCTAGTACCCTCTTCTGTCATGCCAAGCCTTGTCGTACTCGGTGTTAATCCATCCATCCATCTTTGGGTCTTCCTTTCCTTATTGCACCCTGTGTTTCCCATTCTACGATTCTCTTTGGCAATCTGTTTTCTGCCATTTTCTTTATCAACGTACGGTAACTGCTTGTCTTCGGTTATTTACAATATAAATATTTCTTTAGACCCACAGTTGCTGTCATTGTGACACTTCAGACCTTTACTTTTCTTGATACTGATTTATCTTAAATGACCGACAAACGACGTGCAGGTGCTCTCAGCAGTAAGTGCTACGGTATTTTTTTCAGGATCCAACAATTAAGACGTGTGCATTCATATTAGTAAACACAGATAACAACAGAAATTTTCGCCTATCACCGTCCCAGATTCCCTGTAAGAAACACAAAACACACAAGCGCTAGCCATAAAAAAATGGGAAGCACTGCTTCAGGAAGGAAAAAAAAAAGACACGTTTGTAAGTTTATGGGCGCAAAGCCCGAATCCCCACGACATGACATACTGAGGTGTGGGGTGAGAGGCGGCTGCTTATGCAACCCGCATCGCTCCAGGAAACAGAATCCATGCATGTAAACACGCAGTTAGGCCTTACTGGGTTCTATAAGAAGAAATAGTAGCTATTTTAAATATGTAAGTTAAGCCATTGCATCTTACGAAATGGTATAGATATTGCCCACGTAAAACGTCCGTTCTGGGGTTATGGGAGGGGGGAAGTAGTTTTCCCTTTCCCTTAGAGCCAGACATCTGTGTGCTGTTTTCCATTTCTGGATCCCTCCTTCCTTCAAACAGTGGAGGATGCGAATCTTTAGGGATAATAAATCCAATTTTATTTTACTTGTGGCCTCCCCGTGTCAGGAATCAGCAGAACCTTCAGAGGAGAATTTGGTCCACAATGTCTCCATAGGGCGAGAAATATTTTTCACTTTGTAAAGCCTTGGGCACGGGGAATCTGCATGGGAGCCTTCAAGAGAATGACAGTTCCCTGCAGATACCTGCGGAAACAAGGCGGTGCTAGAGCGTACACTGGGACAGGGTTCGGAGTTTAATGTACAGCAGCTCAACCTAAATGCGTCACTAGCTTCTGTATAAACACGCAATGATGTATCAGTCAAACACAACAAAACTTCATTATGTTTATTATTGTATCAAGGCAACATGTTTCGATTCTTATAGAATCATCTTCAGGCCCTTCTAAGATACAGATCCTTACTTAGCAATGTTTAAAATGCGCTGTGGGATCCCAAACGCTTACATTCTTCATACAATTATGTATCAAATATATGTGTCGTTATGTTCTTATTATAAAATTTGTATAATAAGAAAGTAACGACATAAGAATAATGTTCTTATTATACAAATTTTACAGTAAGAACGTAACGACACATGCATTTTAGACATAATTATGTTAAGAATGTAAGCGTTTGGGATCCCACAGCGCATTTTAAACATTATTAAGTAAGGATCTGTATTTTAGAAGGGCCTGAAGATGATTCTGTAAGAATCGAAACATGTTGCCCTAATACAATAATAAACATAATAAAGTTTTGTTGTGTTTGACTGATACATTGCTGTATATTTATACATGTGTTAAACAATTCGGGATGGCAAACATTAAAAAATAAATAAAAGTTACCAGCTTCGCCTGGTAAGGAAGTTTCAATAAAATACGGATACATTAAGCACGGTTTGAAAATAAAATTTTACAACGAATATCACGCCTGAGAAATCTGAGGTTCTCTCAGCGGTGTTCTTAAAGATGCAAGGCTTCTGGGACGACAAGCCGTGTCGACTGGTGAATGTTTACAAATCTACACGGCATAACATCCCAGATGGTTTGAATCTTCTGTAACACATCAGTATACTCAGGATGTATTACGATGCGTAGGTGTTAATGAACTTACAACTTAAAATATACATCCATCCGTATTTTTCACGCGCCATTCACCTAAAAGCGCCATAATCTGGACCGTCGTGCGCCTAAATATTTGCTTCTTATTGGTGCCTATTGGAGTTGTATCATTTCAGTCAATCATAACCGACACACTTCACTGCTGCAATAACAGTCCATCAATCAATTGCGTTCGGAATATTATTTTAAAGAAATGTGTTTTTATAGGTTTTATCAAAACTAACATCAATATTTTACACATTTATTCACATGAAATGCCATTTAAAAAAGCGGCCCAAAAAGCAACATTTTTTGCTTTCAGTAATCAATAATTATTCTCCGGTCATTTCTACCATACACGGACCACAATTTGTTTTCACCTGTGTTAATGGCATATAAATATATATATATATATATATATATGAGATAATATAAGCAGATCAAGTGGCCGCGCGGTCTAAGGCGCGGGTCTCCGGCCGTTCGCTTGCTGGGATTGCGGGTTCGAATCCCGCCGGGGGCATGGATGTATGTCTCTTGTCAGTGTTGTGTGTTGTCAGGTAGAGGTCTGTGTTTTGGGCCGATCACTCGTCCAGAGGAGTGCTACCGAGTGTGTGTGTGACTGTGATTGTGGAGCCTCGATTATGAGGAGACCCTGGCCTGTTAGGGGGTGTTGCGACATAAGGGCGGTGTGGGGGGGATAAGCAGTTCGTAGCAGCACAGAATAATTGAATGACTAATCCACTTCTGTCGGTAATTTCCTTCAAGCTATTCCCAGCCCATTCAAAGCAGGCAACTATACATTCGAACTGACTTGGTTTAACCGGGACGCCGATGAACTACTTAATTACAAGGGTCTTCAACATGGCATTACAGGTACTCCCAAACCTGGGAAATACAGCAAACCTACAGTTTGATAAGCTTCCAGAGGCATGAATCTAAAGGGGGACAGTCTTCAAATTCATACAAACTCAATAATGGGAAAAGAACCACACAAACAGACAGACAGACAGACAGAAAGGAGAGTTCAATCAATGAGAGTGCTTTTTTTTTTATCCTTTGTGAAGCCTTAATCTTCACTTATCGACCGCAAACACGTCATAACAAAACCACAAAACCAATTTATTTGAAATGTTTTCATTGTTCTTCTTCGACATTGATTTACTACGTCTGGTAGCAACGCTGCCAGGCCGCGTATTTCCTTACCCTCATCACTCTGGTCCAATCATAATGACCAGTCGAAATCACACCACCGTGCGAGACCCAACGGAATTCAGTCTGACAGTTACATAATCATTTGTTGGATAGTTTTAGTGATTGACCCCAGAAGACATTTCTCGACAAGTGTCACGCTAAAGTTCGGCTAAACGTGTAGATAACTTTTTGCGTCTATTAATTTTAGGGCGATTATTTATTTTGGAATATAAAATAGTCTGAAGAAAGCACATAAAATTATGTACAGTTTATTCAAGTGTGAAAACAGCAAAAACACAGCTTCAATTCTGATAACTTGACTGTATGTAATGAAGCAATACCTGCCAATGAATGGAATATATCTTTTCCTGAAATACGCTTTATTTTCTCATTTCGGTGAGCTTAACTTCTCTGTCGTCCTTGATGACAAGATGAACCGCAAAACAGTACCGGAAAACTTCTTGCGCCAATCAAAAGAATGTAAGTAATGTCTAGTTTCCTTGAAACATGGCAGTTTTGAAAATTCGTAAACAACGAAATATCCGCGAATCAATTTGCCCCGCGGTCTGCAAAATACTGCATTACGGTCATTAATCTGGTACTCATATTTCCCCTCCCCTCTCTCAACTTCACCCTCATCTGCAACTCCACTCTTCCACACGGCTGCTTCAACCGCCTCTTGCCAACTTCAAATTCTTTCAGCATCAATTTCTCCCTCGACCCCCTCCTTTCTTCTTGCTCCAGAAAATATCAAGAAAAAGGGGTAAGATGTTATAACAACAGAATGAGCAGTATTTCAGATTTGAAATGAAGACAACAGTGACGGTTATATTTTATTTGCAGCAACTAACTCTGTTCCCAAGATCCCCCCGCTGAACCATTTCAAATGGATCCAGTCCACGGATTCCCTACATTGACCTATTTTTATGTACCAAGAGTTAAGGCGTCAACAAAATTATTTTTATTAATACAACATTATGTTTTATGCTTTGTTGACCATGCATCTCGATATAACTGTGTAAAAAAAAAAACCAACTTGATGCACAACTTATTCTCAGGATATTTCGTCAACCTCTACATGTTTCGGGCGTATCTAGGCCCATCATCAGGAGGTACAACCGTATGTATACAATAATTGGTACTTATTATTCTTTTTAGACGACTGTCTGTTGTCCTGGATGGATTGTTCCAATCCAACCAGGACATTCAGTCATCTAAAAACAGAATAATCTTCTTTCCTCTTTCTTCATGTATTAGTTTTGGTTGTACAGTTTGGATTCAGCATTTTATATACAAAGGCGCATAACCTGACCTCCCGCAGTTGAATGTAAATCTATCAATTAGGTCATTATGAATGATATACATTAAATTTTTTGTGTTTGAATTTTATCCTTATTTTTGTACACCTAATTTTACGACGCGGTAGAGACAAATATTATAGGCCCATGGGGTCGAAAGGCAGGACTGATAAACGATGAATTAGGTAGGATCTGGAGGGCACGGATGGTCTAATTTTCGTGTTATTATCCCAGCATGTTCATGAAGAGACTAAAAAAACCACAAGTTAACAGGTAGGATAGCCGATTGCCTGGACGACATTCGAACAAGCGATCGTCGACATACAGACCTAGTTCTATGCCGCTGCACCGAACACTGTTAAAATCCACTTTAATAACTACCTTTCATCTGCGCCTAGATTTTCCAAGTGTTGTCCTCGCCTGTCTTTCCGACTAACATTTTGTGTACTCTACACTTGCCAGCTCTCCACCAGTGCAACATCCAGAACAAGACTTGCCTCTCTGACTTCATAACCGTGACAGCAATGGGCAACAGTTATGTAGCTCTGAATATGGGGACTAGTTTCAGCTAAGGGGCCCAACTAAGCACGTTTTAACTTCCACCTGACGATGGAGACAGAATCAGTTACCGAAAAGTTCTGTTATCAAAAAGGAGACGATGGACTTTGTCCAACTCATAATGTCAATCTAACAACACCGGTTTGTTACAGATATTCTGTACAATATAAGAAGACTGATGAAGAGACGTGAAGAAAACTGGAATGAATCGCATAAAATCTGGAAAAGTGGGTGCGACCATACACGTCTAAGTACAACTACGGGAACATTGCCAACGGAGTAAGAAGAAGAGACACTGGCCACGGAAACTGCTCCCCACACACAACCCAGAACGCTCTCGTTTTAACAATGTCTTGCTTACTGTGACCAGTATCATGCGCGTTCAACAGTTACCCCCGGCTGACATGCAAACCTTTCCGTGAATCACAAAACTCACCGTCAAATGCTGAAATAACCACGCCCTCAAGATGTTGGTGGCCACTTTAGGAAATATGCCGCGTTTCTTCTGGTTCTTCTTCCCGTTTGTGTCGTCATCTTCCTCCCCCGTCCCTTCACCGCTACCGATACTAGCATTACTCGCATCACCTGAAACAAAACAATGTCTTCAAGCAAACCATACCATCAACAATTCGCTTCACATGGCACAATCACGTGTTTACGACAAGGCAAGGCCAACCGCCGACCATATAAAGTACCATAGCAGTACTTCAAAACCAACAAACAAGTCTGTTTGAACGGTAAGTCTTCCGACTTCTATCCACGAGATTTAGGGTCCGAATTTCAGACGGGTCACGGGTTATACTGGTTAATGTGTTTCGTTGTTTCTCTTAAGTTTCTCTAAAAATATCCCGGCTTATTATCTCTAATCAGGCAATGGGTTCTTCCCTCATTGTATTTGCTTATCTGTTCAACTATAAGTGACAGAAATACAACCAACAAAATCAACGTACTTACGGAGAAATCCTCATTATGTATAATTAGTCTTCCACAAGTTTCAGCCATCTTGGGTCGTCGCTATGAAAGGGCTTCAAGTGGTTACAAAGAGAAGTACACAATGACACAATACTGCGTGTATTAACAAAGGACTTACGCACGTACAAATATAGAAATACAAAAATGTTAAACTGGTCCGTAACTATGTTTATTGGACCGTGCATCATTGTGATAGTTGAAGAATAAAAGACCAACTTTATGTCACTTGCTATTTTTTTTCACTTCTATGTGCTCAACATGTTTCGGACATTAATATATCCATTATCAGGAGCTTGCGACTATTCTGTTGAATTACCACGTTGGTCGTAATTTTCTTGGTTCGATGTGTGTTGGAGTTTCGGTGTGGTTGGGTTGGAGTGGTATCCGTGTTGCAGGCTGAAGCCTGCAACACGGATACCACTCCAACCACACCGAAACTCCAACACACATCGAACCAAGAACAATACGACCAATGTGGTAATTCAACAGTAGTAGTCGTAAGCTCCTGATAAGCCTGCAACATGGATACCACTCCAATCCAACCACACCGAAACTCCAACACACATCGAACCAAGAACAATACGACCAATGTGGTAATTCAACAGAATATTCGCAAGCTCCTGATAAGCCTGCAACATAGATACCACTCCAACCCAACCACACCGAAACTCCAACACACATCGAACCAAGAACAATACTACCAATGTGGCAATTCAACAGAATAGTCGCAAGCTCCTGATAAGCCTGCAACATGGATACCACTCCAACCCAACCACACCGAAACTCCAACACACATCGAACCAAGAACAATACGACCAATGTGGTAGTTCAACAGAATAGTCGCAAGCTCCTGATAA
>Ga0123355_10008033_pt1 | contig 15909 bp, 10 predicted proteins | sample TergutEmb28metaG_3_FD_89872 | JGI IMG/M metagenome (GOLD analysis project Ga0123355, IMG submission 89872) | Embiratermes neotenicus P1 segment gut microbial communities from Petit-Saut dam, French Guiana - Emb289 P1 | ecosystem: Host-associated > Arthropoda: Insects > Digestive system > Gut ...
ACATGTTGAGACATTGTCAATAATCAACATCCATAATTGACAATAAACCATCTATATTGTTGCATCTTGTTGGTTTTCTTTCCTCGCGCTTTACTCACGATGCACGGTCACAGGAACATAAAGTTTCCATACAAAGTTAAGAACCTCTGATCCCCAGCAAATTGCAGGCTGAACGGCCCTCAACACACTTTCGACTATATAGGAAAGACAAAACACCTGCCCCTACCTGTAATTAATACAGTGGCAAGGACCGTAAACAACCACTTTATTGGGATGTAAATAACCAACCTATTTTGTCAACATGTACTGTTATTGGTGTCGAGATGAATCTCATATCCTGATCTTTACAGTTCATTGCAATACTTCATGGTAACAAGAAAAATTACAGACGTATGTCTCTAGTCCTGGGACTAGAATTTCAGAGCTGAATGAGAGACGACATCTTAGATAAAGGGGGAGAACAAACTTTTTCGACACTGATCGACGTACAGGAGATCTCGAAAGTATCTGCCATCAAATTTCTTGCTGAGCGTTCTATCTTGTCATATGATGGATGTACAATTCTGGACGCTTTAACCCCCCACATTCACCGTTTGTCTGCCGTATCAACTGTTCACGGGTCATCGCATGATACGCTTTGTACAATCACGCTGAATGTTGCAGCGCATCAAGAGACAATATACCTACACAACGAACTTTACGTAATAGAAATTGTGTGTAATCAGATTCTGTTATCAACTATGTCACTGAAAACTAGAAAATAACTTTGTTAATTACGGAGGTAAATGTTAATATTTTACATCATGTGCTGGATGCAATATATCTGCATGACATTTTTCTGCTTTCGTACTTCCTGTGCTTCTAAAATGCATTGTTTGACCCAAGCGAGAAAATTAATTTTCACAGAAAACATTTATTAGTGCCTGGAGTAAGAAAAAAACACTTCAAAATGAAAAGCGAAGTAAAAGTTATTCTACGCAACATATATATTGCTCTTGAAAGCCCTGAATCAACAGATGAAATAAAATATGAACAGCCCAGATTTATTGGACACGCGCCCAAGATGTAATGTTTTGCATCTAATTACCACCAAGACGTGTCTAAAAAATAATTTATGTTACCTGCTTGGAAAAAACAGCCTCTTTGTATCTCTTAATGAATATGCGCGCAACAAACTTATGTTCATGTGTGCGTGTGCGAAAGGTTTAAACCTTTCGCACACGCACTGAATATTACACAAATATATTAATAATTAGCAAATCAAGGCAAAAAACAAGTGGATAGTATGGATATGAGAATAAATTTCCGAATACCTAATGGGAATAAACTGGCGTAAATTTCCAGTAGAACGACAAATAGGAAATAAACACTATTTAGATACTCTATTCTCGTTGAGGCAGAAAAAAAGTCATGCAAATATTTAATGTCTATTTAAATCTACTTTTTAATTACACCCATACTATTCAATTTATATTGCTCCAAGGTTTTCGATAACAAAACATACATACAAACAAATAGTCGATATTTGCTTAACTGAATTTCTTGCTTTTGTATAGTAAGTTGCGCAATACACATACTAGAATATGGCAATCTAGTCGCAAAGTATGGAAGATGTTTTCTAACTAGAGTGAACTTACCAAAGCTGGAGAAAATCTTACAAAGATGCAGCCTTACAGCACAGGTAGGTAGTACATGCAGCCACTTACCTGAAAAATGAAGCAAACATTTTAATTTTTTCATATTCAAGGACATCGAAAAACGTTGAACGAAAAGACTTTAAATTTTTTCTGAAGTATAAATATCGATTTTAAAAATAAATAAATATTTCCACTTTCTCCTATCTATCTAAACATTCGCCCGATTTATTTACTTGTTTATTTATTTATTTATGCTTCTAACTTATCTATGTGCACACTTGTCTGCCTAAATGTACACCATGATTACACAAGCAAAACATTCGAACCAATTTTAACTTATAATTTCACATTGTTTTTCCTTCATTAAGTATATAATATTAAGACATGTAAAAATGATGTAATATAATGGTGTTCTTTACGTCACAGTGTAAACTCCTTTATTAAAGTTTAAGAAGTTTTTTTATATATTTCTGCTTATACGTGAGATTCAGAAACAAGTACTGCTAACTAATTTGGATCAAAGCCACCAGGCAGAGAATAACATATTTTTAGATAAAATAATGAAATGCCAATCTAGAAAATTGTATGACAACTCTTACGTATTTTAGAGGATAGTGTTTACATAGGTACCAGATGTGCTTCTGCAGCGTACAAAGACGTAAGGAGTACTGAACTGATAAATGAAGAATAAAATCCCACTAGATGCCACTTATTAATTTATTATGCTTATGTTAGGCTCAACATGTTTCGGGTACCATTATGCCCATCACCAGGAGCTCACGACGATAGCGTTGGTTACCACATGGGCTGTCTGGTTCTCGAGTTGCTGCCGGATGGATGGTTAAGTAGAGGCAGGATGGATGAGTGTCCAGACCGAAGGCTGTAACACGACATGCTGAACCTAACATAAGCATAATAAATTAATAAGTGGCATCTAGTTTGATTTTACTCCTTTATGAAGATGATGCACGGTCCAATACACATCAAAATGAGTGCTGAACTGGTTTAAGTGTGAGGGCCGTTTTGCAAGGAATATTGTTGTGATGTGGTCTTGTTGTAACATTGGGCTGTACCGTGTGTAATGTAACTAAAGGAATGTATTTTGGAACATAAAGATCGTCATTATTACATAACATTATTAATATCTGGTATTACTTACACATATTTGTTGCATATACGAGGCTTATTCAGAAAGTAAGTACCATTTCGCTGTAAAAAAATCGAATAAAGTTTCGTACAAAATTTTATTGTTATCAGATTCTACATTCTTTAAACTATTTTCCCACATATTCGCCGCCATTATTGAGGCACTTATCGTAGCGAGGCACAAGTTTTTGTGTACCCCCTTCATAGAATGCGGCCGCCTGCGATGTTAGCCACTACTGACAATGTCATAGAGTACAGTCCTTGAAATCTGGGGAAAGCGCACAGACAGATCAGAAATTCTGAAATGTCTGTCGTCACGCACTCTTTCGTTGATCTTGCCCACCAAATCACCATTCACCAAGGATGGACGCCCACTTGGCGCCTCATCGTGCATGTTCTCTCGTCTTTCGTTGAACATCCGAACCCATTTCCTAACCATGCCATCACTCATCGCATTGTCACCATATACTTGACAGATCTGGTGATGAATCTCACTTGGTAGCACATTCCTAGCGTAAAAACAACGAATTACAGACCGTATTTCACAGTCGAAGATCCCTTCAATTGTCTTAAACATGTTTAACGCACAGGAACAAATATAAACATAAAAGGAATTTCACGAAATGGCGTCTGTGGCTTCTCAATTGATACAGGAAGTCACTGAACATGCGCAAAGTGAGTCTCGAGGATGCGCGAGAGATATGCGCAGATGGTACTTACTTTCCGAATAACGTACGTCTAACATTACTGACAGCAAACCAAAATGGAAAAGAGAACGTAACATATAAAGGACGATTCTGTTGATAACTGTCGTTGGGTGTAATATACTTACTCCCGATGTATTGGGACAAGACGTCCTGCAGGTTAAAATTATTTTACAGCTAATATCTGATTTCATCGAGACATATTATTTGTTTTACTTCGCCTTCCTTCATTTTATCACACTAAATGCACTGCATAAAACATTGTAATTATAAAGTCTGTATACATGCAATTTGCTCCTCCTCCTATACTTCTACCTTTTGAAAGTAATTACATTTCAGGCCTTCTTTAAAGAAACAATCTACTTTGTCAAATCAGAGTGCGGCATTGATTTCCAACTTTTTTGGAGTAAACACCTAAGACTGCTCTATTCGTTTTACAGTCTTCAGATTTTGGAGTAAAAAGGCCAAAGACAAAATATCACTAAATAAATGGTAGCAAGTATTTTCCGAATTTAATCTTCGCTTTGAATTCTTCGTGAAAGTAAGTTTGATCTGTTACTATCCTTATTAATACCTAACTTGGCATTTATTGAGTATATTATATTTTATTTTCTACGTTCTCGTAACTTTTATATGCTCGTGCAGATTTCTGTTACAATGCAGGGTTTTATATAATCGGCAGTTGCAAACCGATATGACATACGTTGAATGGAAAGTTGACAAGTTAAATCTACATAGAGTATTAAAAAGTGAAATGAAAATCAGAATATTAATAGCGACTGCAAAAAACACACAGTAATTCAACAGTGCAAGCTTTTACTTGAAATATTGATAACTGGTGCATTTATGTCGCGCGACGTGTTATTAAAATTTTTTTAAAGCTTCCACCAAAATCTGTTGAATCCAGGCCAAACCTCATAATTCCGCTTACGTTTATATTTCTCAGAATATTTCTCAGTCAGTCTGTTGATATTTAAAAATGACTTCCAGATATCACGGTCCAAATTATTTAAAATCTTAACTCTACTATAACCATAACCATAAGAATCGATTGGTGAATACTAAACCACGTTTCGGAGGATAATAAATTTTCCATCTTCAGGCTCAAGTGACAAACCTAAAAACCTAGGTAACTATTCGCCAATCGACACGTCTTAATATTCCACAAGACTTGAATTTTCATCCAACGACGCTACGAGAACTACAGATCTAACTTAACCAACTAATTCAGCATTACAAACCTCTATCCTATTCCTGTTAAATTCTTCAGACAGAGGACAACCTTTGAACTTCTGGTCTAATTAGAATGCCTTCTGCAGTTTGCGCGTGGGTTTTTATGTGTGTGAGCGAATGAGTGTGTGTGTGTGTGTGTGTGTGTGTGTGTTTGCCGGTTCGCGCTGAAACGTGAGCCTTACATCCAGTGCTGCCTTTTAACTGTAGTATTTCATCGTTCTGTCTTGTAATGCCGATGGAGCTTATCTGGTTTACCCTTTATGGAAACACGTGTTTGACAAACAGCAGTAACGTAATTAATCTTCTGACTGTCTCTTTTCTACTTGCAGGTGAGTACTGGAACCGTCTGAAAGTCATATGAAGGTGTGAAACTCTTTATCTTATGCTGGTGAGGACCACAAGGTACAGAGTTCTACGAAACTGAAGACACAAAAAATAAGAAAGGAACAAGAACCTAAGGTATAAGTTCGGAACGCAATAAGGCCATCAACATAATCGCTGGAATCCTATATAACAGAAGTGACTGATGTTTCCTGAGAGATGAAGTGAAATTATTTAAATAATCCCAAATAAATGCACGCATATTCAAAACACATATATTATACACGTATATTTGGTCTGTATATTCTCCTACACATTCCTGCTAGGTAGAGTCATCGCCAGGAAAAAGATGATAAAAGGGATGAAACAGGCATTGAAACACAAACACAAAACTTCGTTAAGGGTACAAAAGGCACGTACGAGACATTGCAGTGAATTGTAAATATTTTGTGTACCCTCGAGTGTACTAACACATTTTTACGTATATAATATTATTTAATTCACGGAATGTAATTTTACTCCAAACTGAAATATAACTGAAGAAAGCAGGAACGTGCGTGTATTGCAACAGAGTGGCTCTGCCATCCATGTCAACTACGTGCATTTTCCGTCCGGGACGGTAATAGAAGCTCAAATTTCAAAGTAACCTGACTGAATAATATTTGGTGGTGGTGGTGGTGGTGGTAGTAGTCGTAGTAGTAATAGTACAGTACTGTTAGTATTAGTGTAGAAGTAGTAGTAGTGCAGTGGTAGTGTAACACTAGAGTAGTAGTAATAGTGTAGTTGTAGTATTAGTGCATGTATAGTATTAGTGTAGTGGTAAGTACGTGTATCACATGTTGTAACAACACTACAGCTATAATTTATAACATAGAGACGTGGATTGTTCTGCGTAAAAGTAAAAATAATAATATAATATTAGCACCGTATGTCACCCACTTTTTACATGATATATAATATTGTGATTAACATTTCTTTTCCATCACTATGACGATTTTAGTAATTTTTGATGACTTAACCTTATAAATATCATGGAATATTATAATGTACTGCAAGCTATGGATTGGGGAGATGAAGAAGAAAGCGGGCTTTATCTATTTTAAGTTAGTAACTGAAAATTTTGCTGGAGACGTTAAAATAAATACGAGTACTTCAGCCGGCTGGATTTAAGCCGGTCGGTTTATTATACTAGCTTGCAAAGCGGCATCCCTTTTAACGGAAAAAGCACAAATTGCATGTAGCTGAAGATAAAGTGTTCAGGATCTTGATTTAAGGCTGAGTTAAGTCCATAATTTAGAGTCTTGCACAAAGGGTGACTTCATTTGTAAAATGCTCTTATGACGCTCCAGAAGACTTAGAAATGATATGTTGCTGCCTATCCAGTATTTGGTGTGGGCAGTAGAATGAGCAAACTCTGAGGATGCCTCTTATGTTCTTACTATTACCTTCGTTTATATAAACTGTTGCGTTATTTCGCCTGCGTGTGGGCAATGGTGGGGGCTGATACATGTAGCGAACGAGTGTATGTCATTATATTTACTTACAATGAATGTGTTGCGTTTAATTTCATGTTATGTTTAATAGACACGTGAGTTTTACGGGCCGCCTGTTACGTGAAATATTTGACCGACTTATTTGTTTGTTAGCTCAACTATTAATTAATTAATTAATTAATTTATTTATTTATTTATTTATTTACTGGAACGAATGATCCGACATTTTTTGAAAACACATTTTCGCTGACTTCAATTTTTCTTCTTCTTCTTCTTCCTCCTCCTCCTCTTCTTCTTCTTCTTCTTCTTCTTCTTCTTCTCCTCCTCCTCCTCCTCCTCCTCCTCCTCCTTCGCCGCCGCTTCATGGCACAAGCCTGTGCCTACCTCACATATCCATTCCACCTCTTCTAAGCTCTCCCTCCACATCGGCGTTCTCTCGTTTTGCACTGCAGAATCTCTCTCATATTCTTTAATCTGTTGTTGTAAACAAATGGTTTATTCTTTCTCTGGTTTCATATGTTATATATACATATATATATATACATACTATCTCTGTCTTCGGTTTTTAAGTTTCAGTTCCATGCACATATCTATTTCATTATGGGTTCCTAATGCTGTAGCCACGTGACGTAAATTGCTAAAGACCCACATGTTTTGTGCAACAGCAACGTTGTAACTTTCTGTTCTTTGTGTATCCAATTTAATTCTCGACAAGTGTTAACCATCTTCTTCAGTCTCCGCAAGCACATTCTAGGCTAATAAAATCAAATAATCCAGGTCTGTCCATGCCTTCTGACAAATAATAATAATCGCAGCACATCTGTAGTTACAAACATATTCTTGTCATTAAACAATGTGCTAATTACATAAAGCTCTCGCTATACAGCTAATGGTACACATAATCACCAATACGGCTGCCCGTTTCGGGTTCAAAAGAACGCCGTCCTTTTTCAATGAATTTTCTCCTACTTATTGTCAGTGTGTCTAGGCAAATGCTGGGATATTGTCGTAAAGTAGGTCACGGCCACTTCCTTCCACATCTTTCCAATTCATGATCTTCTGTCATCACAAAATTGGATACTAAATAATCTGCGTTGCTGCCACAGCATCGTTAAACACACACAAATAATTTCATGCATCGTTGTATATGCGTAGAGAAGAAAAACCAACTAGATGTTACTGAATGATTTATTACACTTATAATCTGCTCAACATATTTCGGGCACTTATATGCCCATCATCAGGAGCTCGAGACTATACTTGTGTTATTGCCGCATGTTGTGTGCAATGCCTTGGTTGCTGGTGGTCGGCGGTTAGGTGCAGGGCAGCAGGCTATGCGTCCGGGATGAGGGAAATTGTGCGAGTGCAGCCGCACAATTTCCCTCATCCCGGACGCATAGCCTGCTGCTCTGCTCGTAACAGCCGACCACCAGCAACCAAGGCATTGCATACCACATGCGGCAATAACACAAGTATAATCTCGAGCTCCTGATGATGGGTATATAAGTGCCTGAAACATGTTGAGCAGATTATAAGTGCAAATAAACCATTCGGTAGCATCTAGTTGGTTTTCTTCTCTACGCACACGTACACACAAATAAATAGATGAGGGCACAACGTCTGGCTGATTTTTCTAGTCATCCTTAAACCATATGAATATTTCTGCCAAAAGTAGTAAGCCAAAATATGTAGCCATAATAATGATATATGTGAACTGTAAAATTTGGTGTTTAAAACTGTTAACTTAATACAATAAACAGAAATTATCGAATAGCACCACAACATAACACTTAAATATAGGGATAAATTAACAACATTACAAACGAGTAGATCAGTCATTTCACTTCACTTCACTAACAAGCACGTTTCAAGGTCTCTGATTCCATAGATATGAATAGAAGACGGGATTTATATTCACGGTGCCAAGTGTTAAGTGTATAAAGTCAGAAGTTAGTTGCCTTCAATGTTTCTTCCTCACCGCCAAGTTTATTTTCTTTACCGGATGTGTGAATCCTGAAGCCACGTGTAGTGCCGTCGTGCCTATACATACACGCGCTCGAACATATGTACAAAAGTACGGACAGTAAAGAAAGAAGTTTATTAAAATGAATTCCCCCCTCCCCCCGGCCCAAACAAAGTCACGTGTACACGTTTGGTGCAAAAGACGGGGGTTAGAAAGACCCTAACGGTCGACACAAAGTAAGAATGTTTATATGCTAGTAATGTAAAAGTACCGCAATAATTATCAGCACAGATGGCTAAGCAACACGGCGTTTAATATCTCCGTGTAGCCATTATCGTATCCACTCAGAATTTCGGAATTTCTTCTTTTGAATCTCAATCAAGAAACTGGTTTGTGCCCTTCTACATTTGTGTCTCAAATACTCTTATTTTGTAAGGCCTTCAATCGTATTTCCTTCCATGGCAACAGACATAATCGTCACTTCAACAACAATGTATAGACACCGAAGCTGATACAGCGAGTTGCTAGGCAAGGTCACTCTACCGCTTACGTTGTTTTAAAAATTTCAAACTTGTTAACAGCGCATTATAAATAACAAAAAGCGGTGGGAAGATCAGTAGTCAGTTCCGACGTTCAAATTCTTCTTTTATCTCATGTTTCAGAATTCTTAAACACAAATGCGTGTGACGTTTCCAAAGAGCAGAGCTCTTACTTGCCAACAGTAGATCGGGTGAAGAAGAAATTAACAGCCTTTTATAAAATCTGAAATTTCATAAACATTTTCACTCACTCACTCACTCCATGGAGTAGAGTCCTTCTTAAGAGGCTAAACGGTTTTCAGCTAGTCAAGAAATTCCCCGCATTTTATGGAACGCGAAATTTCATATCCGCATTCACAAGTGCCCGCCACCTGTGCCTATCCTGACCCAGATCGATCGAGTCCATGCCCCCACACTCCACTTCTTGAAAATCTGTTTTAATATTATCCTCCCATCTACGCCTGGGTCTTCCAAGTGGTCTCTTTCATTCAGGTTTCCCCACCAACACCCTGTATACATCTCTCCTCTCCCTCATACGCGCTACATTCCCAGTCCGTCTCATTCTTCCCGATTTGATCACCCGAAAATGTTTGGTGTGTAGTACATATCCATTAAATTCCTCATTATGTAGTTTTCTCCACTCCCCTGTTACCTCGTCCCTCTTAGGTCCAAATATTCTCCTCAGCACCCTATTCTCAAAGACCCTCAGCCTGCGTTCCTCCCTCAATGTGAGCGACCTCATAAACAATGAAACATCTTTACAGAATAAAATTAGTTGATCCTGTCCCGCACCAGTTGTATCCAGTTAACCTCATCACACCCCATTTCTTTCAAATCTCTATTAATATTAATCTTCCAACAACGCTTGGTTGTACCAGACAGTATGCTTTATTCATATTTAGCAGCTAAAATGTATAAGCCTTTCTCTTCTCGCCTCTCGAATTTACGCTCAAAGTTTTTTTCCATAATATTTCTTTTGTTTGAAATTTGGTACATATTATAATGCCTACCATTAGCTTTTGTAATTACATTATAACTCTGCCACTTACTTCTGTAAGTAAAGATATTCTCACCAGCCTCTTTGCTAAACCCTGAAACAAAACAGTTCCCTGGAGATAAGAGAACAAATTTTTGCATTTTCAGTAAACAACAGAAGGAATTATCATATTATATGCTTCAAGACTTATATGTTTAGAAATACGACATGAAGATAGGATATTATGTAAAGAGTGGTGGAAGGCATTTTTCTTTCAATACATTTAAATCGATTATGTTCTTCACGCGTTAAGAAGATCAACTTTAACCTGCTGTCGTTATTACAAAACCCTTATTTTAAAAAAATATTACGTAACTGCTCGGAGAGATAAGGCGCCGGGTCTCTCGTAGTTTTGTGCCCACAGTTGCGAGACAAGCCTGTTGACATCACCCTCAAGAGCAGAAAATTCAAATTCGGAATTAATCACTGACCCTTTCATGCCTGCAGATGAGAACGGCACACTCCTTTGAAGCTTCAGTCGCCAGTCACTCAGTGACACGACGGAATATCCCTGAAGAACTATGAAAAAAACTTCATCGCTGCCAACGCCTAAAAATTCGCATAGCTAATTTTGTTTCTTTTAGGAGTAGGAGTTCTCCCTTCTATCTGGAAAGTACAGCTGACCTAGAGTTATATGCTATTCTAACTGGTGTTCTCTATTTAAGTAAATGGATCCGTGTTTACGAAAAATATATCTGTCAACGTAATAGACAAATATAAAATCAGTACTCCTTTAAATATCTCATCTCTCGTCCACCTAATGAATGAACCAAGAAATCAAAGTGCATTAAGAGATTATCAGAAACGTTAGGTACAGCTCTATTATGGTTCTTCTCAACAAAATAGAATTTTGCACTTTTGACAGGATTTAATTTTACTGACAAAATTTTTTACTTACTCAAACTCAGTTTCAAGCTGACAGATGAGAGCCATGGTTATCAGACGTGTTCGCAACACTAAGAAATGCTTGCCACTATTGTTCATGCTTCCGCACCATGATGAATTATGCGATCCATCCGTGTCACACTAGTATCTGTACTTTTGCTGGAGGGCGACAGCATGTGTAACACGAAAAAGCGAGATGTGACGCGCGGTGTCCTTTCTTCTGCTATCGAATCCTAGCGACCAGTTGGTTGGCATGTCCATGTATTGATACCGAGAGAGTGTCTTCACTCACACGCCTGCAGTTGTGCCCACTAAAATATCGTCATTTGCAGCAGCAATAAACGAAGTACCAGGAGATTAAACATTCTGAATATTTTTCTTGTAATATTTTAAAACTTATTTGCTGCTTACAAATGTGTTACTGAATTTCGTATTTTCTTTCTTGGATCACTTATTTCCAAGTGTGTAATCTATACAAATAAATTACCTAACATCACTTAACGGACATCATCCTAAACAGAATGTAAGTGAAGAGTGAATGAACCTTTAAACTTTGGTATCACCAATAATTGCACAATTCTACAACCTACGTATTATATCTATTATGTAGTGCCTGCATAATTCGACATCCTACATGTTTCGGCATTGCAACAATGCCGAAATATGTAGAAGCTAAATAATGGACATAATACGTAGATTGTAGAAATATGCATTTATTGGTGACACCGAAGTTTGAATATATCGTAATGCACGGAAAGAACAATATAAAGCTGAATGAACCTGTAATCTCGATCTGTAAATCCTGTGGACGTGTGTAATTCAAGTTTTTATGATAATATGACCACACTTATAATGGGTGGTTACTGCGTCCGTTAGTTTCCAGTATACATGTAACTCGCTGGCAGGGTGAATTCCATGGCCTTCAGCACAAAAGATGGATCGATGCTGACTGACTTCTCCCTGCATGCACAGAATGTCCTTACCCCAACAGACGGCAGGTCATCTACCTTACAGGTGCAATTCCCCTCCTTAGGCGAGCAGTACAAAAGGGCACCCAGCTGGGAAAAACGCATATACTAATCGGTACCTGGATCAGTAACACATTTATATGCATGACTGGTCTAAGAACCAGTCCCTAGGTGTATTTTGCCTTACACAAGACTCTATGGCCCAGCGTAGTTACACCACCAAAGTGCAGATAGTTGTGACGCAGATTTTCTTGTCGCTGACAGACCAAGCGGTTCTGTCATCTTAGTGGCTAACAGATAACCAATACGTAAATTATGGCTGATACGTGCATAAAAGGCCTATGATCACTTCCACAGCGGAATTACGTAATTCTGAGGCAATATTTTGGACCTGCAGCTGTTTTTGTACAGGGAATTATCCTATTATCCTATCGCAAGGTCTTCACTTCCACCGTTCAATATAGTTAATGCAAAGCGAATGAACATCCATTCCCACAGTAATTTTCGTAAAACTGTAAATATTTCGTCAGTCCCTACTTTATCGAAACCCAAGAAATAAATATGGGAAGCGCCAACTATAAAACCGACACGTATTTTAAAAGACGAATTGTTTTTAATTAAAGGACGAGGATATCCAACCGTATGGCTCTGCTTCAGCGGTGTGCGAAGTTATGATTCAAAACAAGGAAGTATAATTGTTCTTAAAGCCTTCCCGATCGACCTATGAAGGATATATATCGTAATATTCTAAAATAAATAAAACCTGTGGTTGACCCAGCGCTGTTACATTGCCATATATCCAGAAAGTGTCTTAATTTTTATTGATATGATGCATTTTAAAAACATATAAATGCAAGAAAATAGGCGGAATTCAATTACAGTATTAGTCCTAAGTTGTGTAAATATTCACATTCGAGTTTTTGTTGGATTTAATATGATACTCCTACAAATATGTCACCCAGACATTGACCTAAGTTATATTCGAATTCAAATTTTGGTTGCCTTACTTGAGTATGTTAACGGAAATTTTTGTAATTTCGCCAGCCACTGAATGGAGATTCTATTACGTTATACTGTCAAACAGTCCTTTAAGATGGACTTCTTCCAAATGCCTACATACCTAACATTCCTTATCACTTTCCCAACTCATATTTCCTTAAATGATCTCTGAAATTGATAGAGGAGTGTTAAATGTCCCAAATGCCAAATTTTCAAGCAATTTTGTCCAAACCCGAAAGAAGTTCAAGGCTCTGACAGGTATAAGGATTTAGCATGCCCATTAAACATTCGCACATTTTTTCTGTTGTTTTTATCCAAGCCCAGTAATCTGCATGTCAAAGCACGTTCTTACCTTCTCTACTCCACAAGGAACAAATTGAAACTTAACCCTTTGTTTCTTCCGTGTACTTTTTTTGTGGATCTGTTTTGATGGTGACTCTCACACACGTTACTGATTACCCAAAGATCGTTTAACCACCCCCGAAAAGTAAAACCTATACGTACCTATGGTCAAAGCGTTATTCTGTCTGTTTTACAATAACCACCGTTGAAAGAAGCCCCTACATTTATTTTAAAGGCACGGACTATTTAATGGCCCATAAACACGTACAAAATTCTCCTGTTTTTCAGACTACGAGACAGATAATTATCACGAAACGTACCACTAGGCAGTATTCTTGGAATCGAGTTACTTCCAGTGATACTACATACAATAAACTGCTTTGAAGCTACTGTACAAAGACCACGAGCATCCGACTTTCCTTTGCGTGCCTAGTCAGTCGCTGCCTTTATTTCATGTCAAGATCTGCGTCGTTCTTAAACGAGGCCATTGACTACAGAGTCTTAGTCCGCAACGACCCTTCACACAATACTGACAGCAGGTTTCTGCGAATTGGGGACATGTGGAAAATAATACATTTTGCTCATTTTTCAGTGTGCTTCGTTCTAGTTTATTAAACTATGCTTCTTTGTTCTCTTCTTCACTTCCTTCCTCCTTCCCTTATTTCAGTTCTTTGGGGAACACAGAATGTTCCAAACACAAAAGACGGTGTCTTTGTTTTATTTATTTCTGTTTATATTCTCTTGCCGTTTTTCTCTCTCCATCTTTCTTTTCTCGTGTTCTTCCTGGTTTAAATTATAATGGGCTTAACAATAAAATGTGGCATAAGAAGTATACGTGGTTCAAACGCAATGCAACATCACTTTTGGCTGTTTGTGGCATGTTAGTATGAAGCAAAGCAGCAGCCCCATTACAGTCCTGGAGTAGCCCAGAAGGTTCCAGGAAGTTAAGGTTCCCAGATTTCATGACAACGGCACAGGATGGTGGTAAGGTTGTCACCCTTACGCACCGGCCGCCTTTATCCCCAGGAAATGCTTTGGTACTCATTTCTGTTAGAGGTTAAGTCGACCCCAGGGCCATAGTGCGATCGGAAGGATTTTATGTCAATGAAGAATTCAATGAAACCAGCTGGGATCCAACTAGCGACCTTCCGATTTGTAGCACAGCACCTTAACCACGGTGCCATCGCGGTCCCCATGTTAGTATAAATGGCACATAAAACATTCTTGACGTCTGCAAATTCAGTTTCGACTTTTTGTCACACTGAATATTTCGTATATACTTACTACGGCATAATGTAAGAAGGGGCAAGGTGCTCAACCTGCAGTAGCCTGAATTATTACATATAACACACTCCCCACTAAATAACTTACTAACTCGGGTAACTTAACCACCATTTAACTAACTCCGTGAAGCAAAGTCATTCTTAAGGCGCTAAAAATTCCTTAAACATTTAAGAATCTTCAAGCATATTATAAAACCCGATAGTCCATCACCTTTTACACAAATTCCTGCAGCTCATGCATCTCCTAAGACAGACAAATCCAATTCACATTCTCCCCTTCTATTTATTTAAATGCATTTTAATATTATCTTGACGTCTAAGCCTAGGTCTTCCGACTTGTCTCTTTCCTTCAGGACGCCCCATCAAAGCCCTGTAAGTACATTCCCCAGTACGTGCTATATGCCCAGCCCTTCAGATCCTTCGTCGTATGATCTTCCGAATGACATCTGGTGGGGAGTAAAAATCATAAAGTGCCACAATGTGCAATTTTTCCTCAATCTTCTGTTACGTCCCCTCTCCTTGCCCCAAATACTTTTTTTCAGCACCTTATCCTCGAACACAATCGGTCTACGTGTATATTATTTCCTTACGGTGAGACACAAAGTTTTACACTCATACAAAACAAGATGCACATTACAATCAGCACTCCAATAACTACAAGAACATGAGAAGGAGGAGCTAGTTCGGATAACGATAGAGAGAACACTACAGATAACTGAAGGTCATGTTTCATGTGTATGTTTAAATGAAACACACAAGTTAATTTTTACCTACTAAAATATTTTTACCTTAAATAAGCCCACATTGCAAAAGTATAACTGCAGACCTAACCCCTATTTAGGCTTAAGACTGAGTGACATGACAATGAAAACCCCGTAATTTGAGTAGGCAAATTTGAACTATTAAAAATCTTACATTGCAAATAAGCTAAGGATATCGTTATGGAGATAAAAACCTACAAATGCATATAAACATTTAAACAGTATCTTATAAACACAGTAAACCGCCTAAAGTACATGTTTCGACAACACTATGGCCATACTCAGGGAGGTATTTACGAAGGACATATTGCAAAAACTTTAAGAACCAATATAAATTTAAAATAGTAAGTTTTGAAATGTGTGGTTTGAAATACATATTAAAATATAAAATACAGACATTACTGTATGATCAATTCAAATTAGGAACGAATGTTGCATGTGGCTATTGTGAGGTATGTTAGAGCACGTTTGAAACGTGATGGCACTCGCGCAGAAACCAGATTTGGTTTTCCAGCGAAACGGACGAGTCCATTTATATCGGCGGGGGTGTCAGTTCAGTCGGCTGCTGGCAGCCGAGGTGTGCGCATCAGCGGTAGTAA
>Ga0123355_10008034_pt1 | contig 15909 bp, 3 predicted proteins | sample TergutEmb28metaG_3_FD_89872 | JGI IMG/M metagenome (GOLD analysis project Ga0123355, IMG submission 89872) | Embiratermes neotenicus P1 segment gut microbial communities from Petit-Saut dam, French Guiana - Emb289 P1 | ecosystem: Host-associated > Arthropoda: Insects > Digestive system > Gut ...
CCTCCCCCTCTAAACGCTCTAAAGCGTTTCTGGTATAGTACGTAAATTTAAATGTCCCGTGAAAAAACTCGGCTCTTCTGCCCAGGCACTAGCGATTTAAATGGAACGGGGAAAGGGTTAAGAACAGAATACATATTCTATCTTGCATGAAAACACCACTGACACATGACTATTGACAGCAACAGGGAATGTTGTCAATTGCCATTGTTTGAAAACAAGTTGTTAGAATAACCAGTTCTCCTTAAACTGAAGCATACCTTCCAATTACATTATTCCATCTGTGCAATGGGGGGGGGGGCATAAGTCAAGAAACACATTCAACTACTTCTGCTGATGACAGATATAATTATTTTAATTTTAGTGAATAAAATTTAAGGGATGTAGACCATTATTGAAAAGCAATGTGTTTGGGTATGGCTGGTAGGTATCTCACACTGCAGTGACTGCAAGTCAGTGTTGCTGTGGTAGGGAAGAAGGCCATGCCAGTAAAAGGTGGTTTGAAAACTGTCTTTTAAGTCCAAGACTCTAGCATTCATCATCATCCTTGTCCTTCATGATGGCCCAGCGCATTCTGTAGGATCTTGAGCTGAATATCCAAGTAGAGCATCTCACTCCTTCAGCCACTCAACCTCAGAATCACACAACATTAATGGGCTACTACATTAGCTGCACCTTCCACATTATATTAGATGGAAGTGAGATCTTTGTTAGTGTCAGTGTATGCTGGAAATTGTACAGCAAAGCTGACTCCCAAAAATTAACACAATGAAGAATCAACAATGTTCTGTGTATCAATTTGTGATCCTTACAGGGTTGAAAGTGAATGATAAAAGGCAGATATTGATGAAATGAAAATAAACATATGAGTAATGCTTGTTATTTGGATACTTCTCTTTGGTACAGTTTTGAATTATAAATTAAGATCAACATATACACAGGACCCTGTCTAAACTCCTCTCAGCTATCCTGATCTGCAGATGGTCTCAGCATTCATCTGCAGGGAAAATGAAAGATGAAAGCCACTGCATACACAAGATGGTTGAGCTAGAAAGTGCTTCAGATTATATTACTACTACTAGTTACTATAAAGATTACAATGGCTTGGTTGGTAGCACAGTGCGCCACAAGACCCTGTTCATCATTTGGATAACTACAGAAAGAAGAGCCAGGAGAATATTGGGAATTGGCAACAAAAAATTTGTAAATTTTCAGCAGCATGTTACTGAAAGAAAGATAAATATCACTCTTGACTCCTCCAGCTGCCCTTGTTCTGCTACTGTCTGTTGGAGCACCAGATTTTCTGCAGTCAGACATGAATAATAATTGGTGGCTTTATACTAACTGGCATAAGAAGTGCTGAAATACTGAGAAATGAAATGCAAGTCCTGCAGGATCACTGTGCTACAAAGGAAACAACACTGGAACTGCATCCCTCTACATCAATACTGACAATGTCTCTACTACTACATGTATATGACATATCTACTAACAATAAGCACAGTATTTCACAGCCAGTTATTTCACAAGTTTGTCACATTCTTTGGTTTCAATCGTCCATGCTGCTGCAGTGGCTACAGTCCGATCTGTGTATCAAAATTATACTAAAGGAGAATATCAAAACTTTTAAATTGATATAAAATTTAGTAAAAATGACATTACTGTGATTTCTGTAACACACTAGTGGATTTCTTTATAGAGCAGCTACACTCTGGCTTGTTAACACCTATAATAATGAAGATATGTCCAGCTAAATATAAAATGCACACTGCCATGTTACACTGGTAAGCACAAGGGTATTTTGGGAAATTCTAATACAGAATAAGAAGTGTCAACTGCATTCAGTGATGTCTGTCCCATCACAGTGATTTTATCAGCTGGTCCGTGCGGATGTGGTGATTTTTTTTCTTGCAAAATGTGGAAAGATATCCTCATATTATTTGTAAACTCTTAAAGGCGTTATGGTCCCTTTGGCACTGAAGACCTGTTCCAGCCATCTTGTTTTGGGCAAATGCCATCTCTTCTTCTATCTGATAAATATTCCACACTTTTTAAAGTTATGCAGTGATCTGGCTGTTATTCTAAACCACACACTCTCAATTACTGTCAGGACAATATAATTTTTGCTGTTAATACTTATGACTTCTGTATGAGTAACTGTTAAGTTCCATTTGTCTTTACATAGGTAAAATAAAGAGGGAGGTCAACAGTATCACAGATGTTGTCATAATTCTTACCCCTAGCTACAGACATGCTGGCTGTGGCTTCTGTCCTGCCCCACATGTGATCAGACTAGTCACGGGAATAAATGGGTGGTCATGCTTCCAAATCATTAAATTCACTTTGGTGTTATTCTGCTGTAGTTGAGAGATAAAGTCAAAGAGCCACTGCTCTTACCCGTTTACAGAATCGCAGTTCTGTCTGGTTTCTATCTTGTCTTTCTCTCAAAAAGAAAAGTTAGTGTGAGACACTGGAAACAGCCATGTAAAACATCAATTAAAAGGTTATTTTTGGGATCCCTAGGACTGAACAAAATGTCTAATAGTGTGTCACCCACTTATTTCCATCAATGTTACATGTAGTAAACCTTACATTGCTGGTCTCTGGACACTAAACATGAAGCAAAAACAAACAAAATTGTTATTGTTTTAATAAACAGATTAGGTGAGACCTACTTAAAAAAAGGCTGCTTTCACTGGAAACGTGCCTCAAAACATAAGGTCCACTTAACATATGTTTGTTCACAAGAAACCTTGCGCTCGGCTGCAATAACTGATCTTGCATCATCAAATCAAAAATATTTTCAGTGGCCAGTGTTGTTAATTTCATTTTAACAAAAGCTCCATACTTTTAGTAAACATTGTATCAAATACATTTTTCATATTCTACCTCAAACTGTACTGCTGTTTACAATAATGGCATTGGAATGCTGCATCACAAAATATGGTTAGATGACCTCAAACTGCATAAATATGACACAGTTCCTTGGAATTCAATGGGGGGGATGGTTGGACAGCGCGCACACACATGTAGCATGCACAGCTCAAAGACAATAACAAAAGATGTATAATATACAAACTGGTCATATCACCAACAGCTTCTGTCTAAAATATGTTTTGATTTGGTGAAGAAGTAGGTACTCTTTAAAATGCATGTAAGCTTTCAAATAAACTGGCAGAGTGGCACACTTTGTTTCTTCATTCTGGCAGGCCAGCATATTATTTCTTCATTTCTAGCCCTATAACTACAAGTGAGATTGTATGAAACTACAGTTACTGTTGTACCTTGCAGTTTGGTTCTGCTCTAACCATGTATCACAATGAGCAACCTGTCACGAATATAAGTTCTCAACTTGATTGATCTTTTACTGACCATACATTAAAATACTGAAGTAACAGATCAACTTCAAGTGACATTGGAAAGGTCAATGTTTGTCATTTCAACATGTCACATGGCTTTCTGATGTTCCTGTTGCTGTTTGATGAATGCACTGAGTCGGTTCAGAAGGAACTGCTTGTCGTGACCCTCCAGCACTAGCTGGTTTTTCAGGACCATAACCATCTGCTTATTGGCTGCCGAAACAGCATAGAAGTAGTACAAACAAAGGACCAATACAATGAAAACTGGTATTGCAAAGCCTGCTGTCCCAAAGAAGAACAGAATGGATTTGATCCATGCTGGCAGTTGTTCAAATGAGTCTACCACTACAGCCCATGTGGTTGACAACCCCTGGAATGGTCCACAGGACTTGGAAGGTGGGATTTCAGCAATGGCAAAAGCTACTGGCAGCACTGCAACAATAAAGGAAATGAGCAGCACCATCATGAAAAGGGATTTGGAGCGTGATGCACGGTAAACAACAGATGAGGGTCTACTGTTCACCAGGCAGGCAAACTTCTTTATGTGAAACAGCAGGAAACACTCCAACATGGCCATAAGTGGTAAAACTGGGGCATAGAAACTGCCAAGCCAGCACAGAGTCTGGCTATATACCACATCCAAAACATGCTTTGGCAGGTCAAATTCCTGCTCGCCAACAAGCTTCGCAACTTTGCTCTTTGAATACTTTGCAATCAGCATTCGAGGCCAATTGAGTGTGAATGTGATGAGAATGTGGGTGACAAAATCCAAGATAACTAACTTGTAAACCTGCTGGCCAACGAATGTTTCCCAGCATACTGGGCGGTCCTCGCAGCAGCCTTCTGGCTTTTCACAGATGATGATGTTCTTCAGCGAGTACATCAGCATGATGAGAGATGCAAGGCGCAGCAGAACTGTCCGTAGCAGTGTGAGCCGCACTACGAATAGTGGGCTGTACCTTTCAAATGACACCAGGTATGCAAACAAGTTCGGCACCAGCAGGTTCAGGCCCACTATTGTGATGGATGGGAGGAATTCCAGAACAAATCTGTACAGATATTCTAGATCTGTCTTTGGATTCTGGAGGTAATCCCTTTTCAGTTCCTCCTGAGAGAAATAAAACGCGTAGTAGATGAGGGCAAGTGCCCCAGATAATACCACCAGACAAATCAAGTTAATGATACAGCGTGTGATTACCAGTTTTATCATCTCATCCCGGGAACGATTCTGGCGCTCTTCCTCCAACCTTTCAGCCCCTAGACAGACTTTCATCTCATTGTACAGTGCCTTATGCTTCATTCTAGCAGACTTCTCATTGTGTATGCAGTAGTCCCAACCTCCAAACACTAAGTTGCAGTACTGGTAGAACTGACCCTCCCATTCCATAAGGCGCTCTTTGAAGCCTTGTGCCGCAGACTTTACTATCACTGCTAGACAACCAAGGAGGTAAACTACCGAAATTGCAACGTATGCAAGAGGCAAGTTGTAGAGGTGTGTGTCTCCACCTGCACTTACAAGCTTTTCTGGGTAAAAACCATAGAATAAAATAGTTCGTTCCATACTCCCAGTGCCCTGCACCCAGTGTAGGAAACTAGAATCTGCTGATGAGTCTGAAAAGTTCCTTGAGCACTCATCGTCTGTACTGTTTCCAGACAGTTCCTGTGGCACCATAACTAATGTTGGAATGATGATGAACAAGAGTATAAACAGGAAGATAAACAGATTAAGAAACATGAGCCATTTTATGAACAGGAAATATGCTACAATGCCGGTCCCAAAGGTACCCTCAATCTTCTTCAAACTGTGGTGCCACAGCTCCAATTTCGAGTTTGTTTCTTTCCAGCGACTCTTCATTTGCTGCCAGACTTTTCTGCGTTGCCACTTGAACTGCTCCAAACCCTGCAGGCGCAGCTTTGTGGCAGTCTGAAATGAATTAACTAAGTCAGTCACATGTTTCTGGATGATGCAACACAACACAACTAGAATGTGACCAACCTGCAACTTGGCCTTCATTTCCTTCTTCTGCAGCATGCTGACAGGCATAGCCTTGATCTGCTGAATCTCTTCCCATGTCCGCTCCTCATTTGACAAGTTTTCTGCAAGAAGTGTAAAGTCTGGTGTTACGGTACAGTAGCACACTGACATTCAGACCTTCACAGCTAAAGATTAAAATATATAAACCAATCATTCTGCCCAATGTTTTACGTGGGTATGAAATTTGATTTCAGACTGAAGGTATCTGAGAACAGTGTTTATATGAACACTGTCACTAAAGAGAGATGAACAAACCAAGGACTGAAGTAAATTACATGAGGTGATTCACAATTTATTATTTTAACCTAATAGTGTCAGTATAATTAAATGAAGGAGATAGATGAACATGCACCACACATGGTATAAAATCTCATTTTGGGAAACTCTGAGTACATACAACATAACATTCAACTATTCTAAGAAAATGGGTTGTGTAGATGTGAATTATCGCTGGACAGGGCCAAATAACCATCTTCTGCAAAACACAAGGAACTTTCATGTCCAATAAGGACATTTCTTGGCCCAGAAAGCCCCTGTACCATGGAGTTACCTATAAACCTATATATGCTTCACATTTTCTGTCCCTCATGCTGTGTGTCTAGAAAACTAATAATTACAGCAAAGTAAGTGAAAGTAAAAAAAAAAGTTACCTTTACTATCAAATGCTTTATTGCCCAACTAATGCGCTCAAATATATAAAACTGTTAAATTGTTAAAAAAGCCACTCCAACATATTTTGGTTCACGCAGGAACCATCATCAGGGAGCTACAACCAGTGCAAAGCTAAAATTAAAAGTCTTGTTCAACAGTATGTGTCGGTGCAGATGTTGTCAGTGTATGGCAGCATATTCTGACCTGGTGTGCGTGTGTATGGTTCACTGTGCAAAGAGACAGTGAACCATACACATGTACACCAGGTCAGAATATGCTGCCATACACTGATGTCTGCACCGACACACACTGTTGAACAAGACTTGTAATTTTGGCTAAGCACTGGTTGTAGCTCCCTGATGATGGTTCCTGCGTGAACCAAAACATGTTGAAGTGGCTTTTATAAGTTTAACTGGTTTTTAACAGTTTAATATATTTCAGTGCATTAGTTGGACAATAAAGCATTTGATATCACTGATGCACGGTGTATCCTTTACTGCTACATTCATGGGGAAAAGTCCAAGTCATTCTGTTCCCAGTTCTTTCCTACAAAAGAAAAGCACTGGAGCCATGGTGACAATGAGGATATTTTCACAGTAACCATGTGAAGGTCACAAGAATTATGTAATTCTAAGAACCCAGAGATTTTATACGCAAGTAACCAACAGGATCAACAAAATTCTTCCTCAAATTGTTGGACACAAGCACGAAATGATATCTTAAAATAGTATAACCTTGAAATCAAAATCTGACTGAAGGTTCTGCACACATATTTCAGTCATGACATCATTAAATTGGGAGCTACGATTCATTAGACATACCTGACAGATCTGGCAACATGGCCACATGTACGTCGTGTGCTGTGGAGGTCCGTCGAGTGGTGCTAGAGTATCGCGAGCGAGTGGATGTGCGACGGCGCAGGGTGGGCTTCACCTCTCCTCGGACACGCTTACTAGTTGCTGTAAATGCAATAGACACCAATATGAAGTGCCCCAGGACATGCCTTTAGCAGACTCGGAACACATGGTTTAGTTTGATGACATTCAATACCAACAGGTTTCAAGCTGTCATCATCATCATCATCCTTCCCAATGTCAAAATCTATGGCCCTGAAATGACTATCAGTCAATAAAATCTCTCCACCTCTTTATAGGTCTTCCTATGCATCCCCATCACGTTATATTTTTTAGAATCCTCTGTGAGGACATTCTTCCAGTGTATTCTGTCCAGTTTCTTCTATGTTACACAGAATCTGGTACTGTTAAAATTCAAAAAAATTTGACCTGCTGTCCTCAAAACACATTTCAGCTTACAGTAATCCTCAGATACAAGTTTCTTTGTAACATCTAGGTTCTCATGGGGATGACTGCAAAGACAAGCAAGACTTCACTATCTTGTTTGTGAGCATGCATATCAAGATTTGAAGTTTATACACACACAAGACCATGAATGCACAGTTATTACACCTTATGTGCATGGTTATAAAACACAATGTGTTGAGGCAAGTAAGGTTACATCACGAAAATCATGGCACTGTACAGTAATTGTACCAATGCATGCATGGACCATATGATGGACAAACCAACATGATTACAAATATAACATGCAACTTTCTGCACATGTCATTGTGTGCAGTGTACAGTGTGCACAAATCAGTTAGTTTTCCTAACAATATAAAGGACAACCTAAATGAAGTTTTACAGAACAATATTAAAATTATTTAATGAATGTTTTCTTTCTTTCTCAGACCATAAAATGATCGCAAATACCGAATGGAGGATATAGAAGGAATGCCTATGGTCCACTTTAATGTACTAATTCCACAATTTCCTTGGATGAAGTGAGGAAAATCACAAAAGCCTCACTAAAGGGTAGATAGTGTCCACTCCTAGACTGAAACACGACCTTAAAGTGAAACAAGTGAGCTAATAACTACTCTGGCAACTGGTAAAAACAATATGGATCTAGTTCCTAATGATGTAAACTGGACAGCAGTTGCCCAAGTATGATTCAGGGGTGGGCACATGATGAAGTATTTCTAAGCTTTGTCCATCACAGAATATTTATTGACCAGCCTCTGTTCAAGGAAATCCCTGTATTTTACAGTTCTCTGGTTAAGACAGAGTTTTATTGGCATAAAATGGTAGGAGCACTGTGTGCTAAAACAAAATATCTGAAATGTTCCAGGAGACAAGACCAATTAAAACCCATAAATAATGAAAACAAAGAAATTGAACAAGTTAGATCATTTCAGTATCTTGGGTCAACTGTAAATACAGACAATACAATAGAAGAGGAAATAAAGGAAAGAATTGCTCTAGGAAATAAAGCCTCCTTTGCAAATAAAAAGATATTTCAAAGCAAGCTTATATCTAAAAACACAAAACTGAAATTATACTTCTCAGTAATTAGACCAGTAGTCACATATACATGTGAAACATGGATATTACAAGAAACAATAACCAACAGACTAATGGTTTTTGAAAGGAAAATATTGAGGAAAATATTTGGCCCAACCTAAGAAAATGGATCCTGGTAAATAAAAACTAATCAGGAATTGGATAAAATAATAAAACATAAGAACATAATAAACTTTGCCAGAGTGCAAAGGCTAGGATGGTACGGTCATATCGAAAGGATGCAAGAAACAAGAATGGTCAAAGCAACACACTCCTGGAAACCCATTTCAAAGAGGCCAACGGGAAGACCAAAGATACACTGGGAGGATGATGTTAAAAAAGATATACAGAGGTTAAAAGTGCCAAATTGGAAGACCTTTGTCCAGGATAGAAGAAGATGGAAGGAAGTGCTTGAGAAGGTCAAAACTGCACTAAAAGTTGTGAAGCCATGCTAAGAAGAAGAAGAAGTACTGTGTGCTACAGAGAACAATTCTGTAGTGGCAAAGCACAGTTCTGCCAGGCTGCAGAATGTGACAGTTTTCTTTGCAGAACATCAACAAAAACATATCCATTTTTATGGCTTGTCATGTCACAATAAATTTCCACTGTCCTTTGTCTTTCCAGTGTGTGTCTTGTATTTGTACCCTGAAAATTCCTACCCTTCATCTACTCTCACTATTTCCTACCAGTTCCTCATGACTTGTACCTTACACGTGAAGGTCAGGACATTCTTTTGCATTTAATTTCCCACCACCCAGCCTCTTCTGCATAGTATAAAATATTACTTCAAGTGGTGCTCATTTTGAAAGTGACATTAGAATGCAGAAAACTGTAAGATCACCTGGCAACTATGATACAACAGATAATCATTACTTGTGGACTTTGCATTTACAAGTATGAGGGTTTAATAATACTGACAATTAATTCAAATTAGAACAGAGTATAAAATCCTGTGTATAAAATATAAAACAGCAACATTATGGCCATTTGTTGGAAATAACTTATGCTCTCTACAAAATGTCAATTTTTCATAAACCAGCACTCATAAATATTCTGATTCTATGTGTAACAGTTACGTTCAAAATAATCTGACAACTGCATGATGATGTCTTAACGTGTGGCAAATCTCAGCTAATGGAAGTTTCATTGTTGTGATTATCAACAAGCAGGCTTTGTCTGCTTCCCTGTAACTGAATGAAACAAAGTGAACTTTATATGCTCTTAGGTTTTCAGGTTCTGTAACTGGCAAACATATCACATTCTTATGAGAGCAACTCTTCCCAGGTAACTGTTCACTAACATACTTGTTTTGAAATTGTAACAAAGAAATCACAGGATGGGGCAAGACACAATTTAAGCAAAGTTGTTTCAAAACCACGAACGTTTTGGGTCAGTTGCTATTTTGATATTCCATGCAACACAGTTCTGTTTTTTAATCAAAGCTTTCTTATGTGATGTCAAGATAAGAATTCAAATAATATCATACTATGGTTCTAAAGTCCCACATCTTGTTGGGGTAAATTTCTGACAGTTCAAGTCATGGTTCTGCACTTCAGCTGGATGTCACCATGACTGACCCAATCACTACCCCATGATTCCAGCTAAGTGTGTATTTGTTAAAGTACATGTCACTAATAAATTAAAATTTACACTTTTTTTTTTACACAGATGTGAGGGGCATTCTGCACCATAACTGACACTTGAACCACCATCTTCCTACTAGTGTGAATCACATTCAATGGTTTCAAACACATGCCATCAAAATGTTATGGAATTATGTAATTTTGTTCCTGTATTTTAACAGGCCTATTCCAAGTTCGGGGTGCCAGGCATTTCACTTAAAAATTTGCTTCAAAATACAACCACACAACAACCACAAAGTGCAATGCAGGGGTAATTAGTTAGCACATGCATACCTGCCCTGGACTGTTTGCTTGGCAAAAGGGTTGCAATATGGGATGGGTCACGCTGCAATACTTCCAAATCCACGTCGCCTGGATAGCTCTCCTGATAAAATTCAGCCCCAGCTTCTTCCCATCCTTGACCCCTGGAAGTTCGCTTTTTGCGTTCCCCTCCTGACATCTTGTTTCTAGGTTACCAATTCAGCTGTCATTCATGCACATACACAAACTGTACCAAGCCAGACCATCTCCGAATCACGAATCCGGAGCTTCTCATGCACAATACAATTAAGTAATCCGCCCATAGGATCGACAGTTACGGTGTATGCCATTTTCACAGACTTTTTTAGGGGCTGCAGCCAACCCTCGAATAACCTAATCGATGCTGAAATATCCACATATGATCGTCGAAACTCATCTGTCAGAACTTGGGCGTAGCCTCTGACTATGCATTCCAACACGACTTCGAGCCTTTGGGAACTCCGGCTGCACAAAACGGCACATCAACGAAATTGTATTGTACTGTTTGAGGCAAAATAAAACAAATTTTCGCTATTTGTTGCGTAGTGACGTTCTTCTGCAGGGGCGACACGCTCAACCAGCTCGATAGCACAGCCTCCTAGATCCCTTCTAAATGGCCGAAAGATGTCTCGTAATGTGCGAAGAGGGCGGGGTACTTTGGCGCTTACGTTTTTAAGTTGCCAATTAGTTGCTTAACTATGGCTACTAGGACGGGAAATTTTATAGAGTGCAATGGCAATAGCCTAAAGACAACTACATATGGTGTACAGTACGATGAACGAATCGATGTACGGCATATGATACGTAAGAAGAACAGGTCGTGGCCTACCAGCACTTGCCAGGAGAGGAAAAAATCACGAAGTCCATCAGTGATCAGCACTGTATGCCAAGTTGGTGATATCGACTGATACTGCACTTTCATATTGTGGAATTTTATTAAATAAGTATAAAATTAATATCTCCTACTACCCCAAAAATCGCAAGTTCTGTCACACTGGGTATTGGATTTTCGATTGACCATGTTAGTTTAACGCCAAACAAGTTGGAGCACGCTTTGTGTACAGGAAATACAAAATTTGAATATCTGACTGGATACAAGCTGTCGTGGTTTTACTTAGTCCCTTCTAACGACTTTTGGGATATGCCTTCGAAGAGACCGCATCGCATTTTTGGGTTAATAGTTTACCAATGTCATTTTATTCAAATGACCAACGTCGTTAAACAGCCAGTCTTACTTCGAGATTCAGTATGCCCTTTCCTCTGAAATTTAAACGCAACTGATTGTAACTAGGCGCATTCATCCTAGCTAAGTGGCTCGCCAGTATTTTGCATTCACGTGTCAGGGAAGTTAACACACGATTTATTACGCCAGGAGTGCACAAATCCAGGGCAACACGTCGCAGTAGTGACCAAACATTGTACGGTAGTGTCTAATATTTGTAGGTCTTGTGAGTAGCATAAGACATACAAAATTAAATGCAGCTGAACTCATATTCTGTAAAGACTACTTCTGAAAATAGCTTAAATTAAACCTGCGTTTCACACAATAAATGAAGCTGAAATTCTTAATGGAGTAGTGTACAGACATAGAGGTAAAGGTAAAGGTAACAAGCCACGAAGGGTCAGAGGGGTAGAAGTGGTTTAACTCTATTCTTTCTTCAATCTCGGCGCTAGATGCGGGTATGTGGTTAATTTCACGCCCGGGCCGCTTTACCCCCGGGACTGACCCTGTTCCCAGTGTATAGGAGGCTGGGTGGGCCCCAGAGCGTTCTGAACGGCACGGAAAACCTCGCCTTTTCTGCAATGAGATCCTCGCACCATCCAGCCCGTAGCGAGTCGCTATACCGACTACGCTATCCCGGCCCACAGTACTGTTACAATGAACAAAATTATATAAATCGTAAATACCACGCCAAAAAAAAAAAAAAAAAAATCTTACTTGAAGATAAAATACAGTATTACAGTTTAGTCACTGGTAATGATGGTAATTTTGAATGTATGTGTTCTGCTGGAGGACTGTTGGCCCTGACTCCGGCTACCCAGATTATCGTTTTCTTCCAAACGTTTTCAGTTCGTTATTCAGTAATCACCCTATCAATAGACTCTATAAACTCTTAGCTTCATTAAATAAATAACATACAATCGCCAGTGAACTCCAGGAAAAGAGATGTAAGGACCATTACTTGTTTACATGCGCTTGGCTTGGAGCGCAATATCACACGCCAAATGGGAAGCGCCGAAAGTAAAATTAAGCTCCGGAAACTGGCGACGTCAGTCTGCGCGCCACAGACGTCGTCGTCGGCACGTTCACCTCGTCGTGTATGTCCCAAGCACAAAAGTCTGATCCCAGGTGTCTTGCGTTAGCGACGACGATATTTTGCGTGTTTCTCGTACTGCACATTTATCACGCTACGTGTATGTTACAGACTAGGTGTGCTTCTTTACCATTAGCGAGATGTGTGCGTGGTGAGCCGTACAGGATTTTCGCTTGTCTCCTGCACGTTGTGGAGAATTTTAGTGTGTTTATGTCACATGTTGCAACATTTTAGTGGACTAAGTATTTGGCCGCCGTGTGTTCGGTAAACTTCATGTTTGTCTGTCCGTGATTTGTGATTCTTGAACATTTTCTCTGCATTTGTCATTTTTCATAACAATGCCCTACCATTATTCCTACTTCTACACTAAGGGAATCACCGACGAGGATGGCAATGTATGCAGCTACAACTTCCGCAAAGGGTGAGTTCCTTAGCATCATTCTCTACTTACTGGCAGCACTGGGGATCATTCCGTGTTTCTTGTAACAATTGTCCCTTGACTACAGAAAACAGAAATATGCCGAGTTGAATGTTATGAAAAACTGAGCATGAATAGAATAGAAAAGTAAAGTTAAATGTACCGTTTACTTTGTTTATAAATAGGTGTACTGAAGTGTAACTTTTATATGCTTCTTGCGAGACGTGGGGAACGAATGCATCCGTTGGTAAGCATGTTTTTGTTCCAAAACCACTTGTCGGAATTTGATGAAGTTTGATGGGCTGTTTGCACGAATAATACTTATGTCAGTGCAGCTGATTCTGGCCCGTATTGGTCAAACATACCGTACTGTAAGTACTTGGTAACTAACATTCTGTTACTTTGTCCGTACAGCGACCTGATTAAAGTAAGTCATACAGACTGCATAATATGTAGGGCTTTATGCACCTGTTGGGAAGAGTGGACCCTTCAAAGAAATATCCTGTTGTCTTTTAGAAAACGCTTATTGTTACGTGCAGTGCATTTTGAGGGTTATTTTTCTGGGGTTAAGACGGCCCGGGCCCGAGGCTGACCTCTCATCTCCATCTTCCGTCGAGGTTAGGAAGGAGTGGAGCTATACATCTAATCCTCCTACAGACTATCACAGCGTACACAGAGAAACACAGTGCTATGCCTTTGTATCCAGAACAGCTCCATAGATCTGGTTGTCACGATTGGTGTGAGCAATGCTGATCGCACAGTTGTAAAATAGTGAATATCGTTTCTGAATTAACTTCTAGGATAGTTTACTGATCCACACAAAGCCACAGTATCCTATAAAATGTTACATAAATTCTAAATTCAATACATTACACGTCAATAATTCCGAATAGCCCAAAATAATTGCTCTGAATTTTCGGAATTTAGGGCCGGCTAATGCGAGTGTCGGTTGATCGAGAGTCAGGTGTCAAAGGGTTCACTGTGCGTATATTATGGCTGTTCAGAGACACGGTGGCCAGCGCGATTAGCATTTCATTAACATACGTGTGGTTCGCAGCGTGGCTTTTACAGACGCGAACAACGCGGGCCAACGGTCCAGCGGTGGGAAACCTGAGTCATCAATGCGGCAGCAAGAATACCAGATGAGTGGAAAGTCACTTGCTTAGCCCTGTTTCACATATTTTAGAATGTTATCGTAGAACAAGCTAAACAACCTAATCCATGAGCATAATGGTGATGTATCGATTTTGTAGAACAGAATGGTGATAGACTGCAATCGGAGAGAATGTGAGTGGGTACAGTAGTTAGTGTATCCGGAGAGCCTGTGACTAATCTCGAAGCTTTCCGGTTGATAATTTGTTCACTTTGTGGCATACGATTGTAGGGCCTCCTGATGTGAATCTGAAGGAACAGAACTGCAGACATTTCCAGGGAAATATACGTATTTGGATGTAGGGGATGAAGCATGGCATGAAAAAACTATTTTACGAGAAATGTCTGGAAGATTTCATGATCACAAAATTCGGCAAAAGCTTCTCTGGTTAACAGCAACGTCAGGTGGTTCAAATAAACCTACGTGACATAGGCCGAATCTGACTCCATCATCAGGTTTCTGATACAGGAACAAAATTGTATCACTACGGTAAGAAACAACAACAATCCGTATCTTTATATATCTTTATATAGGTGCAAATATACGTTGTGTCTGACAGACTGTAGTTGGCTTTGTTGTAGTATCTGAAACACAACGGGATAAATCATCTTCAGATAAAACGAAATCTATAAAACCTCTCAGGCTGGCAGATGTTTAGGCAGCCTTCTGATAACGGAAAAAAAAGAAATTAAAAAAAAAAAACCTCCGCCTGACGCTGCTGCCAACTCGAGAAGATTTTGTTGTACGTAAAGAGAAATTTGGAAATTTATATAACCAATTTTTGTTGTGTTGAAGGACCCCGCGCATGGGAGATGGAGGACAGCCCAATGCTTTGTTCACGCGGGGCTCCTACAGGCTGCTGTCGCGGCTCCTTAAAGGAGCCTCTGTAGGCTCAGTCGATGTCTTTCACCCTGCACACGCCATTTTCAGAGTGAGTACACGACGATCATGCTGGCTTACTTTCTCGATTTATTTGTTTGTTTGTTTGTTTGTTTGTTTGTTTGCCTATTCAGTAAAAACGTGTTTATAATTAAAAGTTTGAACCTAGCGAGGACTGAATTTATGAGATCACAATAACTTCACAGTAGACACCGAAACTTTTAGAACATATTTAAACTTACAGTTCCTTATAAAATGTTGTGGAAGACGAGTAAATTTCCGTTGTTTCTTGACCATCACAGATGAACCAGCGTCTCATGTCGCCCCTTTTTTTCATTTTCCAATTTTTATTTTTTTATTTTTTGCCTAGATCGGATTAAGTTCCGTTTGTTTTCAATCTTTCTACGTCACTGAGCAATTCAAACAGTTTTAGAGTCGTTACTTATTTGCTCACCATCAGAAGATTCTGTTCCGAACTGCCCTGAACTCTTCTGAACGTCACCGATTAGAGTACAGAGGAAATATGAGGGGGTGCTGATAAGTCTTTAGCCAGACCTACTTCCCGATGTTGTGGGACGGAATCGATAGTGTCGTTGGAAAGAGCGGCCTGTTCATGTGCCGAACTGCAAGTATTTTCTTCTTACAGAGACTGAAAGGAAGCATGTCAGGCGACGCGCACGATTTCAACAACGTGGAAAGCGAGCTGTCATCAAGTCCCCCCCCCCCCCCCCCCCCCCCCACACCGGCCCCGGAAACGAACCCCCCCCCCACAACAACATAA
>Ga0123355_10008035_pt1 | contig 15909 bp, 8 predicted proteins | sample TergutEmb28metaG_3_FD_89872 | JGI IMG/M metagenome (GOLD analysis project Ga0123355, IMG submission 89872) | Embiratermes neotenicus P1 segment gut microbial communities from Petit-Saut dam, French Guiana - Emb289 P1 | ecosystem: Host-associated > Arthropoda: Insects > Digestive system > Gut ...
AATAATAATAATAATAATAATAATAATAATAATAGCAGATCACACTTCCTGTTGTCTTGGAACTAATCCCGATTAAATCCGTTCAGCAGCCCCTAAAGTTGAAGGTAAAGTTCACCCTAGAACAAGCCACGAAGGCCCAGAAGGGGACTAGATGTATAGCTCTTCCTTCTTCCTTCATCCTCGATGCTAGATGGGCGTGGGTGGTCAACGCCACTTCCCGGCCGCTTTACTCCCCGGGAAAGAACCGGCGCCCATTGTGTAGGAGGCTGGTTGGGTCCCGGGACAGGTCTGGACAGGTGCGGAAATTCTCGCCCCCACCAGGATTCTTAGCAGGCTTTTCCACTACATATATGTTCTACTGAGAGACGTTTAATCTTTTTAAACCACCTATAGGATTCTTAACGTTTTCTAAATACGTACCCAGACCCATGACAATGATTTCTTAGTAGATGTTTATATCTTCTTACTAAACTTCTCTAAAGAAACAAATCATATGCAAAATTTCATTAAACTGTGACAACGACACAGCACTACATTCCGCAAGACGAGAACCTTCAGGAAACTCACTTTGCTAGCCGCAACCCTCTGTAACTGTATTTTAACCAATTTAATGGAAGCAATACACGTGTAGACTTCCAGCTTCATTTTGTGTATTTTTGTGTTCGTGTAGGATATGTTCATACACGTACATAGCACTAAAGGTTTTGTGAATGTACTGTACCACACTGACACACCGCGCCACGGTATAGAGTGATGAGTACTTCATTGTGTTCTGAGAAACTGCGTAAAATAATGGGAAGTACACTAAATTAAATAACTCACTTCCAGATTGAGGCCAGTGTGTACTCATATTGTTCAGCCACAAGAGCAAGTCTGTACTGACGCTACTACCTTCTCGTTCCTCTTTATTTAATGTGTAACCATAAAAGTGTAAGCTTCTGCCTTAAAAACCATTGAAGTGGCAACCACATATATTGTGTACATTGTTTACGTTCTAACATAATAAATATATAATATTTGTCGACATTGTCAATATGTTGTATACGATAAGCATATTGTCTGATTGCTGGTATGTTGCGTTCATTTGAATATAAGAATAAAAAACTAAATTAATCAATAAAAAAGTATACGGTATGTTCAAAAACGTAATTCTTCATTTAAAAATGATATCCAAGAGGAAAATACTTGAAGAATAAAAGACCAACTTGATGTTGAGCACATAAGAAGTGAAATAAAATAGCAAGTGACATCAAGTTGGTATTTTATTCTTCAACTATCGCAATGATCCACGGTCCAAAAAACATAAGGAAAACAGTTGAGTAAAGAAAGACCAACTTGATGTCACTTACTTTATTATTTCTTTACTTAATGCTCAACATGTTTCGGATGTTAATACATCCATCCTCAGGAGCTTGCGACTTTTGTGCTGAGTTATTTCATGGGTTGTATCGATCTGGTTCGATGTGTGTTGGAGTTACGTTGTGGTATGGCGTATCCGTGGTATGGCCTATCCGTATGCAGGTTGAAGCACTACGTGCTTCAACCTGCATACGGATACCACACCACTACAGCCATACCACAACGAAACTCCCAACACACATCGAACCAAATCAATGTAACCCTTGGAATAACTCAACACATAAGTCGCAAGCTCCTGAGGATGGATGTATTAACATCCGAAACATGTTGAGCATTAAGTAAAGAAATAATAAAGTAAGTGACATCAAGTTGGTCTCTCTTAACTCAACTATCAAGATGATGCACGGTCCAATAAACATAAGGAAAACACTTCGTTGATGCCTAGGATTTTTTCCCCTTATGCGATGTGTTATGTACTTATTGTTGTAGTTGCTTACGAAACATAAATATGTCGAAAGTAAACTCGCTCCTTTTGGACTGTCAATTTCGTTCTTCGCAAAAGAACAAGAGCTGGCTAGCGTAGTCCGTATAGTGACTAGGCTACAGGTTGGACCATCCGGGATTCGGTTCCCTTCCTCCCGGCTCTGGGGCCCACACAGCCTCGTGTTCAGTGAGGGTCCGGTGTTCTATCCGTAGCAGAAAAGCTACGGGGCGGTGAAGCTGGCCATTCACCTCCATCTAAAACCGAGGTCACGTGAATTTATAATTCTACCTCCCCACCCTCCGCCACAAGGCGTCATGGCGTTGACAACGGAAATTCTGCTCTTACCTTCAGGTGTCTCATCCCGTTGTGTTAGCACATAATACACCAATGTATATATCAGTCAAGTTCAACTTACAGAAGTCCAACAGTGACAAGATTCGGCTCTTTAGCAAACCAGGATCAGGTTATATCATAACATAGAGAGTTACAAAATTAGAAGATCACAAGCTGAATTATTCAAATTTGAGATTCAGAATTGTTACATTTTGTGTATAAGCATTATCCATATTCTTGTATCGTAGAAAGAATTAGAAAATATATAATTAGGAATATGACGGCCTGACATGATAGCTGTATACCATACTGTGTACTAAATGACTCTACAATCGATAATATTCTTAAGCTCGTAGGTGGTGGTTATATGTATTAAATAAAGCACGGTGCTCTACAGTCTAAGGCACGTCATGACGAGTGTAATCAAGGAATTCTTGCGTAGCATGTGTCGTATTATTATAATAAGTATATGATAGTTCACACGTGTAACACGTCGAGGGTGGATGGATAATGTTCCTCATATATTCCCACACTAATCATCCATGTACATAAACTGTACTGAGATATAACAATGTTGACAATTAGTCTTACATCGTCGATTTGTAAAGAAGTTATTACGACAAACACGTCAGTTGTTACTACATTATCGTTGCCTTTAACTTTATCTTTCCTTACATCAGCTGAAAGAGACGTAAGAAAAGTGCAGTTTGAATATAGGAATAAAGCATTGAAGACATCCATATTATCTGCATACCTTCTCTGCTCAAAACACGTGGACAGCTTCCTTCCAACAGTTATAACGAAAACAAAAAAAAAATCTTCTGTAACTTCATGTTCTGTAACTTCTAACAGCGTAAAACAAGTGCATGCCTCTCCATTTGATACTTTTTCCATAGTAAAATGGTAAAAAGCTCTGATATTTTCCGTTCCTATGGGAACATATATGTAGTCTTCCGTCAGCTGGAGCACTTCAATTAGTTTTCTATATAAGGCAAACGATTTTATTTCTTATCATAGAAAAAATGCAATAAAATCAAAGACAATATGAAAGTATGTCCAGTAACATGGAAAGAATTCGAGTGCCGGAGAATAAACACACTGTATAAAAGCGCCACTGTTGTCTGAGGTAGTTGTTTAGTTAAAGCTTTATTGTGTACAATGCGTCTGTCCTCAAGGTATCTGTTCAAAACATCCATTACTAGGAAGGTTCTGCTTATGTGTTTGCAGTCATCAAATAGCACCACAGTATGTCCAAATTCTTAAACTTTCAGTAACATACTAGACAGAATGATTTGCTCCGTAAGTGTAGATTAATAATTTCAATAAAATGGAGATATAATACACTGCCCTATTTATTGAAGTATCTATAATATTCTCCAGATATTTCTTAATATAAATTTGTCCTGAACCTAAAGTGGGAGAGAAAAATTTTTCTAGTTTTAACCTCGTGTATATAACAAGATACAAATTACGTAACTCTCCACAAACTATCCATAAAAATAGATTCGGAAGAAATGCATCTTCGAAACCCTAAAAAGAGGTATGGAGAGTAAGAATTACTCTACTCAGGATTCAACGGGTTTGTTGTAAGACTTAATTATAAATGTCAATGTTTCACGGAAAATGGATAGACATAGGTGAAGTTATCCTGTTACTGACTATAAGGATGCAACAGCAAAAATGAAAGTTGTATTGGGAAAATACAACGGTTCGAATACCAGCCGTTAATCAAAAATCCTAAGCGACTTTCTGCACTGCTTTCAGAAGAATGCCTTTAAACTGACCAAGAATACATTCTTCCACATCCTTACATTTTCAAATTTATTGCTGGTGTTTCCAAATATTTTGGAACTATACATTTCAAATTACGTCATGGTTTATATTATGACGTATAAACATGTATAATCTGATTTGATGTGAAGTAATGTAAATTTACAGTGGTTATTACAATGTACAAGAAAGTAAGGAAATACTAATACTACGAGACTTGGATTTCATAGAAATAACTGTTTAAAAATTCAGTTTAGAGTATCAGGAAATACAACAATTCTCCATTACAAGCTCAACATCTTCGCGAAGGAAAAACAATACCCGGCTTTTCTGAAAGTCATACGGTACCAAATTATATACTCTATAGGCAGACTGCAGATTTTCGTTCTTCCAAATCAGATGTTACTACTGTTCTGCAGAGGATTGATGTAGGCGCTAGGATTGTGTAAGTACCTAAAACATTTCCCGATCATTTTTCGAATATGGTACAATTACATAAAACGTTTTATACTAACAGCTATAATAAGGAATTTCGGGGAATGCATCTGCAGTACCTGAAGTCTAAAGACATTCTCTTCAGCTATATTCTGCGTCGCCAGGTGCCTGTAGTGCGGCGCTAATGAACTACTGTTCCATAGAGCCTAGCAAGATGGGAGACAATAACCGTAACGACTCAGGCGGGAGTCTTGAATTCCTCGCATCTTCATTTTCGCGAAAACACTTCCTCCTTGGCTGATATTTTATCGTGATTGTCACGAAAGGAACCAATTCCATACATAGATGGTTTCAAAATGTCAGTACCCCAGGTTCAAACTTTTAGTCCAAAACCACTGTTTTGTTGCATTCTTGAGACACCTGCTTCTAACCTCAGCTGAGGTCACATAAGATATCTGGCAAAATATGTTTCCGAACATAACAGGAAAGCAAACGTGTATTCTAACTGTAGTACGGAGTATGTCTTTTATATGTCTGTAGGCTTGTATACACGTACTTTATACAAATTTCTGCTTCGCTACTTTTGTGACGTTTTCAATCTCTGTATGCATTGCTTGCGGAAACACATCTACTTTTACAAAGCTAATTATCAGTACAAACAACACCACCAAACGGCAGGTGTACCCCTACTTAATGAAGAAACTCCTTGAAGACATACCGAATACTGGATGGCTATGTTCACTTGTTCCTAAACTCTCCAATAAGCGGACATATTTGGTCAGCTTCATGCAGCTGGTTGTCCAGTGTTGGGGGCGGATATCCATTACTGACAGAGGCAGTTGTTGGCCATAGAATCGCGTCGGAATGTAGCAAAGCGAAAACTTACCCGCTGCTGCTGGAGGTCGAATGCCGGTGTTATAGCTAATGCACAGACTGAACGAGTTTGACCTTTTACTGTGCCTTCATAAGGGACAGTTTTGGGGATATGTAACATACCGGAAAACTTTTCTCACAAACATTTTATCGTGCACAATGTGTGGTTAGTGTACAAATCTTTATGTTCCAACTCCCTATACTTGTTGTGTCTTATTAAACAACAAACTCCTCTGGATATTCCTGCATCGTCGTCACAGTCTTAAGATTTTTTTTACCCGCGGTCTTTTCTGTGTATTGTAAGTTTCCCTGTCTTTGTTTATTACACTGTATGTACTTAAAATTGTCTCTTCGTAATTTTTCAACAACTGCACAAGAGTTTTTATTATACTGTTGCATTTTTAAGTAAGAAGCTTTTTTATCACACTGTTGCACTTGTATGTAAGAAGTCTTTCATGTATTAGGCGCCCATTCCTTACACGGCAAACAGGTTTCGTCAAACATATTTCCATTAGAGCTTCACATAGTGCTGTGACTTTACTTAAGCTATAGATCCAAAAGTCAAATTCACCCGACAGCTTGCAGTGTGGACCACGAATACCACATTCTTCACAGACTTCCATAACAATTAAGAGAAAAATTCCAGGCCGGTGCTGGGATTCGTTCAGTCACCCGTCCAGTGAACACAAAGCTATTTTCCGGTTGGGGGTGGAGTAAAACTGCTGGCGTGTACTGCTGAACACTAGTGCTGACATAAGAATGAGCGGAATAATTTTGCGATTTGACTTTGTATGTAGTCTCCGATTCTGTTGTTTCTGTTTTTAAAAACGTGTAAATTTTTATAGGGTTATTAACATTTTTGAGGGACTTTCTAGCTCCATTTCAAAGTACGATTTTTTTTAAAAAACCTATGGCAGCACACGGTACAGCAACCAGAAATTAATATATACCTCCACCCTCCCCCCCCCCATACCGTCTTCAAATGGCACTAAAGCAGAAGAACAGTGTTACAACTACCTTTAGTACTCACACTCCACGGAAGAGTTGATAGGCTACTCTTTCTGTTATTTCGTAGGAGTACAACCATTTGAAGTGGGCCGAGTAGCTCAGTCGGTAGAGCGACTGACTAGGTGTTGGACGGTCCGGGATCGAATCCTGGCGGGGACGAGTTTTTCCGCCCATCCAGACCGGCCCTGGGGTCCACCCAGCCTCCTGTAAAATGGGTACTGGGGCTTTCCTGGGGGTAAAGTGCGGCCGGGGTGTGCTACTGACCACTCGCTCCCTTCTAGTGCCGCGGTCATGGAAGAGTAGAGCTATACCTCTACCCACCCTCTGGGCCACACCGGGCCTGTAACGGGATCACTTTACATTTTACAACAATATGAAAATCGCCGTTCAAAACATATATATGAATAACCGTAGAAAAATTTGAGGCTTTTGCGGTGCTTGATAATGGATTAAAATAGCGCGCATAATTATCTCTTTGGATTATTTTCCGGTACATCCATTTTACACGTAAGGTCAGGTATTTTAGAAATTTTCTGAGTTCTTCTTTCAATATTTTTCAGGATTTCTACAATGGCGAATAAATTCGTCAGGCCACAGCACGTCTTTTCCGCCACAGAACAAAACAAATGTGTGAGGTTAACAGCCTTGCTTTCAGTTGGTCAAATTATATCCATCTGAGCCTGCATCCTCAAAGAATTTTAGTGCCACTTTCTTAGCTTCTTTAAATGAGAGTGTTAAATATGTCACTTTAGAAATCTTGAGTCACAAACAATACTCTTGTAGTCTGTGGGCCTGTACGGCAATGTCTGCCAGTTTAACAGTATACGGTACACTCTTCCACGCTACGCAGTGCGTAATACTGTATAACAATTCCTTGTTTACTGTCCGGTCCCTTCCAGTTCGCAGCTACACTTGACCTTGTTTCACTGCGCCAGAACACTGGTTGTGTAGGAGTAGGCAACGCAATTAACACCCAGAAACTTATCAACGTTTACGCGATCTGATTACATGTTCCGCCTGTTGATCCGGTTTCACTGCGTGATGCATTCTCTGTAATTATTAGCGAATATTTCTCCCAGGATAATTCAATCCCTTACACGATCGTTTTTACAGATCTTCTGTTTACGATTTGCTCCAATGAAATAGCATGAATATTTTGTTTCATTGAAGGATCAGCTTCCATATGGAAACATGCGTCTTGTTGTAAATAAACAAATAAATATAATCAGAGTTCACGTACAAACTTTGCAGTCCCGATTTCCCTGATTAAGGAAATCTCCCAGCAGGTGACTCACTCTAGCCTAATTACTTTCATGGAGCAGAGTCCTTCTTGAAAAGCTAACAGATTCTCAGCTAGTTAAGAAATTTCCCGTATTTTAAGGAAACCGGCGGTTCGTTACGACGTTTATAAGAGCCCGCTAGCTGTCCCTACCCGGAGTCAGATCAATCCAGTCCATACCCACATCCTACTAACTGAATATCTATATTAAAATTATCTTGCTATCTGTGCCTGGGCCTTCCAAATGGTCTCTTGTCCTCAGGTTTCTCCACCAAAATCCTGTATGAACATCTCCTCTCCCCCATACGTTCTACAGGTCCCGCCCATCTCATTCTTCTCGATTTGATCACCCGAATAGTATTTAATCAGGATTACAGATCATTTAGCTCCTCATTATGTTCTCCACTCTCCCGTTACCTCGTCCCACTTAGGTCCAAATATTCTCCTCAGCACCCTGTTCTCAAACACACTCAGCCTCCGTTATAGTACCATATATATTTCGAATATCATTAAGTTAATTTTTTTAGTTTGTATAAACCGTAATTCAGCTATAAATATAATGCTTCGTAAAATAATACGGAAAAGTTTTTAAGTTGTAAAGTACCAACATTTTATAGCGATTATAATAGACACGCGAATTGGGATTTCATGGAATGATAATGGCCGGGGCAGTTGAAGTACTTGAAGGTAAATCTGTCCCAACACCATTTTATCTACACCAAACCGCACGTGGACTGTCCTGGTATCTAAACCTGGCCTCCGCCCAAGATAGTCGATAATGCTCGCAAGGTAAAGATATAGGGTGTGAATGGCGTGTCACTTTCAAGGTGACGTAGAATCTGGCAGTGGCTTGATGATATGGAAGGCAAATACAAAAATTATCCGTAAGGTTGGACGGTAACACGGCAGATTCAGAAGACTGGGCCACTTTCCCTTTCAAGACAAGAGTTCCTGTGTTGCACCAAACACCTCTTACTTCCTTGTGAACCTTCCGTACAAAACACGTAAAATAATAAAAGAGATATGTTATTTTCCCTGAAAGTGAGGCGAGGGGTCTTTTTAGGCGAGTTCACAGAATTTCGAAAAGCGACTATCATCTGCGTCACGTCTGTCTGTCCCTCTGTCCGTCTGTTTGCATGAAGAATCTTGTCTCTCACTGGATGAATTTTAAATATATTTTGTATTGGAATAGTTTTCGAACGTATGTCGAGAAAATTTAAGTTTTATTAAAATCGGACAAGAATAATGGCTACTTTACATGAAGACCACTACACATTTTTGATCTTACCTCGTTCATATCTTCCTAGAACGAGAAGTTTTTCAGAAGAAATTTGTAGAGAAAACCAGAACACATATATTATGTCTAATAATATATATTTTTTTTCGAAAATCTTACCATTTGTGAGATAATGTGGAAAAGTATTGTAGAGTCGGACAGGCCACAGATGATAATATGACACATGCGTATTGCATGCTGGCTACATGAAGCAACAAACGCTGTCTCAGAATATGTAATACCGCTTTTCTACTGCAGCAATGGTAAAACGAACGCGCCTCAACATTGCGTTATACGTACATCGCTTGCCTTGTTTAATTATTTTGTAACTGTAAGAGTAAGCGTGCACTGCCCTTGGTGAATCTAGTTATTAGCTAATTTAATCAAGCAGCGTCATTGACTAGTACCAACAGAAGGCAAAGTCATTCGTATTAAGCAGCTGCAATATGACAACGTATATCTTGGGAGGTAGACTCATAAAAATACCTCTATCTAAGCAAGTAACGCAACGTGGATCACCACAAAAATAACCTTCATTCGAGCGGAAATTGGAAATGTAAACTCCACTTTTCCAGTAGGACAAGTGAGAGAACTACTGTGAAGAATACTTCTATTGCTTTAAGTACATCAGTCGGGGACGTCATGACAGCTGATTAAAAATATATTTTTCACGAGCTGTAACAGCTCTATAAAGAGCAGTAGGTCTGATACCACGGATGTAAGTGAGGGTTTTTACAAGGAAACTTGATAAATAAACAAAGGTTCTATATCAAATAAATACCGAAGAAAGTACACATATGTTATTAAAACACAACTTTGTTAACACTATATAAAATTGTGCCACGTTTCAGCCCTCAAAGGACCATTCTCGGGGAATACAACTGATCCATTTCATCAGCAAGGTTATTCGCCTGAATTTATTTGATATAGTGGTATTAGGGCAAGGATATGAACAAGATACAGCTACGTTTCTTGCTCAGTTTCGGCTTTCATAGGTTCGGCCATTCCATCGTTAGTGATTTTGACACAAGGGAGGTCCCTGTTAACAGCCCGCGATGTGAACTGCAGACATGTTAGATGCTGCTACTTGTATCAAAAGACAATTACTAAAGTGTCGCGTAGACTAACGTAAAATCACAGTGGGTTAGACACAAACAAAATAGGAAGCAGTCACAAAATTATATTTAAAGAAAAAATATTTCACCCTGTGATTAGTATGGTATTAAATCGACACTGGCAGATTATGAAAAGAAGTTGTAGACAAGCACTATTTCAGCCACATACAGAAGAATGTCAGAACTGCCATAATGCTTACAGCACGACTGTGGAAAACAGATCAGTCCTGATCGTAAAACAATCAAAATAGAATAATAATGCATTGTTGCACTCCGGGATTAAAGCTTAAATAATCCAGCTTTGAACATGGTTGATTACATAAAATTATGCGCAATATCTTAAATCGAAGGCATCATACCATGTTTATTAATCTTTATTCTACAACCCAACCACTGGTCTCTCTGTTAGGATAAATTTATTCCTGGTTTCATCACATTATTTTATATGGATGTTGACATTATAAAGTTTTTTATTGTGCTTTAAAAGAACGTTTGTATGACAGCAAGTTAATATAAACAAAGTGTTTCACGCAACTTATTTTTTGTATATCATAATCTGTTCATGACTCTCTGCTCTTGGTAGTTGTAAAGGGCCAAGGAACTGAGGCAAAAAATTCAAAATTTAAAGGTCGTCTGTCTTAACTCTCTTTCCACACTCTTCTCTCGCACGTTGTACTCACAAACGTGACTGTAGCGACCGACAACTATTGGGATAGGCGCACTTTTCCGTTCCAACAAATAACGTCACTCAAGTTACGAGAAACGTAAAAAGGCAGCATTCAAATAGTGTAAAGATCCCGCCAATCAGTTCCAGAAAAATCATATTTTGGTTATTACGTCTCACCAACAATAGTGTACAAAATTTTCTGCTATGATATTTTTAGAGCACCTTCGTTTATAAGCGTGGTTGTGTATCTTAAGTGGGTTTAAAATTTAAAATTATTAGCTTTGTAGTGTAAGTTTTCTAACGGCCAACAAATGAACTGACAAATTTCGGGTGAATGTTAGGACCCAGGAAAAAGGGCGCCCTGCTCTCCTCATGTAATGGTTCTCTAGTAGAAAAAAGTTTGGAGTAAAATGTATTCCATATGTCTCTTTACCTAACACTTATGATTTCATTGAATATTAAGGGGACGAATTTCCGTCTGTGATAAAAGAGGCGCGAAAATTTTATTTTCAAAGCTTTCGGAATTTCTGAGATGGGCGGGACATATAGCACGTACGGGTAAGAGCAGATTTATATAGAGGGTTTTGGTGGAGAATCCTGAAGGAAGTAGAACGCTTGAAAGACACATACGTGGATGGGAGGATAATACTAAAATGGATCTTAAAGGGGTTGGTTGGGGATATGAGCTCGATTGGTCTGGCTCAGCATAGGGACAGATGGCGGGAACTTGCAAACGCAATGATGAACATTTGGGTTCCATAAAATGCGGGGAATTTCTTGACTAGCTGAGAATCTGTTAGATTCTCAAGAAGGACTTTAATCTATGGAGTTACTTATTTATTTCGTTTGGATTTTTTTTTTCAAGTAACCAGGGAAACGTGTTTGTGCATCTGGGTCTACTTCAGTTCTGTCCATTTATTTTCAGATCTTAGCAAGATAAACGAAAACACATAATTAAAAAACCTTCCATTCACGCACCCTGTGCTTGTAAGTAAGGGAAATGTCCAATCCATAGTTTCTGTAAAGATGCTTTCAACGACTTATTTCTACGTAACACTGAATTATTAAATAACAAGAAGCAGTTCGAGAGAATGTCGAAGTAAAAGCATCTAGCATCCCCCCATCTGACTGTTTGGACTGAAAAAATCTTTGGCTACAACAGTAGGCGTCGGAGTTTCGATTCTAACCTGGAACCAACAATATACAGTTCAGAAAATTTACCTCCATTTTGTCTCGTGTGCGGAAACTGCTACCACTTAAATGTCTACGAACACGTGTAACAGTTTAATGAGGCTGGTTTCAGAACAAATGACTGGAACTTCCCATTTCTTTTCACCACATTCTGTGTGAGTTAAAAATGCCAGGGACAGTGTATAAGCAGACACATTTCGTTCCATAAAGGAAAATGATGAAACGTGAAGTGTTCGGAAAGGAAACACATATAGCTCTTCGGTGTTTGAAGTAAGCGCAATGAATGGTGTTTAATAAACTTCTAAATCTACTCCTGCACTCAATCCAGAAATACACAACGTAAAGTTTCGATAGAAACTTGTCTTCGTTTTGTCACATTTACTGTGTAATATGTGTGTGTGTGTGTTTGTTATAAGAATTCTTACAGAATTCCACAATTAAAGAATATTTTGTTACACCCCATTAATAGTAAGACTACACCTTCAAATCTGCTCGGATTCCATACATTGCATACAGAGTGAGTAAGTTTGTGTAGCGATTTGTTTGCCGTAAGGTAAATGGAACTACTATATTCGACAACGTGTACAAAAATATTTTCAACACCTTACTGGATACACACATTTTAAGAATTATTTCTAAATCAGAAAAGCTCATCCATTTTCAGTTCATTCTTGAGAAGATAATATTCTCAACAAGTCGGATTTTTCCTCGTCTTTCACGGAATTAAGAAGTTCATTACTGTCTTGACAAGAGTTTGTCAAAAATTCCTTTCACGTGGTTTTTCTTGGTGATTGAAATAAAATTTTGTATGCATCTTTCATCCACTTCGTCACTTTACTTGCATGATAATATCGCAGTCTCTTCTGAACTCCAGTTTACCATCCAGAAATGCAAAGAATAAAATCTAACGAAATATACTTTTTCTTGTTGTTTGGGTGTAAAACTTTGCCTCTCACATTGAGAGAAGAACGTAGGCTGAGGGTGTTCGAGAATAGGGTGTTGAGAGTTCTGGCTGAACCCAAGAGGCACAAGGTAAGAGAAAACTTGAGGAGATTGCATAATGAAGAGTTTCATGGTCTCCAGTCCTCGCCAGACATTACTCAGTTGATGAAGAAGAATGGGACGAGAGAGAGGCATGTGATACGTATCGAGAAGAATTTAGGTGCATGCATGATTTGGCGGGGAAACCTGAGAGAAAAAGACTACTTTGAAGGCGTAGATATAGATGGGAATATTAAGTGGATCCTCAAGAATTTGTTTGGGAGAAGTGATCTGGTTTGATCTGGCTTAGAATAGGGCACGATGGTGGTCGCTTGTAAATATGGTGACGAACTTTCACGTTGCATAAAATTTGAAGAATTTCCTGACTAAATTAGAACTATTATATATTCAAGGAAACCTCTAATCCATGATGTAATTTACTTTATTTTTTGTTGGTTGTGATAAATGCATAATTAAAGTCGTTGGAAAAGTGCGCTGAGAGAATTTCACTTCAAGAGTTTGTTTTACTACAAAAATGAAATGTTTTACTTCACATCTGCAAGTATGAAAAAAGCTTAGTTTCATTTTGTATTATAAATAATTACCTACATTTTCGGCCTCCTTCAAGAGAACGAAAAGAGAGCCTAAACATAGAAATACACTCGTGAGCGTTAGAATATTTAAGAGTTTGAAGTTATTTTAGATACAGGTCGATATTTTTCTTCTCAATAAAAAGTCTAAAATTTAGAACTTTAATTTAATTTAATTATCACCGTTTAAATTGTGACACACTAATTCCTACTTTTAGTCACTGAAGACTCGGTTTATGAACTTTTGTTTTAATTACTACCTAATTTTGTTCAGTTTTACTTAAAAGTTCGCAGCCATTTTTGCCTGATAGTATAGTGTAAGAGTGTGTGTGTGTGTGTGTGTGTGTGTATATGTGTGTGTATATGTGAGTGTGTGTGGTTGTGTATGTGAGAGTGTGTGTGTATGGTTGTGTGTGAGTGTGTGTGTGAGTGTTTATGAGATTGTGTGTGAGTATGCGTGTGTGTGTGTGTGTGTGTGTGTGTGTTAGAGAGAGAGTGTGTGTGTGTGTTTAGGCAAGAAAAACGTTACAAAAATTGACTGTGAAAAAGAAAACTTGTCTGTCTTAGATGGTCCAAATTTCAAATTAAGTAACTGATCTAAAATAAAACAATAAACCAGTTACAAGGCTGGTCATTTCACAGATATTCGGGTTACGACTCTTCTAACTAATCAGCCTCATAGCCTCCTAATTTTTCCCGTATTTTAATTTCAAAAGAAGTTTTCGAGGAGTCACGTAAGTTTAATCTCGTTACGGTTGTTCATCCCTTCCAGAGAAGGAAGTTCTTTCCCGTTCCTCTCCCCACTGGGGACTATTGGTCTGGTGAAGCAGTTCAAAGCAAAGGGAAAAGTTTTTAATTGAAATATGTAGTAAAGATGAAATAATATTTCATCCGAAATTACTAATGCACTTAATTTAGATTATTAGCTGCTATCGGGGGTCGAAAGCCTCTAGAGACTCATGCAGTTACTTTATTTACGATTTGGCAGCTCTCCGCACGGTATAAAATATTTTGAGTTCGCAGTTCATTTGCGAAGTTCATAGGGAACTTGATGAACTGAAGCGTTTAAGACATTCATCGAAAGTGGTGATTAAAGTGACATACGTTTTGGCAATACGCTGTAGTAACAATAATGTGAAGAAAAGATTTAAATATACTGCAACTTTAATACTGAACTACGTCCGTAAATAACTATAGAGAGAACGCATATCCAAGCATTTAAGTACCCGAAAAAATGGAAAAAAGCTATTATTTTAACCTGGACATCGTGAATAATAAAGAAATGTTCAATGGAAGAAATTCTGACCTAGCAATAACACCCCTCCATTTATAAAACAAATATGTTGTAAATTTGTCTTCCTCTTTTCTTGTAGTCTTCCCCTTTCTATACCTTGTCCCAGTTATTAAAAGGTAATTTATTTTTTGGCCCATTACTATCAGATAAGCTAGCTACGAGTACTGAAATCATAGGACTTTCCATACACATTTCATTAATGCCAATTCCAAACTTTGTGCTCATCGTGAAGACAGAATATTTAATGATATTTACGGAAACAATTCGTATTTATTGTGGATAAAGTATGTAACACAATTACATTACATGGAGGGAAAACAGAACGTAATAATACTAAAAGAGGTGGTTCACACAATTATATTAAAATTTGCACGACTGGTTTCATCACAATTATTATTTCTGTGTGTGATCTTTCTCTTCACATTTAATTTCTAAAAATTTAAATACCTACAGTACAGACATTCTAGGAGTTCCTACCAGATTTGTGTATGTAATAACTTTATAAACCGACAGTTTTATTTATGATTTCTTCCGGAACCAAATATCTATTGACCTCCTTATGGTATAGGCCAACCTTACACAAAATATTACAAACTTTAGAGTTTTAAAATATACGGTTCCGCAGAATAAAAGCAGCGACCCAATATTTACTCGTTCAGTAGTGAATGAGGTCTCTAACAGCTAAGGTAGGTAAAACTATGGCTGGTCTATAAACCAAAATGTGTCTGTCTACGGAAACCGAAATTTTACTCGTCCAGCACTATAAATATTAATTTAACCAGGTCCAGAACTGCAAGCTTCAACATCAAACACACTTACTAGTAAATACAAACTTGTATATAACAAAATTTTTGTAGTAAAACTTATAGAGTTTACAAAGATAAATAGATTTATAAATCTATAGTTAGTATTATTTTACTTCGTTGTATGTGACATGTCAAGAACACTTACGTGTATTTCAGTACATAGCCTATCTGAGAGTAAATTTGTCAGTTATGGACTGGAATTTCCACACGTGTGATATTGTTATTATGGTTGATTTTCAACGTTTGTAAACATATAACTTTTCAATATATTTATCTACGTATATTATTTTATATTTGTCGTCCCAATAATTTATCATTTAAGAAAAAATGCCCAAAGCTAAACAAAGTTTTCTCAAGCCACTTTGATGTATTAACTTTACACAAAATGCCTTAAATACTGTGTTTCCTTCCCTCCCCCACCCCCCCCCCCCTCCCACCTCACCAATAT
>Ga0123355_10008037_pt1 | contig 15906 bp, 10 predicted proteins | sample TergutEmb28metaG_3_FD_89872 | JGI IMG/M metagenome (GOLD analysis project Ga0123355, IMG submission 89872) | Embiratermes neotenicus P1 segment gut microbial communities from Petit-Saut dam, French Guiana - Emb289 P1 | ecosystem: Host-associated > Arthropoda: Insects > Digestive system > Gut ...
AAACCAACGCCCGAGTTCTCAGCGTTTTTATATGCTAACGCAAATTTTATTATTTATTAAAAAGAAACCAGGGGGGTGGGGGGGGGGGGTGATAGTAGGGTGCTGAGGAAAATATTTGGGCCTGAGAGGGCAGACGTACCTGGAGGCTGGAGCAAAAGTAGCTCGATTTAGAGTATCGTCATTTGCGCTCCTCACCCAATATTATTCTGGCGATAAAATTGAGGACAAGGAGATGGGTGGGACATGTGGCACGTATAGGGAAGAATAAGCCAGAAGGAAATGTCCTCTTGAAAGACCATGTAGTAGATATGAGACATATACTAATATGGCTTGTACATAAACTAATACCTTTTTTGTTTACTACTGTATGTACTATGATGGTATAAGTTAATGTGTAATAGTTTAAAAACACGATACAATGAACCAATGTAATATTAAACTGAACTTTAAATAATTAGAATGGGGGGGGGGGGGCTAGACGACACTAATGTGGCTGGAGACGGGCAAGTTGCCGGCTGTTGTGAATGAAGTAATGAAACTTGGGGTTTCGTCAAATATGTGGAATGTCTTGAGTAGCTGCAGGAACAGCGTCTGAAGAAGAACTCTGTCCACGGAGTTAGTACATGAATTGTCACTCACTCTGTGAACAGGAGATTGTTACGTTGGGTTAGACCCATTAAATGTGTATTTAATGGGCCTAATCGAAGTCGGAGGGCGACAGATACCGACCATTGAGTATATATTGTCACTGAAACATAACGTCCGCGATAAGCAACTCTACTGTCAGCCAACTACACAAACATATTTAATGTTAAAGAATATTTTAACCCTAAAGTTTTAAAAAGCGAGACAATAGTATCATTGTACGTTTTTAACCACTGTACACAACCAAATGTTTTTAAAACACATCCAGTTGTACTTTTTATATTATATTTGTGTTCATAACACATAAGCTACACAGCTGAGCCCATAGATAGCAATGTCATCGTTGTAGTTGGTTTTTCAAGTAACTGGCGTAGTTGTTCTCCATGATGACGGTGCGCAGACACCGAAACATGTAACAGATATACATCAAATGTACGTATATAATAGATATCGTGCAGTTAGTTGGTATTAAAGAGGTGTCTGATGTCATACAAAATACACGTTGGAGAATACTTTAAAATTATTCACCGTTTTCACATCAGCCTGCTGTCTACGCCCTCCCCTCCCTCCCCTTTATTAAAGATCTATTTGAATGTTATCCAAGGTCTTCGGGTCTTCTAAGTGGTCTCTTTCCTTCGAGATACCCCACCAAAGACCTGTGTGCATTTCTGTTACCCCTATACGTGCTACATGCCCATCCCATTTTATCCTCCTTGATTGTATGATCCTAATAATATTTGGCAAGCAGAACCCATCACGAGTCTCCTCATTACACAGTTTTCTGCGGCCTCCTGTTACGCCGTGCCCTCCTCCCTTCCCTCCCCCTCCCTTATGTTCAAATATCTCTGCCAGCACCCTGTTGTCACACATTGTAGTTACATCCCATAAGAAGTGGTGTCTTTTCGTATCTGCTAGTGACCTTAATATGTCTGCTGCTTCACATTTGGTAGGCAGTTCGTCATATCTTGGCTTGACTGTGGTTGTGAGAGGGGCCCACAGTGCACGAACTCAGTCCTTCGTCTCTGTACAGTCTCCAGTAACCTGACGTTTCTAAGTACAACGTATCCTCCTGAAAGCCCTTTATACTTAATGTGAAAAGTCGTCTGGATTTTGCGACTTATTAAATATGGCTCCTTGTACTTCGCAGTCCAATATATCGTTCATGAAACAGCATTTTGTCGTAACCCACACAATTCGTCAAACTGAGATTCCCTCGTTACCAGACAGCTGCATTACCAACACACCTCCTATCAAAATGTTGTGTCAACAAAAATTGCTTGTCCTTATAATTTCGTAAAAACACAACATGCTTAAGTGTTGGTCTATTCATGATCTCTAAAGTATTTTTTGTCTTCTGTAAAATTGTATATCGCCGGGTTAAGACAAATTGCTGTTCCATGGGCAGTCAGAGACACGATAACGTAACTCTGGGTTTTCTTGTAACTTCCTTTCACTGGATACCCATGTTTCATATTAAATGTAACTTAAAAAATAAAAATTTATGATGTGGTGGAGTGTTGAATTATCAAGTTTCTACAGATGTTAACACTTCGAAGGATGTATTTTATGAACGTAATATTTAAATATTCGTTTGGTAAGTCTCGATAACGCACTTTGTCTCCATTAGGAACAACAATCGGTTAGTGCCGCGTAGGTATATAGTCTTTGTTTATTTTGAGAACTAGCTATAACAAATGAATACATTCTGTGGGAAACATGCATAGCTTTCTTGACATTAAAGAAGTTCGTGTGTGTGTGTGTGTGTGTGTGTGTGTGTGTGTGTGTGTGTAGTAACCACTGTGCTTTAAATGGTTAATATATAAAATCCTCCGCCTAGGGGTTGCGGGACCCTGACGAAAGGTGACAGGTCTCGTTTGTCCAGTGATGCACCGGGTCGGCGATTCCCAAACTGTGCGCCGCGGCGCCTCAGGATATATATATATTTTTTTAATGTATGTGTATTATTCTTTCAAATGGCTACTAGCTTCTTAGGACACGTAGTTATTAAGTTGTTTGGACCTAACTACTTGATACACGGAAGTGTTATATATTTATTTTGGCCTAGGAGCGCCCTAAAAAATTCGCTGAGACACTAAGGTGGCCGTGAACCGAGAGAGTTCTGGAACCACTGCACCAAGTTCTACTGAGGGTCGGCCTCCTACGCGAGGCAGGTTGGTGGTGAGAAACCAGACGAAGATGCAACGCATCGGTCCTCTAACATTGCTGGGGGTTGGGCCTGGGACTGACAAACCAACCATGTAAAACCTAAATTGTTTCGAAACCCCCCCCCCCCACATACGGGTCCAAAACGCCATAGGAGGCAGAGGAGAGAAATATAGACAATCTGAAATGACGGGGGTCAACCGACATTTGGCTTTGATCAATGATTCGCCTCCCCTGTCCTGTCGTTTCTTGTTGGACACGGTATGACATCGTAACCTGATACAGCGTCTTAATGTAACCGAAAACTAACGAAAATTGAGCACGTATACATAACCCCGATAAACGTAAATAAGACTTGCCTGTCGAATCGATGTCAAGAGCTAAAGTGTCCCGCTACACGGCACGAAGACAGGCGGACACAGTAGAGCTGTAGCGCCGTATGTTTTTACCCTAGGCACCAGATGGGGCTGAATGATCATATATCGTACACACTCCGGCCGCTGTACCTGCGAGGGAAAACCTCCAGCCCCCATTCAAAAGGGGGCTGGTTGAGCCTCAGCCCCGTTCTGAACGCTCTGTAGAAGACAAAGTCTCTTTCTGCTGCTGGAAGTCGGACCGTGAACCGTCTGTCGTCCAGACCGTAGGCTAATCACAGTCCCAGCTTCTGTTCGGATGAAACTGGCCTTGTGTCGCTGCTGCATGGAAGGTTTTGTCCCGCGGGCAAGTAAGGAGAAGCAGAAGCGGGACTGTCCGATGTTATTACTTCTCTAGGCAGCCTGACCAGTGATATAAGTCACATACATACCCAAGCGCATCATATAAAAACGTCGCTGCCTTATATTGCGAGCTGTACAGGGTGGCGGCAGAGGGGTAGGATCCTTTCCTGCATGACTGATGCTATTTTCCATTAAGTAAAGTAGTCCGTGTCTCCTATATTGCTCTAAAGAATGTACGTAGTAAGCTTTTTTTATTTCATATTGCTCGGTGCTTCTGGTATATGAGTATGTGGTCTGGTATCAGTATGTGGTCTCATTTCTCTTCTAACATGAAAATAAAAAACAATAATGACAATAAATCCATATGAATTTAATACTGGCACAGTTACTGGGGCCGTGGTGCAAGGCTGTTTGAAATATCCGTACAATTAGCCATTTAAAACAAGAGCTGTAAGTATGTATACCAACTGCTGTAACATTCAGACATTGTGCATTTTTTAGTGTAATGTATTGAGGCCTTTCTTATGAATCTGGCAAAACATACCGATTATTTCCCTATACAGTACTGAAAGTTTGTCGTTATAATGGTCACAGACTTCGTTCTCTGTGAGGGAGGAACTGAGTATATGTCGCTTACGTGAACCTCATTCTCCAATTGCAAATGTACGGAAATCTTAAAAGCAAACTTGGAACTAACGAGCCTTACGTGACGTCTAGGTGTGGGTGACTTGAGACTTCCGCACAGTGTCAATGAGATCTTCGCCCTTTCGGGGTGTTACGCAGCGTAGATTGGTAGTTAGTTACCGACGTTTTGGGGACAACCTGTTGGACCGATTGGTTGTACCGAAACGTCGGTACTACCTACCTGCAATGCGTAAAATCCCGGAAGAGCGAAGATCTAAAGGCTAAATACGTGGCCATGGATTCATAAAAGGTCCGATGATTTTATGTAGAGGTGGGCATAGCCCAAATTTAATATTCGTTGTCTCTATCATACATCAGACTTTGAAGTGATGCTTGCCAACACCCGAACTGAAGTATCCCCAACTTCCCCTATGGCTCTCCCTCTCGTCTACGTGTCCACTAGTTCTCACGTCTCATCCTGTCTGTACCTTCTTTTGCTTTTCAATATGAAAGTAGCAGGTAAAATTCTTACTGTCCACGCCGTCAAGGCATATAGATGGAGTAATAACAGTACAGTTATGTTTCAGTCCATTGTCCAGGTCTTCGTTTCTTTGTCATTGCAGTTGCCAACGCGCCACGCGGTCTGTCGGGTGAACCTGCAACATATTTAAAGATCCAGTTCGTACCGTGCAGTGAACACACTCTGCCTCAGTTATAAAGACCAATTAGTTAATTTTGCCTAGCGAAAGAATCACTCTAAAAACCATACCAAAACATAAACGCTCTCTTAAGCCCAAACGTAGCGTTTTCTAATTTTAAACCCGGTGGTACGTAAAGTAACCAGTAGGTTTCAGAAGGTTCATGTGAGGCCGTTGGCATGGCAAATACTGGTTACAATACGACAGGTAATTTCTGCTGTTGTCTTCAGCCCTAGTTCCGCTTCTTTTACTCTTAGGCGATTTTCGCAAAATTTCAAAAAGCGACTATTAGCTTCGTCACGGCTGTCCGTCCGTCCGTCCGTATGAATCACCTCGGCTCCCACTGGACGGATTATCATGAAATCTGATAGTAGAGTATTTTTCGAGAATCTGTCGAAAAAAATTCTAATTTTATTAAAATCTGACAAGAATGAAGGGTACTTTACATGAAGACGGTTTTACAATTTTGATTATTTCTCACTCCGCTCTTCTTAGAATGAAAAATGTTTCAGATAAACGTAGAGAAAATCAAACACACATGTGATGTTCGATAACTGTTTTTCGAAAATCTTGCCGTGTATGAGTTAATCTGGAAAAATATTTGTAGAGCCGGACAGGCCACAGATAACATTATGGCCCTTGCGCATTGCATGCTGGATACCTGAGGCTACAAACACACACTCAGAGTGCGTACTACTTATTGCATTTCCACTACAACAATGGTTGCACGAACGCGCCTCATTGTTACGTTATAAGTACATGGCCTGCCTGTCTTGTTATCAATTTTGTACCACTCACCCTACTTCCCAACTCCGATCTCTGTGACAGCCAATTAAATTACATCGTCCTTCAAATGGCACAGTTTAGGTCACTCAGCTGCCACTTGTGTGATGCCTTACATGCTTCCATGGAAACGGCATCAGAACGACATAAGTACTGCTGGGGACCTCGGCGTTGTGACGGGTGAAGCAGTGGACGATGATCCTGGTTGCCGTACCGTAACAGGGGCCCAGTTCAGAATCCTTAACAGTACATATTCAACTATGAAGCGTCTCCAATCCCCCCCCGTTTTTGTGGCAATAGAACTCGTGAATATGTGTTATTTAAAATTTAAAGTTTTAATACGCGAATGTTTTCGGTTTTGTTAGGACAAATGATCCTCCTTTGTAGAATGTACTGGGCGTGTGAATGACGTACAGAGACGTCGGAAGTGTAGGAAGAGAGGCCGGACCCCCTTGCACCTCAATTATACGCCCACACTTAACAATGTAATCCTGGAGGCCGGCGACTCCTGCCAGGTGTCTCAGGACTAGTGGTTTCCACAGATAACCACTCCAGTGAGGGGTGTTTTGATACCACGGTTAGACACCTTTGACTTGAAAAGTTCAGGAATACCGGTTAAAGGAATAAGCTTTAGTTGAGAACTCTTGTTTCTTGTCTGTGGTGCAAGAGCCCAACTCGGGCTTAGACCGCCTCATTGTTGAAGTTTCTAAATAACACACTCGCATAGGATTCCTCTTAACTAGTAATCAGAGACCGCTACCTACACGACACATAACAAACACAAGAGACGAACATCCGTGGCCACAGCGGGACTCGAACCCACGATCCCAGCAATAAAGCGTCTACAGACCGCACAGCCGGAATCTGCTTAGAAGTCTATATTGTAATACTGCAATACGGACTGAAACACTGCCCTTTTTCCTACCATTGTCAGCAGCTGCAGATTTGTAGGTGTGTGAGACTCCAGGTTCTCGCAGTGGTGCTGAAGATTCGGGTCTTGTGGGCTATGACCCCTAGTCGATTAGCATGCAAGGTACCCACGTTTCAGAGAACTTCGCTAACTCCATCGTAGTCCAAAAAGAGGATGTCTTCCTGGACTGCCCTGAAGGTGGAGCCAGCCAGGTCCCCCGAGATGCTGATTACGGCCTCATGTCCCAGGATATCGCAGCACTCTCTCAGATTTGTTTTGCATTTGGTCTCCACGAAAACGGCTTATGGAAATGAAGTGCCAAATTGGACCAACTGTAACAAGGGTTTTCCAATGAGGACGCTTGTTTGTTGCAGATCAGGGCGCGGGGGACCAGCAGACTCCGAGTGGGCGTGCTGCAGTGTCGGTGCAGGGGGCTGGACCCACCGCCGCGTCATCAGCTGTGGCCTCGGCGGCCAACACCGCGTCGGGTGTCGGTGGTCCGCGGGAGTGCGCTGGCTGCGGCAAGCGCATCACAGAACGCTACCTGCTCAAGGTAAAGTGTCTGCACGCACAAACAAGTACAGCACTCGCTTGCAAAATGCGATGGGATTAACGGATTGGGGTGGTGCTTCCCCAGCTCCTGATCCCGCGGCTCCCCAAATCTAATTGCAAATTTCTGAAGGGCCCTCGACTTAGTAGTAATGGAAGTCACAAGTAATTTTATTCATTATGTGCAGATTTATTTTTATTGAGTACTAACAAAAATAATTCTTTCGATAATAAATAAATAAATAAATAAAACGAATAACTAAAACCAAACTCAGAGTTTCTGTAGCCATCCAAGATTGAAAAAAATTCACAGTCACATCCATCTCAAGTGCCTCTAATGAAGGAGATGTATTTGTGCATTACTGCGAAGTGGGTAAATGTCGTTTGTTATGCTGAAATGTGAGTTACGAGATTCGCCTCCAAAGTTTATGTTGAAAGTCACGACTTCTAATTAAGCAACAACAATGAAAGTGCAACTTACCACGGATGCTTGTTGCAAAGACGACTAGCCTATGAAGGCTAAAGAAGCTTTCGCGAGTGGCTGGTATTATTTTTGTCGCCCTAATCAAAACTCCTGAAATCCTGTTTCATTGAATTGCATTTCAAAGGAAGGATCTGATCTAATGAGCCGATCACACAGTTTGGTAATGTTTTGTAGCCGCGGCAAACGGTGTTCTTGTCCATTTACTCTTTTGTCCTCAAACTGAGAAAATACTCATAGAAAAACAGTTGTAGTTTGGAAACGTGATGAAGTAGGCCTGCAACCCTTTTAACTCAAGAAGAAAGTGCAATCTCATTTGTAGTCTGCACGTTTCTGTGCAGCCGTGCTCAAAACAATTTGCTCATAACGAAAGTATCTGTCTACATGCCTGAAGTTTGCTGTTCGGTATCGTATGTCAGCTTACATCGATTGAGTTTTGACAATAAATCGACCGACAAAGCCTGGTAACAAATAATGCAAGATGTACACGTGGAATTAAATCCAGGGTTTCTGTGCGAACAGTGCCATTCAAAAACAAGAAGACTCTTTTCGCCAGCAAACTTAAGCAGAAAATAGTGAAATGCTACACTTGGAACGTAACTTCGTGCAGTGGTGAATCCTGGCCACTTCGGAAAACAGGTCAGAAATGTGCGTGATTTCAGGCTTCCGCCGCGAACTGCGCTCTTCTGGGTTATTACGCAGCGAGTAGTGGCAATTCCTTACCGACGTTTCGGGACAAATTATCGGTCCCGTCTTCAAGGGTCAGGATGGATAAGATCAGTTGTATCGATCGTGAACGTAAAGTAGGCAGTTTATACACAATACGTATTTGCGCAGGAACTGACTTCTAAACACGTTATTGAAGGAAAGGTAGAGAGGAGGATAGAAGGGACGGAAAGACGAGGAAGGTTACACAAGCAGCTACTGAATGACATGAAGGAACAGAGGAGATACTGGAAACTGACAGAGGAAGCACTGTCTTGCACTCTGGACATCTCACTTTGGAACCTTTTGCAAGACAGACTATGTAATGACTGAATGAATGAATTAATGATGTCCAGCTCTTCCAGGCAATTATCAAAACGCCAGAAATCATCGAGGGTACAAAATTTCTCATGGTTTGCCAGAGACATATTCTCAACATATCTACAACAAATCAGGCAATTTTCCCAAATTCTCCATTAGCTTTTCAGTGACTGCTTAGGTCAGCCGGCATATTAAATAGTGTAAATGTGCCTTAACAAATGATATTTCACACTTATACATTAAATATGTTAGTTTCTTTAACCCAAGGAAGTTCCGTCGCAAGAGGTTAATTTCTTTGTTTCAGGCGCTGGATATGTTTTGGCACGAGGACTGCCTTAAATGTGGCTGCTGTGACTGTCGTCTCGGGGAGGTTGGCTCCACCCTCTACACCAAGGCAAACCTCATCCTCTGCAAGCGTGACTACCTGAGGTTAGTTCCTTGGCACATAACGTGCAAAATCTTGTGTCCCATCTCGGCCTTCCGCCGCGGTGACCATCACATCTTCACTCTTCTGCTATGTTGCGTAAAGTAGATTGGTACTTAGTTACCGGCGTTTCGGGACAACCTACCTGTCCAATCTTCAAGGATCAGGCAATCCAAGAAGCCTTGAAAGTGGGACCGATAGGTTTTCCCGAAACGTCGGTTTCTAAGTACGAGTCTACGCTGCGTAACATAGCAGAAGCTCGAAGATCTTGTGTGTTGCTGGACAACTGGCACATACCCAGGAGTTTTCTTTTCTTGAGGGGAGGGCGTAAGATCAGAATTACTACAGAAATTTTCTTGCCCTGTATGAAAACATGCTAAACATGTTGTAATTGTAAATTTAACATTTGTTATACTGTCGTAAAATGAACAAAAATGAAAACGAAACTTGTAATACTATCACACAAAAAGGTATCTATATTTTGATTGCTTCTCGTAGCTGACATTTGTTTTGCTTTAAATGTGATCTTAATTTTGGTTTATGAGTATGGAACCAATGGATAATTACCTTGCTCTTTTAGGCGCGTTCTGCCTTCATCATATATGTCCGTCTGTATCTGCACTTCTCCCATCCCCTCAACAGACTTACACTGAATTCGATACTGGGGACTTTTATGAAATTCTATCAGGAAAATCCAAATTTGGTTAAAATTGTTATTGCATCTGTGTCTGAAACCATTCCAACACAATGTTATGTAGATCTGAGACATGATATATAGTTTTTAAACCCCCATTTTAATAGTTTTCTCTATAACATATGTTAATTTTGTGGACATGCTGAACTGATATTCTTGTATCTGTCTGGTTCTAACGAGCCGTTTCCACCCTTGTATAAGACTGAGGTGGAATGTGCATTAAAATGAACTTCAAACCCCTTACATTAAGTTTCCCACTGTTGTTCATTGTAGCCTGCATGGAATGTCGTTCATAGCAGCTTTAAATTTAATACATAAAATCAGGAAGCCAATTACTTGCAAGAGTTTAGGTTCCCTAAGCAAGGTTGCTGAAGATTGAAGCCTTCTGATCTTTCATCAAGACTTGAATCTTCAACGGTTAATTTATTTATTGACACACAGCACATTTTATTTGCATTATTTGCTGTTCATTGTTGTGATTTGCAGGTTGTTTGGAACAACAGGGTATTGTGCAGCTTGTACCAAAGTGATTCCAGCATTTGAAATGGTGATGAGGGCGAAAAGTAATGTGTATCATCTTGAATGCTTTGCCTGCCAGCAGTGCAATCACAGGTGAGCTGGGAAATGACTGTTGGACACTGTTTGATATGAAGCAGCCAGTATAAATGATACTGGTGACAAAAAGAGGTTCCAGCTCTTTTATTGTTTTACACTGCTGACCCAATTCAGCACTGTCCTTGTTGAGAAACTAGCAGCCACTCGCACACACAGTATACTTTCTGCCTTTCATGGAACCTGAATGTTCAATACCGTGTTCACAGGAACCACCAACTGACCTCTCTTCTTAGCCAGATGAATCCATTTCACACTGCCACACCCTATTTCCTGTAAAATTAATTTTAATATGAACAACCCATCTGTACCTTGGCCTTCCTTTCAAATGTCTCTGTTATATGTATGCTACATACTGTGTCAATCTTATCCACCATCTTTTCCTCTTCCCTACTCCCCCACCTCCCTTCTTCCTCCCCTTCTCTAATCATGGTGATGGTGGTGGGAGCTGTAGTGGTGGTATTGGTAGTGGCAGTAGTGGCAGCAACAGCAACAACAACAGTAGTATAGTAGTAGTTGAAGTAGCAGAGTAGCAGTCATCATCATAATTGGAAAAAGAGGGTAAATTGTGAATCTTTTCCTTGTATGTTTTTTCCAATTCTCCTGTCACTGCATTCCTCATAGATCCAAATATTGCCCTAATCACTATGTTCTCAAACACCCTTAGTTTGTGTTCTTCTATCAAGATGATAAAGAATGTCCATCATCCATGAAATAAACAGGTAAAATTAGTATATATTTTAATCTTTACGTTCTTAAATTTGAGGCAGGAAGACATAAGATTCAAACTAAACATTGCGAGCTTTTCCCCACCATAATTTGCTTTTAATTTATGAAATATATTGAAATTTGTGAAATATATTGTAAACTGGTGTGTTGATTTTAATAAAACTGGTAACCTACAACTGTGATATATACTGGGCTGGTCTGATAGATGCTGAAAGGCTTGTCTGAGCTGTGGACCGGCATTGTAATCACCTCTATCATCTTCAAACTCAGTCTCTAGTGATGAATTTGCAATTACAGATGTCCCATATATTAAGTCACTTGCTCAACACATGTCTTAGCCTACAGACTATATTTTGGCTGTCTGTACTGTCATGTCAGCTCTGACATTAGTGCACATAATTACATGAACAGTGCATCAAAACAACATGTGTTCAACATAGATTCCAGTTAACTGGGGTCTTCAAGTTAGCAGAGAATATGTCCAGATGAAGCATAACCAAGTGAAAACTGTCGATTGCATTTTTACAGGTTCTGTGTGGGAGACCGGTTCTACCTTTGTGACAACAAGATCCTCTGTGAGTACGATTATGAGGAGCGACTAGTCTTTGCTAACATGGCATACAATCCCAGCAGCCTCGCGCACATACGAAGGCAAGTCAGTAATTTGCAGGTATGCCCTAGACCTCAAACGGCCTGAGCATTAACATACAAACACACATGCAGAATGCCACATCATCTTTACTAGAAACATGTAAACACAGTAGTTCAAGCACACGAACTCATTCTGTGAGACATTATCTAGATCATCACCATCATCATCATCATCACTTCAGCACTTGGTGGTTTTTGGCTTCCCTAGACATTATCAAGACCATGCACTGAATAAGGAAGGCTCTAATTAGTTATATACTTACATTTTCAGAATTAAATCTTCTGGAGATTGTACACATCTTGTCATGGTATTAAACCTTATCAAAACCTGCACTTAATTCATTCATGATTACATGAATTTATTGTTTTTGTGTCGCTTGCCTATGTGTGGTAACAGGTTTAAGGGTCAGGTGCTATGTAATATGACTTCAATGACTTGTAGTAAATTGGCTCAACTGTCTATCATCTAGAGGTTTTTTAGTACTGTGGTGGTTTGAAAGGTGGGTCTGTTTTCATATTCAAGTTAAATAAGTTATAGAAGAGCTAGTTTCTATAATTGACCAGTGAGAGACTAGCTGTTTCAAATTTCCCCACCTGACTAGGATCCTTTATAACAGGTCCACTTTTTGAAACGTTGTGGTACTGAAAGAACCCAAAATGATGGACAGTGTTGGCAACATTGATGAAGCCCAGTGTAAGGTAGATTAATTTAAGGTTGAATGAAGTAGGACATTAAGAAGGAAGCAGGTATATCCTACCTGATTATACTGTCCAGGTACTTAGGTAGAGTACAGAAAGAAATAATAAAAAGCTTCTTGCCTGTAAACAATGAGAAATGCATAAAAATATTAGTCATAAATCTTGTAGGGAGGAAATCACTTGAAACAAAAATATTATACTAGACCTTAGAAAAATAGGGTGTGAAGAAATGAACTGGTTTGTAGTGGCTTAGGATAGGGGAAAATGGCTTACATGTGTGAACAGAGAAATTAACCTTCATGTTACATAAAAGCAAAGAAATATTTGACCAATAAACTTTGTTAATGTAAACAGATATATTCCCACCATGTTGCCATTCTTGGTTACAGTTCCATGAGAGGTATGCAGATATAATGAATGAATCTCCTCATACTGAAATAAATACTGTAACAGAAATAAGTTGCATAAGCAAACTTATGTTCCCCTGGCAAGAAACTTCTGCATAGTTTACTCCATCTAGGCATTCTGTTTACACAAATGTTCATGGTGGTAACTTTCACTAGTTACAAGCACACTGGGCTGGGTAACATAGGCCAGAGTTGGCTTGAGAAAAGGAAAAGCTTCCAGCACTGACATGTGTACTAACCATAGGATTTCTTTCCCTGGTCTGAGTATAAATAAATGAGCATTTGTTGTGTGATGCACCTAAAGATTGAGCATTTGTTATTTTCACACCATCAGCATTCTTCTTAAACTTCATGATTTGATTAGTCTTAATTCTTTCTTACAAGACTTCCATTTCCTGTTCCACTTCCATTGTACTGTAATAGTTCAGCTGTGATAGAACTGAAATGTCATAACAGCATAAACATCACGTTGGTGTCATAATTTTGTATCATATACCATGTTATCATAACACAAATTTTGTGAATATTTTAGTCCGCGATAAATTGCTACCATTTTTAGATGCATTTGCTAAACTGTGAAGAACAGCTGTTAACTTCGTCATGGCTGTCTGTCTGTCCATCCACATGGAAGAGCTCAGCTCTCATTGGACAGATTTTCATGAATTTGATATTTGAGGATTTTTTGGAAATGTGTCAAGAAAATTCAAGTTTCATTAACATCTGGCAAGAACAACAGGTACATTACATGAAGACCTATGTACATTTATGATAAAATATTGCTGAATTTTGCTTAGAATGGAAGATGTTTCAGAGAAAATTTGTGGAGACAATCAAAAAACACACACTTTATGTTCAACAACTTTTTTTTTCTGAAAATCATGTCTTTCTGCGATGATGTGGAAAAAATTTTTCAAAGCCAGACAGGCCACAAATGACAGTATAATATGACACATATGCTTTGCATGCTGAGTAACTAACGCTACAGACGTACACTCAGAATATGTAATACTTAGTGCTTTTCCATGGTGACAGTCATTACACTGATGCATGTCATTGTTACATTACACATACATTGCCAGTCTTGTTTAACACCTTACTTGTCTGTTTAGAAGACGTGCCTTTTCAACGTTCACTTCGACTCTTGTTGTCTTTCATTTTCATGCATTGTTAACACATGCAATTTGAAATCAAAGAATATGTATAGCAGTAGTGAACAACTGCCCAAGACAAGTAAATAATACTGACAGGATACCACCCTGTTGCCATCTGTAAATGATGAGTGAAAACACATCAGAGATAATTGGAAACTATTAGTGGTACAACATGTTATCCCTAGTTGTGGACTGCCATAGCTTTCTAGGTTGTTATGCTATGTTCAGTGGTAAATCGTTTCTGACATTTCAGAGGACCATAAAACTTTAATTTTGAAGGTCAAGCAGTCCAAGATGAGATGCTTTGATCCTACAGTCCAGTGAAATGTTGGTAACTTCTTACCAGTCAACACAGCACAGCATCCCAGAAAACTTTTCAGCAACATGGTTATGAGAACCTCAGATGTGACACAGTTAAATTGGCGCCTTGAAGTAACAACTTAAAGTTAAAATTAAATTTGGGTTTCTGACAGTGGTGAATTTTAATGTTATGGTCTTCTGGGTTATTGAGTTGTGTGGTTTTGTAGATAGGTACCAACATTTTTTAGGAATCTGCTTTTGTGCATCTTCAGTGTAGTAAAGCTCTTGATATGACATCACATTTCAGGATACAGTATTCTTCATTAAAATTAAGACATACATCATCCACGTGGATGTCAGATGCCTCCATTACAAGATTACTACTCTCAAGTTTCCCAACTTACCTGATAAGAGCACTGAGGGCAGTATGACAGTCACACTGGAAGGATGTTCAGGGAAAGATGCACAGCAGCATTTCCAAATATGTGCTATGTAGGAGCACATGCACGCAATCATATGTTAAAGGAAAAAAAAACACTCACTCCTAAAGTTTTCTAAATAACCCAAAATGAGACCATTCTAAGGAGGGTTATAACTTTGGGTACATGATAAAATCACGTGGGACCCAAATAAGGTGTGTTAGATGATGCGACACTGGTCTTTATTTTTGGAACAAAAATTGCTTTAATGCAAGCAGCTGTGGTAAATAATAGTGTCACATTGCAAAATATGTTTGACAAGCCATAGATTTTAAATGAATGAATAAATAAATACTTTTATGATCTGACTGGTCATTATGCCTTATGGTCCTGAGATTTGTCTCCCTACTGCTACATGTCATCATCTCTGAGTAGCGGAGTATTATATTTAATCATATTTCTATCCCCAATATTTAGTAATCATTTAAATTTATTGTCTGTTCCTATTTCTTTACCACCATTTCCCATTGAAGTTTACTACAGGTAAAGTTGCCCGTATCTACATCATAAAGGCATAAAAGGAGAGTGAATATGTAGCTCCTCTCAATCTTAACATTGTCCTTTAGATGGAGATGAGTTACATGTGCATATATATATAAACTAGTATCTACAAGTGCTCTTCAGTACTTTAATACTGTATTACGAATAACACTTTCAAGTTACTGGTAAGAAATTGTATATTTTGAGATAATTCAGTGGAATTTATTGTTTATATGGGAATAAGATTTGTTCATCTGATTATTGTTTCTCATATCTTAAGAATACATACTCATGCCTACGGCTCAAGCTTGGTCAAAATTATACGCAGCTTCTTGTCACTTTTTTTTATAACATCGCAGTTAGTTTTTGCACAGGCCTACGTGATCCATGTCTTAACACTTTCACTGCCAGCTATTTAAATACCCAGGGGCATTAAAGTGCCAGCCATTTAGAGGGTCCACAGCCCCTTCTTTCACGATTTCAGTAAAAAAATAATTACTCAGCATGTAATGTCGTGTGTAGCAGCTTTCTGGATGCAGAGGAACACCACACTGAGCACAGGGAAATCTAGTTTCTTTCTTGATATTTTTTTGCACACACACTCGACATTTTCGTGTTGGCGTTTTATCATTTTTTGTGGGTGGAATATGGACCAGTTTGTGATTCTTTAGTTTTCCATCAAGCC
>Ga0123355_10008038_pt1 | contig 15905 bp, 7 predicted proteins | sample TergutEmb28metaG_3_FD_89872 | JGI IMG/M metagenome (GOLD analysis project Ga0123355, IMG submission 89872) | Embiratermes neotenicus P1 segment gut microbial communities from Petit-Saut dam, French Guiana - Emb289 P1 | ecosystem: Host-associated > Arthropoda: Insects > Digestive system > Gut ...
AACTGTACCCCGACTAATAGATGGGTGAAAAAACAAGAAAAAGTAAATGAGCATGGTTATAAAAAAATAAGTAAAAGAGGGGGAAAAGGAAGGGAAGAAGAAGAAGGAGAGGGGGGGGGGGGGGGGGGGGGGGGCCATGCATGGACAGATCGTTTTCACGAATTTTTTGATTAAATTTACAGTATAGTATAGTACAGTATAGTATAGTATAGTACAGTATAGTATAGTATAACAGTATAGTAAAGGAAATGCTTGCTATCACTCGGTGAAGAATCTTTTGTCTTCTGGTTTGCTATCCAAAAATATTAAGATCAAAATTCACATAACTGTAACTTTGCCTTTTGTTTTGTATGGGTGTGGGGCTTGGTTTCTCATAATGAGAGATGGACATAGGCTGAGGGTGTTTGAGAATAGGGTGCTGAGGAGAACATTTCGGTCTAGGACGGACGAAATGACAGAGGAGTGGAGAAGACTACATAAGAAGCAGCTCTATGCTAGTATATACTTCTCATCAAATATTATTCGGGTGATCAAATACAGAAGTATGAGATGGGCTAGGCATGTTAAACGTATGGAGAAAGGAGAAGTGCATACAGGGTTTTAGCGGTGAGAGCTGGAGAAAGAGGACACTTGGAAGACCTAGCAGAAATCGGAGGATAATATTAAAATGGATATTCAAGAAATGGGATGGTAGATATGGAGTGGATTGATCTGGCTCAGGACAAGGACAAGTTGTGGGCGAATGTGAATGCGGGAATGAACCTTCGGGTTACACAAAATGCGGGGAATACTTTGACTAGCTGAAGGTCTGTTAGTTTCTCAGGAAGGACGCGGTTCCATGGAGTGAGTTATTTGGTTAGCTAGTTAACTAGTTAGTTCGTTTCGTATAGCATAGAATGGGAAAAGTAAAATATTTTCATAAGTAAATGAGCTTAAATACGTGTGACTGGTTACTAAACAGAAAACAAGGAACACTGCTATTAGCATCCATTAACGAAGCAACGGATTAAGTCCCCCCACGGTGCAACAGCTCCTAGTAGGACATGGCCTCATCGAGGCTTCACGATCACACTCCAACACACCACACTCGGTAGGACTCCTCTGGACGAGTGATCAGCCAGTCGCAGAGACCTCTAACTGACAACACACAACACTCACAAAAGACAGATATCAATTCCCATAGTGGGATTCGAACCCGCAATCCCAGCAAACCAGCAGACACACACCCATGCATTAGATGGCGCGGCCACTGGGATCTGTCCAAAGGATTAATAAGACCCCTGACATCAAACCCAGCAATCTCCAATCTTGGTCGACACTGAGTTACTCATACAACTGGATTATGTGCACAAATCTCTACAAGGCTGCAGAGTTGATTGCTATCAAAACCAGCAAATTATGGCAACTTCTGATCGGAACAAAATCAGTTACAACAAAGTCGCCTGTCTCCAGTTGTATGTTAAAACCAGTCGAGGCGGTGTAATAACCATCACTTGATCATATCAGCTGTTCACAATCCTAGTGAGCGGTTCATCATTACGATTCTGCGGTAGTGCTCACATTTAAAGAGACTTCAGCTTACATAATTATTCTACGCATCACTCGTGACGTCAAATTATCATGTTTATATATCGAACCAAAATGGATAAACGACTGTGTATTTGCAATTGAATTACTAATTAGTAAGTAACTGTCGTCGACACAACCATTTATAAATATGACAGATCTATAGAGTATATGGCAACATGTTTCGACCCACATTTAGATCATCTTGAGGCCTATATTTTAATTACTTACCTACTTGCTTTACTTATTTACTGCATGGAGCAGAGTCCTTCTTGAGAAGCTAACCGGTTCTCAGCTAGTCAAGAAATTTCCCGATTGTCTTCGTGTTTATTTGAAGTTTCTTTTGTAATGTATTAATGACTTCTTAGTGGATCTGGTTATTATAGACTATGTCTTGAATGAATAAAACTACTTTATCTTTTGTATCTTGTATATGTATTTGTATATTATTTATCCTGTTTATTACGGATCTGATGCCCGCATCTTTGTGTTCAAATGAATGGGAACAAAATGGGAATCGTGCAGTCGGTTGTAGTTGGGTTTCGATATGTGGAAGTCTATATATAGAACTGTGATCTCTCATGAAGGTGATCACCCAGAAATTTTATTTTATTACTGTATTCTAGTTCCACAGCAAATTTTAATTTTGGTGATATGTTCTTAAGTTCATGCAGTAATTCACTGATATTGGTTGAAGACTGATTAAAAACACTAAGTAAATCATCCACGTATCTAAAGTGACCTCTGACGCAGTACTGCAGCAATAAAGAATTGTCAGTACGTTCCATAAACTGTTGATAGAAAGTACAAAAGAAGTTGGGGCGCCGGAAGATACTGCAGTAAATCATAAATCCCCATTTTGGAATCATTTTATCATTATATCGAATCATCACATATTTTTATGGTTTTAACGCTGTAATACTCATATGCAACATGTATCATGCCCCATGTACAGACTGAGATCTGTCTATTAACGTGTCAGTTAAGCATGTGATTGTCATTTATCCCATGTAAAATATAGACCTGAAGGTGACCTAAATGTGGGTACAGAAATGTTGGCATCCATTCTACAGACCTAACAGCAACATTAATAAACGGCTGCATCAACGACAATTGTAGTACTACAAAACACAACAGAAATGCTTGGAGGTCACGTGGTGTGCCGCCCGGGGCACAATCAAAATCAAGAACACTGCGTTTAATAATAACCCTGCTTTACACCAATTTTCACGTTTATTAGCAAAAATTAAGACAGTTCGTAGTTTTCCCCTGTAAATAAGTATTTAAAAGTTTCTAATATTTTGTTTATAACAACAAATATTGCTCTTCCTTGTTTTTTTTTTTCTGCTTACAAGGTAACACATATATGGGTACCAGTTATACACAGTAGCACTGTTTTATATTTGAAGCAAAGCGCGAAGAATAAAAACAGTAACGAACAGCGTCAAACGTATGGTACAGTACAATGCTAACGACCTACATCCGTGTTGATTTATAATACCAGACCTAACAATCTTCAGACGCGTTGGTTTCAAAACAGCGTTTGGAATCAAACACAAGAATCCCCATTATATGCATGAAAAGAATAAAAGAAATATGCACGGTACTCCTTTCAAAATTCGTTCTTTTTCTCAAAAGATGAAGCGTGCGTCAGCCGATAAACAAAACATCATCTTCTTACGAATACAGCAAATACGTGGAAGAGGCTATCAGCCCTACTGAAGCCACTCACATCAGTGATAGGATTTTAGGAGGGGTCTCAAATATCATTTCTTTAAAATAAACGCATTACTTATACTTCAGTCCCAATGTACACTTCGAAGTATACAGCGGTAGGCAGCAATCATATATGCAGCATACGGTCTCATCCATTATTACATTACTTGTAAATGTTAATATTAATCACGTAACACATACCGTTCAGCGCAGGACTCCGGTTGTCTTTAGAACAGCTTCAAAAAGACATTTACATTCACGTAATCACAAAGTTACTTGCAGGAATTCGAATGTATGCAACACTATTTCACGGAGTTTAACTGGTACACAAAATGTCTGCTGCGCAAGAACCGAACTTTCGCCCAAGTTTGTACACACTGATAAGACGGGAGCTGAAAGTGATGTCAAGGTAAACTACGTCAGGAAAACGCTGATAATTAAATCGTCGTACAGTAACACCGCTGACACCTGGCGGCCGAGCTGCAAAGAACAGTCTGCTTGCGAGGTAGAACAGGTCACCACTAGCATTGGTCTTCTGTGCATCCTGCCGCCACCCGCCAGGTATCGATGGGTAGACCTGTACTGTTCTGTAGCAAATACTATGATGGCAGAAACGCACTTAAGCATTCATCCCCGCATAGCCGTCTGCACATACAATACTATTCGACTAGCCTTTCAACAACTTCTGCGGGACCGAAGTAATGGTATAGCAATGCTTTGTATTTCGGAGATCCAGAGGCAGAAACTCATCCCGGAGATTTACATTCAGTCAAGGCTAAACAGCGTCCAGTGACACACCATACTGGATGATAAAATGGAAGGCATGTTGCGGGAAACAGCTGTGGCCGGAATCATGGTCTAAACTGGCATTTTTAAGGAGGAAATGCCACAAAGGACCCGGGAGCAATCGCTGCCACGACAAAGATTCGAACCCGGCACCTCTGAATAAATATCAGAAGCCGATTATTAAGGTGTTTTATTGTTCTGAAATCCCTCAAGGCAAGTACTCCACGCCCATTTTTGAAGTTCAGCAATATCAGCCATGCTCAAATGGGTGCAATGAAACAGGTTTTCTATGTTGTTCGCTCCGTGCAATATCGATAGCCAATTCGGAACATTCAAACAAGAAAATGCACAATGTTCTTCCTTCGATATTTGGATTCCAATATCACACTGAGTATTCTTACATGTTTCAATCCACAAAGGGTTCATCATCATAGAATCAATACAAATAATATTGACAAAATTAAATTAACTATTTTCATACAAAATTAACATGGTGTACAACAGGCAAGCAGTAAAATGTCCACAATTCTTCGTAGACCTGTTGTGTAGGTGAAATTGAATCTTAATATTCAGTACCTCCAATGCAGCTTACGTATTTAACGAGAGTCGACACAGCCTTGTGCTGAAGTGTAGTCCTCTCGAGTCTGCGGTATTTTTGTACTACGTCAACTTTCTGTAAGAAAGTAAGCTCCTTCGGAGTTAATGCATATCAAGATTCCAGTTCACATACACAACTAATTCTACAAAGAATTGTCTACATTTTACTTCTTGACTGTTTTACGCCATGTTAACTGCGTATGAAAATAACAAATTTAGTTTTATGCAATATTATTTGATATTGGTTCCCTAATTTTCATCCCTGGTGGACTGAAGCATACATAAACATTCAATTTTATTATCAAAGTTTCATTTGTTCACCAACTAATGCACTAGTGAGTTGTCTTAAAACAATATTAAAATTTGCATTAAAACTCAATTTTATATTATACTATAATTATCTAAGGTCAGACATTGTGAAAATTGTAGGTTGAATGCTGTTAAAGGGAAAGGTCACTCCGCAGCACGCTATGCAGGGACAGTGGAAGGAGAGGTACACTCTACTCATTCTTAGCCTCGGCGCTAGATCGAGGGTCGCTGGTAAACGCCAGGCCCCGGTTGCTTTACCCCTAAGAAAGAGCCCCTGCACTCACTGTGCAAAAGGCTGGATGGGCCCCAGGGCCGCTCTGGAGGGGTGTGGAGCAAAGAAAATCTCTTGCCCCTCAAAGGGTTCGAACCCCGAACCGTCCTGGTGGAAAGATGTACCGGATCTAGTATGCACAGTACAAACGGGGCCCTGCAATGAAAAAAACTAAACACGAAAGTAAGAAATGCTGAACTGTTGAATTGTGTATTTTACGCAACGCACGTAACGCAACTGACGATTTACTATTCTTCTTCTTCCATTGACACTACCACCCACTGTGAGCTTTGGCCTGTCGAACAATGTCCTTCCATTTTTTCCTATCTGCCACCAACTCTCTCCATCTTCTCACTCCCAGCACTTGAAGATCTCTTTCTACTTCCTCCTTCCATCTTTTCCTGGGTCTTCTCCTTCTTCTCGTCCTTTCCAGTTCTTGAGTGCAGATCTTTTTGGGCATCCTATCCTCCTCCATTCTCTCTAGGTGACCTAACCAGCTAATCCTTTGCCCTTTTATCCATTTTACTATATTTTCTCCTTTGCTCAACTCTTCTAGTTCTCGATTCGTCCGACTTTTCCATTCCCCGTTTTCATACTTAGGACCATGTAGTCTTCTAAATATTTTCCTTTCAAAAATTAGCAGAGCTTCTTCTTCTTTCTTCGTCAACGTCCGTGCTTCCGCTCCATACGACACTACCGGTCTTATTAGTGTCTTATATAATATAATTTTAGTAGCTCTGGATAAAAGTCGACTCCCGAAGAGACTTTAGCCGCAAAATAAGTTCTATTGCCGGCCAAAATACGACTTCCTATACGAATTCGATCTATGGGCAATGACTGTTCCACCCTGCCACTTCTTAAAACTGCAGTGCAAATTAACGGATTTTAGACTTGGTCTGGGGACAACCGGCTTCCTGTCTAGTTGGTACCTGACGCTCTCTCTACCAGGATTAAGCGGACGGGGATTGCAGATGACCACCCACTTCCAACCAGCGCTGAGATACAGCAGACGTGCACTTATTCTTCCACTACATCAATTCACTTTAACATCATACGCAATCAAAAGAAGCGGACAATCACGTCCTCTACATTAAGTTTTTGTTTTAGGCACCCCGTGAAAAGAATAAAAAGATTAGGAAGGTAATAACGACTAAGGTTAGTAATTTGGTGTGACGAATACCGCAACAGCAACTGTAATGTTATTACTATAAACAAGCGTGGTTCCTGAAATGTTCATCGCGCAGTCTGAATCCTAAGAAATTCTTCAGTTTCTTCTTACAAAACCTAAAGATACCAGGTGATATAAGGTCATGCCACATATATTCTTCGATGAGGAAATAAGTCCAAAGTGTCTTCTCACTACCAGATCATCAGCCTTGAAACTTCGTTGTGCTGCATCAGGTAGGTCTTACAGTTTCTCCTATGTGACATTTGAAGCTCCCACAGCGGTAATTACAGAAACGACTGTCTTCCTGAATGTGATGCCATGTGGCCTGGTAGACAGGTATCAAACTGCATGGCATCATATTCAGCAAAACAAAAACAATAATATAATATTAAACAGTGTACTTCAGCACAATCACTTTTTTACTCAAGGTAATTATAAGGCCCAAAACACGTAGCCTTATAATTACCTCGAGTAATAAATTGATTGTGCTGACGTACAGTATTTAATATTATATTACGTTACAAGCACATCGTGATGCTTCCATTTAAAAAAAACAATTATATCTACAATTTAGGCTATTTCATAGATGTTCCGTATCTTCTACGTCTTCAGTCTACAGACGCCCATTTTCGGAACTCCATGTCAGTCCATTCTCTTCAAAATAAAATTTTCTGCAATCGAACGTTTGTCCTCTTGTAGCCACATCCCTTAACACTTCTGTGATATCCCATTTGTGCACCTTGAATTCTAATATTTTTACCATAAAATATTTTCGGGTGATAGTCCCCATCAACTTCTGAGGAAGTCCAAAATTTTGGAAACTTTCCCTGTCACCACCATCAGGTAATTAGTAAGATAAAAGAGCCACCCGAAATTTTGGATTTCGAATCTGAATGCACGCGGCTGGTCGCCGAAAATATTTTATTACTTCATCACAGTACATGCGTCAAGCTTAAATATATTCGTTCTTCTTAAGGCAAAATTCACGTACACACAAAAAGTGATAACTGCTTTTCCTTTTTACTGTTTAGTATAGCAAACACAGACAGCCGTTTAAGAGTTAGACCCTGTTATCGACATGAGTGTCGACTTAATTGAAGGCATAACAACTTACAAACACAAAATAAGCTTAAAAAATCTGACAATATGAACTGGTTACGAGTGAAATCATTATACTTCCGGCATGTCCAGTACGGGCGAGCACTGCAACTGAAAACTTCCTAGTACACAGATTAAATAGCGAGAATTGTACACGATCACGCAACCGGAAATTAATATTTCTTTTATGATAGGTCTCCATGTTTGAGAACAATAAGCAATTTAATTGAGGACAAAAGTTATTTAGAAATACCACCTGATACACAAGATTTATACAAACTTTCTACGAAATTCTTTGGTCCGATATAACGAGGAAGTTATTTCCGAACCAACGGAAGTATCTCAACAGTCTGTGTCAGATCCTGAAGCCTCCAGTACTATTCATTAGGATGATTATAAATTGTGAAGTGGCAGAAATGAGAACGATACGGCCATTTGTTCCTTTCGGTACGAACCCGGCAGTTGTTACGAGATACTAATTACAACCAACATACGCGGTCTACCAAATGGAACGACTCTTCCGTAAAATACACAAAATGTGTGTGTCGTGCTGGCGTGAGCAGTCATTAACCCTAACACGTGTGGTTAGCTTCAAACCACTGGTGTTCTGAAGACTCAAGTACTCTGGGATGCAACGCTGTGAGAACGCCAAATCACGTAACACGTGTCACTCAGGTTTTGACTTTACATGCCCTAGACATCTTACACACTTTAAGGCAAGGTTAAAAAAATAAAGCCCACCCTATAACAAGCCACAGGAGGCAAAGATGGGGTAAAGATATAGATCTACTCTTGCATAACCTCGGTACTAGATGGGGGTGGGTGGTTAGACCACGCCCCAGCCGCTCTAACCCCAGGAAACAGTCCCGATATCTATTATGCAAAAGACTGGATGGGCATCAGGACCGATCTGGACGGCTGCGGAAGATCTCGTCCCTCCCAACGGGGTTCGAAACTCGAAACATTCAGCCCGTAGCAAGTTGCTATACCAACTATACTACACCGACTGTCACATGCTTTCAGTACTGATGGAAATGATTTGAAATTTTCTCACTACTGGCATACCGGTCTGGGTTACATTCAAGCTATTCAAAATTAAGCCGTTTCAGTGAAATATCTTGTTTCCAGAGCAAGAGCAGGGCCACATAGCAAGACAGGCGAAAAAAAAAATAGACCTTCCAAGTCCACTGGGGAAGGGCGAGGGGTGGCTGCAATGAATCTTACTGAAAGTGCTGTGTGGGAAGGCGCACTCATTCTGCGAACTAGGCACGTCCGGCAAAAGATATGATCTTCCTCACGCGCTGAAGTAAACTTTCCAAAGATTTTGGGTAAAATGGCTGTCTGCCCGTTTTGGAAGAAGAAATTCGGGAATCGTAATAAACAGTTCCTTTATCTGGGTGTTCTGACATGTTTTTAACATCAGTGCTTTTTGCGTTTTGCCTACTTTGGGTACTTGAAGACCCAAGTCTAGCACAAGTCATTTTTTAAGTCAGCTTTCTTCCGATAATTTGCGCAAAGGTGGGCGCGCACGGCTTTCCTCCTGAAGATTTGAAAAACGCAACTGTACCCACCAACCGTTCCACACAACCATAAAACCTGAATCATACCGACTGTTTGATATGAAACCGCTGAATGGGGTGAACATGCAACTGAACATGGGGCAACTCACCTGCGGGGCCAACTGCAGCGCCCCCCCCCCCTCCCCCCGGCCAAACAAAGTCCAAGTTATTTTTCACGCCTCATACGATACTGGTTGCGGGGGCCTTGAGAATGAATCACATCGTTAACTGCTGACAGAACGGAATTAAAAATCCGTCCGTAACACTATAGTTCCACAGTCACAGCCGTGATATTGCTGACATCTGACGAACATACTGACAGCTGATCACTGAAAGGTATAAATTGCCACGCTAAATATAACCTGCCTTTTTCATTACATTAATGACGAAGCACTTTTGTAAATGCAAGGTGATGAGGAATGTGACCAACGTGTAGAGTTCCACTGAATTTGCATAGCTGCAATTACGCCTTATCGACAGCCGTTTTAGCACGGCGCTCTTTACGTAAGTCAACAGCACGCAGGACTGTACTGGTGAACTGTAACGAAGTGCTGCCGATTAAACAGTACGAAGAGTTGCGGATTAACGAAATTTTTCATCATCTCATGAAGTCAATTTCTTCTTTTCATTCCAATTAAATGCACGTAACGCTAAATACATATATTTATCAACTATTATCTCCTACATGTTTCCGTGTTTGTTAACCACCTTCAAGGAGACCATTGCTTTATTTGCTCAAGAACTATATGCTTTTAGCAAAAAGCAAAGTTCTTGAGCAAATAACGCAATATAGTTCTTGAGAACATAACGCAGTGGTCTCTCTGAAGATGATGTAACAAACACCGGAACACGTAGTACGTAAAGGGTGATAAATATAAGTATGTAACATATTATGTGTATTTAGCTGGGATAAAAAGAAGAAATTGACTGCAAAAATGCACGGAGCGGAAAGATTCAAATATCTCACGAAGTCGTTCATTTAATTTTATGTTTACATGGTGCTTGCAACTTCTAGAAGAATGAGATGGGCAGGGCATGTAGCACATATCGGGACACGAGAGGTGTATACAGGGTTTTGGTGGGGAAACCTGAGAGAAAGAGACCACTTGGAAAACCCAGGCGTAGATGGGAGGATGATATTAAGATGGATCTTCAAGAAGTGGGATATGGGGGCATGGACTGGATCGATCTGGATCAGGATAGAGACAGATGGCGGGCACTTGTGAATGCGGTAATGAAACTTCGGGTTCCATAAAATGCGGGGAATTTCTTGACTAGCTGAAAACTGGTTAGCTTCTCCAGAAGGACTCTGCTCCATGGAGTAAGTAAGCAAGTACAGGGTTATTCGAAATGATTGCCGGGGTTTTAACAACTTGTCATACACAATACACTTGAGATAGGAGTATATGTATTTTTTTATTTAATAGAACAACACTCCAAGTTTTTGTTACATACCTTACAGGTGCTCTATATGTGCAACCTTTGTGATTCTACAAACATCAACACTGAAGGCACGAATCAGAACCGCCATTGAAACCATCAACGCTGACATGCTACAAACAGTCTGGAACGAACTCGATTATCGTGTTGATATTTGTAGAATCACAAAGGGGGCACATATAGAGCACCTGTAAGGTATGTAACAAAAACTTGGAGTTTTGTTCAATTAAATAACAAAATACATATACTCCTATCTCAAGTGTATTGTGTACGACAAGTTGTTAAAATCCCGACAATCATTTCGAATAACCCTGTACGTGCTTGCAACTACCGCAAACGCCTGTGCAGACTAACCCAGTTTCGATTGTTTAGAAAGAAATTAAATCTACATCTGAAGGTCTGTGGAATGTGACTGTCCGAACATGTAACACGTGGTAAAAAAGGAAATAATATAGTTACTCAGTAGTTCGCGAAGCTTTCAGTCTGACGCATACACAGAGCCAGCTCTCTCCTCAACATTCTTTAAAAATTCTTAAACATAAAATATTTTTCCTGGAGGTATGGTTTTGGGATGAAAACAAAATCATTACTTTCGCTAACTCAATCCCAACGAAGTGCCACGATTAAACACACATTACTCATTCAACAAACATGATCACATCTTAATATGAGCCGAGACAGTTTCGTCAGTCCTGATGGTTGTACGACCGGGGTCGGATTTTGGGAGGGACGGGAATGTGACTCTTGTTAAACAATATACATTTATATCCTATTATTATTCTTCTTATTATTATTATTATTACAGATAAACGCTCGTGTAATACTTGCCGACACTGAGCGCTGTCCTTGAGAAACTACAGTCCCTCGACTGTCGAAAGCATCTAAAAGCTCGCTGCCGTTTTCACAACGTTTTTGTCACTGGTCCATAACCTTGGCCAAAGAATTCAGCTCACTACCTCAACACACCTTTCATTTTATAACCCTTACAATCAACAATACCACCATCAATACCCATATCTTCCAAGTGGTCTCTTCCCTTCACGTTTCCCGGCTATTTAAAATACACTTCTCACTCCAACTACGCGTGCTACATGCTCCGTCCATCTCAACCTCATTGTATGGGTTGACAAGAAGCACTAATTATTGCGTTCTTCATATAAGAGTTTCTGCTACCTACTGTCTCTCCCTCTCCCTTACGCCCGAACCTCCACCATAGCACCTCCCCTGCCCCCTCCCCAACGTCATGAATCTGTGTTCTTCCACTACAATCGAAACACCAAGTTTTACATCCATGCAAGAAAACAGGCAAAACTATACTCTGACGCTTTTCTGCCGTTATGTATCAGACATGAAACGGGAATGTAAAAGAGCCTGATCTGAATATAAAGTGCTTTCATTGTCTTATGTACGTGTTATTCATTGGTTCTAATTTCTTGGGAAAATCATTCTCGTTTGACGAATTTTTCCCTATCGAACTACCTTCGTTAACACAAGAAATTCGCATCCTCAGGATGCCAAGTTTGGATAACTTACCAGAAGATTAAGACGTGAATATCTGTCACGTTAAGCAAGTTGCTAATCAAACCTGATGGCCAAAAATAAATGCTGTTACGTAAAAAAGGGATGATATCACGCATATTTTAAAGGCGAGTTTTAAAGTTTTGCAAAAATATGACTACCGCCCACCAATTTTTAATGACTCAAAAAGTTACACAAGAAATGCTTTAGAAAAAGGTCAGCAATATCAAAGCAAATGCTGCACATTCAATTCACCCAAAATAAAGACTAATGACCAACAGTGGTCAGCGTCCATTCCAGGACGCCAACTGGCCTCCTGTCACTTCCACCATGTATATTTCTTGATTAAAGCCTTTCGCATTCTCAATAAGAACACCAGCGTCCTGAATTGTTGAGAAAAGATAAGACACACAGTGCGATCCATAGGTTTTAGGACTAATTTTTTTTTAAATAACAGAACTAGAGCGATCTGTCGGCCAACCCATTGAGTACTATCAACCAACATCCGTTCACACACCGAGTTTCGTTTGTTTATCTTCGACAGTGTACGAGTAATACCTTGTCTTGTAAGTCAGTTTTCTTTATACGTCATGGATGGCGGAAATGAACAGAGAGTTGCCATAACATTTTGTTTCAAAGCCGGTTTCTCTGCGACAGGAACACTAGTTTTGGTGCAGAAGGCTTATGGGAAAGAGGATCTCAACCAATCAAACTTTTTAGATGCTATTCTTGATTTCGAGACGGAAGGGAGCTGGTAGAAGATGACGAGGGAGGTGGCCGTCCAAAATCGACTCGAACTGAGGTAAACATTGCTGTTGTTGCCGATCTGGTCAAAAAAAGACCGTCGAATCGTATACAAAATGATAGCAGAATCTTTGAACATCCCCAATAGCGTAGTTCTTCGGATTCTGAAAGAGGATTTGGGAAAGAGAAAGTTGTGTGCACGTTTTGTTCCACACTCCTTGACACCTGAGCAAAGGGAAGATCGAGCCACATCTTGCCAAAATATTACCGCGATGGACGACGCAGACAATTTTTTTTAACAAAATTATTACTGGAGATGGGACCTGGTGATTTTGCCTGTGACCCCGAAACAAAGCGACAGAGTTCTGAATGGGTTGGTGAAACATCCCCTCGGCCGAAGAAACTGAAATTCCAAAGGTCCCACATCAAGACCATGTTTATATTTTTTTTTTCGACTCTCAAGGTGTAGTGCATAAAGAATTCGTACCACAGGGAAAAACAAAGAATGCAAAATTTTATAAAGGAGTAATGGATCGCCTCCTGAAGCGCATTCAACGGGTTCGTCCAGCTGCGTTCTGCTCTCGAAATTTTTTTTTTGTTGCACGATAATGTGCCCGCCCACAAAGCTGCAAGTGTTCGCCAATTTTTGACCCAAAAAAAGGTTACAAACCCTTATCACCCCCAGGACTCTCCAGATTTATCTCCGCCAGACTATTTTTTGTTCCCCAAGTTGAAAATGAAGTATTTTAAATGAAGTTAAAAGGAGTCCACTTTGCGGATGTTGCTGAGATTCAGGAACCCGTAACTGATGAATTAAAGAAGGTCTAAAAAGGGCAATTTTCGGCAGCTTTTCAGAAACTGTACGACCGCTCAAAAGGCTGTATATATGCCAATGGAGCTTATTTTGAATAAAAAAGGTATGTGTCTTCCTCGTGTGTCTCCGACTTTTAAAAAGATCAGTCCTAAAACTTTTGGACCGCACTGTGTGTGTCAGTACCTAAAATACAGTTTTGGTAGCGATGTGGTCCTAAAACTTTGTAAGAATTATGAAGTTCCTCGACAGAGGTCATGCAATTTTCTGCAAATATTTGGACATTATTGCCATAACAGAAGTCATACTGCTTAAGCTAAAGGCGAAGGAAGTGTAATGGTGGATATGCAAATTAAACTTGCAGTGTTGCCAATCATTGTTACTTCTCGTGTATAACTAAAACAATTCGTGATTTTAAATTCTGGAACCGTATCATCGTATCAAATCGTTACGTAACGGTCCCGTTGTTACAGGACTATCAGCAATCATGAGAAATGTGACATTTATTCGGGTGTAACACTGCTGGGATAAACGATGGGGACACAATACATTATCAGTGGTCGCAGGCCTAGGACGGCCGGAAGGCCACGCATTTGAATACACACACACACACACACACACATAAACACAAAGTGTGGTTATTAAGGTCCCATAATTAATTTATCACGCAGCTTATCATATTACAAAAGACATGATCGTACCGAAATGTACGTGCGAGTTTCGATTTGCGCACGCTGTGACTTCAGCAGTGCACCGTCAGTAGTGTCAAAACTATGGCAGAAATAAGATACACATGTGCTTCCGTATCACTCATCGAAAAAAGTAAGTAACAAAAATTTAGAGCAAATAATTAACACCTGTTTACTCCGCACCACACACACACACACACACACACACACACACCTAACCAGGAATTACATATGCAGCCACATTTACCAAAATTTTGTCATAACAACACATTACCATATTTAGTTTATCATTTTAATAATTCATAACGTTAGCTAACACAATGTGTAAACTCCCTGATGATAGTGTATTAACACGGAAACATGTCGGAGTAATTTAATATAAATTTACAGTACTTATTTGGGCATATGTTGGTAAATAATAAACACTTACTAATTAACACCAAATTTTGTGGAATTAAAAAAGAGTGCAATTCAAAGCGTCACGTGCTCTCTGAAACAAAAGGTGCAGAATCTGTGGAGAAATCAAGCGTTTCGATGGGCAAAAATGGTTGAAACAGGGTCGACACAGCGTGTAATTGATGGTAAGTGGTCGTCCGAAAAGCAAACGTCCGATAAAAAGTTCAAACAGGGCGGAATATTGTTCCACCCTCTTTACGTATCCCGAATGTGATTCTGGAACTGAATTTAGACAAACCAAACAACAGACGAGTTTTATGAGACGGTCAGTGCACGAATCAAGTTTTGGCGCAGATGTTTCCAAGACTTTTCATATACGAATGAAACGAGTGGCGCGCTGGTGTGTGTTCCAACTTGAGTAGTATGGAATTGCCGAATAGCGCTTGGTCAGAAATTAGCAATGAACATGAAACGTAATGCCTTCAAATGATTCGGATATCAAATGGCAAAGCATGCAGTGAAAGCACCGGCATCTTCACGACCGAAGAAGTTCGCACGACGAAAACACAGATCAAGATAATGCTTGTCACCTTCGTCGATATCATGGGTATTGTTCACTACAATTACATACCACATGGCTAAGCCGTCAACCACATTTATTGTGTAGAAGTAATGACGTGGTACATTAACCTGGGCGTAGAACACGGCTTGAATTTGGCCCAACAATTGATTCCTTCATCATGACAATTTTCCAGCTTACACAGTGTTGTCAGGCAATTCACGGCACATAAACCTATTGTTTGGCTGGCCAGAAAACTCCCTTTATTCGCCACATTTGGCTCCCATTGTTTATGTCCTCTCCAGTTCGCCTTAAACGGACGAAGATTCCAGGACATTAGAGACATTCAGAAACATATGGCAGCACAATGAAAGTTATTCTGAAACAGGCTGCCACACATGTTTAAAACAGTGGCAGCACGTTGGGAATGTGCATATCTGCTCAAGGGAACCACGCGAAAGGTGGCACTTCCCATTAAAGCCCAGTGTACTGGAACACTTCCAATAAAACCATTCCTGAAACTTGACAGCTACAACTTACATATATGTAGAGTGAAAACGGAATCTGATGGCACACGGCGAAGCATGGGAGGAGAAGTGAAGGGGAAAGAGGCGAATGGAGTGGGTAGCCAGCACTCATGCACTGTATCGGAACACGGTCTATCCAGCATTACTACCG
>Ga0123355_10008039_pt1 | contig 15905 bp, 11 predicted proteins | sample TergutEmb28metaG_3_FD_89872 | JGI IMG/M metagenome (GOLD analysis project Ga0123355, IMG submission 89872) | Embiratermes neotenicus P1 segment gut microbial communities from Petit-Saut dam, French Guiana - Emb289 P1 | ecosystem: Host-associated > Arthropoda: Insects > Digestive system > Gut ...
GAAGAAGAAGAAGAAGAAGAAGAAGAAGAAGAAACCACAAATCACTTAATATTTCACTGCAATATATTACGCAAACAAAGGAACGAAATGACAAAGAAATAAAAAAACACTTGTGGCAATTGGCCTACGATGAATGAAACGCTAGTTAATGATTATTTACCAATTTTTATAAAATTTGTCAAATCCATAGACTTTCAGACCTGCAATGACACTTTACTATAAAAGATAGACAGATCTCAGAGAATGTATGTTATTACTTTCAATCATAGAAGTCACAATATTATTATTGACGTTATAGTGAATCTTCATTTTAGTTTATAGTTATTAAACATAAAAGTTTATTATAAAATTAATGTTTAATTTATGCAAACGTGTAGTAATGTTATGTAATGGGGCATGCTGTTAATATCAATAAAAAATAAAACACACTTGCGGCGCCTAGAACTTTGAAGTGACTTCCATTTTTTTGGAGAATTTGTGCAGTTTTACAGCGATACATATACATGCAGCTAATATATACGTACACAATAGCTGCACGAGGCCGTCCTCCACATCCGAAAATCCACTCAGTAAAACAAGCGGCTGTTTGTCCATTCCTGAATATTCATTACTGCTTGGTACTAAGGCACCGTGTAATTGGATGAGTTCGCAGCAGTTTTCTGCGAAATACAGCATCTCTATCTTCAGGGTCCAAATGCTTCGGAGACTAAGGTAGAATCTTCTTCCGACCTCTCTGTCTTCAGTTCCTTTAGCGACACGAAAATCTTCGAACGGTTTATGAACGTGTTAGCAAGAGCTGGCAACTGGTTTCCTTCTTGAATGACGTGTATCCAACCGTTCTAATATTACACCGATGTCCATATCTAACCAATTTGTCTCATCCACTCGAATATTTCTGGCTGTTTTTGTCATTTTAGAGCTAAGAAACCTGGATCAAGTTGACTCCAGTAACGCATTCAACTTGGTCGTCTTTGAAGGTTAAACGCTGAACAAATTGTAGTTTGTTTCTAAGTTAAACCACAAACGTTAAAATTACAACATGCATATTATTTAGGAAGAATTCCCCAATTTTCCGTAATTATTCTGTAACATGTTTTGACCCTAATGGGCCATTATTAAGGAGCTTCAAGAATCTACAAAGATCGATATTATGGGGTTTCAGTTCTGCGCTTATAAAAAGCTACTGAGACATTTTATTAAGTTTCTGACTTCTTATGTTTTTTTATATTTTCTATTTATACGCATCTTTAGGGTCGTAATTGCATTTGAAATATGTTGTTAGAGAAGGACGTTAAAAATAAAATGGACAGATAGAATAACGAATGATGAAGTTTTCCAAAGGAAGAAAGAAGAAAAATTATTTTTTAAAATTTTACAAAATAGAAGCCACTCATGGATAGGGAATATAATTAGAAATAACGAGTTTGTAGTAAACATCCTTGAAGGAGTAATATCCAGAAAAAATCCTCGACTGCAATACTTAAAGCAAGTCGCCAGAAACACAGCAGCTGACAGTTATACAGCAATGAGAAGAATGGCTTGCAGCACATCAAGATGGAAAGCTGCCAACCAATCAAAAGCTTGAAGAATAGGAAGAACAAGTATTTTGCTGATACATGAAGTTTTGTATCTTTATACACTGCTGTTTGTAAATATTTGCATTTCTTTTGGAATGGTCTAATAAGCCCGGAACATGTAGTAGATTATTTAAGTAACACACAAACAAATGCACATATATAGTCTTCAATAATCTAAAATTTACATTTAACCACTTAAAACGCGCCTACATATTTCGATCATACGACCATCCTCAGGGAGCTTACTTTGTTCCTTGGTAAAATTACAGTTAGAACGCTCAGTGATTTACTTTAAAACACTCAGTGAACTGTAACTTTTGCAAGGAACAAAGTGTACTCCCTGAGGATGATCGTATGATCGAAACATGTAGGAGCGTTTGAAGTGTTTTAATGTAAATTTTAGATTATTAAAGAGTATATATGTGCATTTGTTGGTGTTATAAATATATAAATTACAAACTGCTCGGTGCAACGATAAAGATGTGCAGTAGGTTACTTAAGCACAATCAGGAGCTCCTCCCAAAATACATTGTATTTTGTCCGTTTTATTTTATGCAATGCTGTAAAAAATCCTCTCGCCTTGTTGGAGTCTCTGTGCAATAATCAGATGAAACGTCACGCTTTGTTCTCTTCAGTCTCGCCACCTAATTTCCGGGATATTACATTGAATAAACCACAATTTCTTCCTTCCAAATGCTTTTGAATTCATCACTGATTCGAAACTGTATATTTGGACTCACAGAGAGGGCATCATGAAGTAACCCCCATAAACACCTTATAGTGACGAAATGCATAAGTCTCGCTCGTATGTCATGGTAAGAGGAAAGCTCTCTCTCAGACAGCGGAGAAAATTGGCTGCTTAGTTTGCCAAGAACCGCCGAGATATGAGACAGGCACTGAGAGTATTGACTGCAGTATGAGAGTCAGTCTCCGTCAGGATCCCATTACCAAACCGATGTGCGTACTCTATTATGTTATGTCTATGTGTTGTGTATTATAAACCGGAGAAGAAGGCTTCCTCTCATGCCACCCGTCTTGTATTTATAGCTGGGGTTGTATCACAGTCTGCATTCCAACCCCCTTTGCCACAGTCATTTATACGCAGACATCGTCCGAGGTTGGTGAAACACCTCGGATTGTGAGGGGTTCCAGACTGTGGCCACATTCTTTAAATAACTAGGTTTTTATGCGAATGCTCACAGGATGTCTGCCCTTAATATTAAGCGGACCTTAAACCTTTAAAGGTCATAATTAATGCAAATAATATAAAATTTAGTTCCTACCTTACAGAAAACATTGTGTCTACATAAATTATAAAGGCCAAGCGGCTAATTTTGTTTTAGGGTGGCAACATTTGTTAATTCAGAGGATCATAAGAAATGCACGAAGACATCGCATGTAAAATGCAAAGTTTCTTTCATATTAAAGCTTGTTGCATATATTTACCGTCTTGTTTAAACAGTTTAAGAAATAAGAAAGGAAGCTGTGGGCTGGAAACATTTTGTTCAGGATGGGACTCAGAGGTCTTGTGAAAATATTACTGAACGTAAAACTGAGTCTGTGGGTATTCGGACAACATAGGGCGTCACCTTATTTCGAGGTTCGATAGGTCCTAGAAGAGATTCTCGTTGACGCAGTACCTTATTCCAACTAACGAAATCCTCAGGTTCTCCGCCGCTAATATCCTGTAAGTCGCAAGTTACTGAACGTTCGATTCGCACAGAATGTGAGGGGTTTCTTTACTGCTGCAGGAACCTTTGGAATCTAAAAATTATTTCTGATCCTTAGGCGCGTTTGCAAATTTGTGAAAGGCGATTATTAGCTCCATCATATCTGTCTTTCCGACTGTCTTTCCGCATAGAAATACTCTGCTCCCACTGGACGGATTTTCATGAAATTTGATATTTAAGTATTGTTCCTAAATCTGTTTAGAATGTTCAAGATTCATGAACATTCGACAAGAATTACAGGTACTTTACATGAAGACCAATATACATTTTTGAGAATAAATCTCTGAATTGTTATTAAAATGAGAAATGTTTCAAACAAAAGTTATAGAAACAATCAAAACACATATTGTGTTCAGTAAAAGTTTTCTTTCGAAAATCACGCATTTATAAATTAACGTGGAAACATATGGTAAAGCCAGGCAGGCCACAGACAGCAGTAAAATATGGCGCATGAATTTTGCCTGCTCGATACTTAAGGCTACAAACATACACTCAGAATATGTAATACATATTGCTATTCCAAGGCAACAGTAGTTACGCGAACGTGTCACAGTGCTACGTTATACGTACATTTGAGTGTCTTGTTAAATCTTATACGGACTCGCATATAGGCCTTGTCAGTTTTAGAGATTCTCACAGAGTGCTTGTGGACGTCGGTACCGAGCAACATTTCGAAGCACTCTTCAGCCTTCGCATTTCTACACAGGCTAGAGGAGAGGGTGACAAATGAAAGGCTCGCCCGCAGAACTACAGCGGTCCCTAAGCGTAATTAAACTGCGTAAAAAGAAACACAACAATCGCATTATAACGTATTTATTCTTCAGTATATTCTCATTATTCTTTTAGACCTTGCCGCATTTTGTGAAGCGGCATATGATGCTGAGTGGGCCCGGTAGCTCAGTCGGTATAGCGACTGACTACGGGCTGGAGGTCCGGGATCGAATCCCGGGGGGACGAGATTTTTCCGCTCGTCCAGGCCGGGCCTGGGGCCCACCCAACCTCCTGTAAAATGGGTACCGAGTTTTTCTCGGGAGTAAAGTGCGGTCGGGGCGTGCTGCTGACCCCTCACCACCTTCTAGTGCCGTGGTCATGGAAGATTAGAGCTACACCTCTTCCTACCCTCTGGTCCACACCGGACCTCTAACGGGATCACTTTACCTTTACTTTACCTATGATGCTGAAGTACTCTCGCTCCATAATGCTCTGTCGCGATATTAATAAAACCATAATATCATGACGTCTTGCGTTATGAACCTCTTAAGTTTTAAATGACCTGGAAAGAAATATGTGAACCGCTGTTGTAAACTAAAACTCGAACTGTGGTGATTATAGCTAACGGCGCACTGAAAGCCCAAATAAAGCTAACGGAATTGACTGTCACTCAGCAATTTTTCCTTGTTCTAGGCCTGTGAAGGTACATTTTAATATTATCCTCCCATATACCACAGGTCATCCACATGCCGTCATTGTCCGGTAACTTTACCAAATTTTCGAGCGGATTTGCGGTTCTAACATCTACAGGTGACATTTATGTTCTGGTGTATAACACGGTTTATTCTGGTAGAAGTATACCGACTTGTCGGAAGCACTTGTACCACCTGTGCATACATAATCAAGAAGAGTCGGCTGAATTTTTCAGTTTCAACTCTGACCTTTGATGCCCACACGTGTTATTAGGTGGGTTTTGCTTTACACCTGCTCCTTCATTCACCTTTATGTTTCCCGGCTGCCCTGCACAGTAGTGAGGAATTTTATGGCTTCACTTTAAGAAATGGGAATCCCCGCTAGGGCAAACTTGCCCACCACCGTGCTCCGACGGAGTTAGTTCGGAGTCTCCCGTTGTGTCCAGAGATGCTATTCGCGCTGCGCTACATCTGGGGTTCTCACAGCGATCTTGATGTAGATGTGTATCTTACGGTACATGACAACGTGTAGATAGTATATAGGGACCAGTGTTTCGAAGGGGTTTACTGCCTCCAGTTTCAGTATAGTAAGATAAGATTCACGTTGATTTTCTCAGAGGATTGAATAAATTTTGTCGTGGTGTCAGTTTTTCGCGACTTTACGAAAGAATGTGGTATTTCTGAAACAGGAGTAGCATAGCCACTGTAGTGACTGGACTATGGTCTTTATGGTCAGGGATTCGAATCCCGGTAAGTAAAAGATATTTTCTTTTTCTTTTCGTAAAAGCATAAATCGACAAAGGACCCCGCCCAGCTTCGTATTAAATTTCTACCGGAGTTCTTTCACCGCAGTAAAGCAGCCGGGAAGTGAGGTTAGTCTGCCACATTTACCTTGCACTGAGATTAAGAATGAGAGGCGCCACACCTCCGCTTCTCCTATATTCTTTCATGGAATGGACAAAGTAAGCTATGCCTGTTCCTGTGTATGGTACCTTCATCTTCAGGTGCCGAAGAGGACAAGAAGAACAATAGCTTCCTTCGAAACGTTGGGAAACTCTAACCAGTGACATATCGTATTCCAGAGAACCTGAACCCCAAGCACAACGCTGTGAAAACCTTAAATTTTTAACATCTCTTCACATAGCTTCACACAAAGCGCGTGTCACTTGAACACATAATTAGAGACAGGGTCGTCTTGTTTCATAAGACCTGGGATATGACGCTTTGTAATATTATATACATTCTTCGACCCAAACTTTCGCATAATTTTTTGGCTACGGAAAAGTTTATAAACTCCATAAACTTATTAAACATTTACAGATCCCCATTTAGCAAATAAAAGTCAGGCCAACGGGAACTTCCTGTAACCAAATGGAAGGTTCTTATAAAAAATGTATATGAAAAATATCTTAAACTATGATCAAATGCGCTAAATTCAAATTTAATAAAAAATCCATCGTTTTTTTATTTCTTGGTTTTTTTTGCGGAACACCTGTACACATCTCGCGGACCAACAGTGTTTCGTGGAACGTAGTTTGGGAAACGCTTTTTTTCCCTATCCATGGGAGTCATAAGCCTTATGCTTGTCATCGTACTTGATGGTGGAAATGTGTTTAGGTTTCGTTAGGGTAGAACTTGTAAAGCCCTATATATTTTTACAACAATTGGCTGTTCAGTGTCGCAAAGTTCTCTTTCTGCGATAGATAAAACGAATAATTCAGATGGTTTGGCTCAGTAGCACGCTCAAGCATGCAGTTCGTACGAGAGGATTGTATCACACTGGAGTGAATCTGTCTCACAGCAGGGACATGGCTTCAGGCGAGATATCTGGGGAATCGAGATTTAATTCTCTACACGTGCGGAGGTTTCGCCGAAGGTTTTTCTCTTCTGGGATTAGACATTATTTAGTTTGTTAAGAGTGGGTCGAGATGGCTCAGTCGACATAGCTACTCGCTACGGTCTGGACGGTCCGGTGTTCGAATCTCGGTGCAGGCGAGATTTTCCGTCCACATCCAGACCGAACATGGGTTCCACCCAGTCTACTTTTCAATGGGTACCGGCTGTCTTTCTCGGGGGGCAAAACGGCCGGGGCGTGTCGTTGACTATCCACCGCATCTAGCGCCGATGTTATAGAAAGAGTAGATCTATACTTCGACTCCCCCTCTGGGCCTTCATGGCCTGTTATATTGTGAAATTTAACCTTTGATTTCTTCTTGTGTCTGTTAAGAGTTGCACCGATTTCAGAGAAAACTGCTGCCTATACTATCAGGATAGTCATACCCTGATGAAGGAGGCAGCAGTATCCTTTGAAACGTCAGTACATTTCTACTAAACTTTACCGCGTCAAATGCTACGGAACAATAATGTTCACACTCACGGTCGTGAGAAACACAAATCAAGAGGTTTCTCTATTCACCAGGTTTTATAGTTCGGCTCTAAGACACAATATATTTCTGTTAAAGCGGCCGGAGCATAAGTCTCACTCGTCACCATTACATTTTGAAGTTTCAAAACGCGTTCAGCTGTATCTTCAGTCCCCCATGCCTCGGTAGTTCGTGGTGCTTTATTAACAACAGCGACCATTTTACCTGTAGAACTACTGTTTTGAGCGTTTCAGGACACACCATCGTTCACCGTTAGTGTTGCATTTTGTGTTGCTTTTGAGATTATTAACGATAAATAACAGCTGTGTTGATCATTAGCCCAAAGCTCTTTGTGTTTGTTGACTGGAGAAGACTAGGTAAAAAGTAACATATGAGTACACGATAAATATATTCATACCTGAGGCGGGATTTGAACCTGTGGTCTTGTTTCATTTAACACTGTGCAAACTAACCCGAGGCAACTGTCCTAAAGAGAGATAGGTCTTTATGGCTATAATGCTGACAGAAACTACACACCGTCGAAATTTGCTGGTTGATTGAAGTTGTAACACTGCGAAATGACGTATAAATGTTGGGTATCAGTATGCCTCCCAATTTTACTCTCTGTTCATTATACAGGATGTATCTTTTGTCGTGTTTCTGAACATGACGACTGTCACAGGATGTCCCTCCGCATGCAGGGTTTCTATGCGACGAAGAGACATTCTTTTCCTTTCCATATTTCCTTCACTTTTCATTAAAGTGTTCTTTCCCTTCTTAGCTTCGTCTCTATTTTACGGTTCCACTAAGACACAAAAAACTTCCATGTGATGGTGTTTAACAGCAATAATTTCTAGACTATAACGTTTTGGGTTATTGAACGCTGAGCACGATGCTACACATTGTCGTTTTCTAGGAAAATTAGTGGTTATGATGGCTACGATATATTAATATTATCCTCCCGCCTAAGCCTGGCTCTTCCAAGTGGTTTTTTCCCCTCAAGTTTCCTCACCTAAACTCTGTATAGGCCTCTGTTCTCCCCCATAAGTCCTACGTGACCCGCCCATCTCATTCTTCTCGGTTTGATCACCCAAATAATATCTGATGAGGAATACAGATCATTAAGCCCCTCATTATGTAGTTTTCTCCACTCCCCTGTTAACTCGTCTGTCCTAGGCTGGAATATTCTCCTCAGCACCCTATTCTCAGACACCCTCCACGTACGTTCCTCCCTCAGTGTGAACGGCCAAGTTTCACAACAATGCAAAGAACAGGCAAAATTACATTTCTGTGTATCTTTATATTTTTGGTAAGCAAACTGGAAGACAAAAACTCTGCACCGAATGGTGTCAATAGTTCCCTTACTTCAATATGCTGTCATTTTCTTTTTGATTAGAATTTTTATTCAGTAATGTTGTTCCCAAATATTTGAAATTCCAAGGATCTGTTACCAAACTTTATATTATGAATTCGTCCTGCGTCCTGATCTCGAGACATGACTATGTACTTAGTTTTATCCGCGTGTACTTCTAGTCCAATCTCCTTACTAGCCACTACAAACTTCTGCGTTTTCCTTTATAGTATGTGTGCTTCCTCCCAAGATATTAACATCATCAGCATAAACCAGAAAATGATGTATACCATTTAATTTCAAACCATCCTGGTTTGTCTGAACCGCACTAATGGCTTACTCTAAAGCAAAGTTAAAAAGCAATGATGGCTGAACATTTCTTTGTTTCAAACCATTCTTAATAGGAAACGTGTCAGACAGATACTTGCCTACCCGGACTCTGCTATACGTTTCAGTCAGACACACTTTCATTCGCCTTACCATTTTCATGGGGATACGAAACTCAATAAGAATATTGTACAAGACATCCCCTCTAACTGAATCTTAAGCTTTCTTTAAGTCCATAAATAGCTGGTGCGTTGTTTCATTGTATTCCTTTTTTTTGATATTTGACGAATGCAGAATGATCAGTAGTTGACCTGTTGCTTCTAAATCCACACTGATGATACCCAATAATTTCCTCTGCATATGGAATTAGCCTTGACAGCAGAATGCTGGATAAAATTTTGTACGTAATTGGCAAAAGCGATTTGTCTATATAATTACTACAATCAGCTTTATTACCCTTCTTATAAATAGGTACATTGATCTACTTCCTTCCAATCCTCAGTTAATTTCTCCTTATTCCAAACTGAAATAATAAGTTTACGGATCTCTACCGCCTGCTTTAATCAATTCTGCTGGGATTTGATCATACCTGGTGGTTTGTGTCTTTCTAGCCATATAGTAGCCATCTTAATCGCAAAGGCACTCGGATCAGGCACTAGTGGCTCTGCTGTACGTATTTCTGTCGGCCTAACAACATTAACCCAATGTACATTCAAGAGCTGAGAGAAATGGTTCCTCCAGCTAGTCAAAAGACTGTGGTAGTCTGTAACCAAATCACCCTACTCATCATATACTACATTAGCTCTAGGCAGGTAGCCCTTCTTAAAGCCATTGTTGTCCCTATGCTAGACTTTAATATTTTTTATCTTACTGTTATTTGCAATTTAATTAATTTTAATTTTCAGATATTCCTTCCGTTTGTTCCTGAAATGTGACCTATTTATTGTCTTACATTGTTTAGATTATCTTCATTGCTTTGGTTTGTATCCTGTAACCACTGCACTTTAGCCTGTTTCCTTTGATCTAAAACCGTAAACAATTTTTCATCAAAACATGATTTATGCTGCTTCATTTCATACAGACCTAACTGTCTATAGCTGAGGTTTTGATATGCTCTTTAATGTTTTCCCAAGCCCTGTTTATGTCCTCACTATCACTTAAGTTCTAAAAAGTTTCAAACCTGTCTGAGATCTTAATCTGATACTTTTTCCTAACGTCATGGTCACTTCGTTTTCTGAGATGAAATCTCTCCACACAAGAATTCTATTTTGTTTTTGTTGCTTATTGTCAGTCTTTCTCTGACTACTGCAACCACCGGATAGTGATCAGTGTCATAGTCAGCTCCCCCGTAAGATCGTCGTATCAGCAGAGATCCAGGTGTACATATAATTGTTTCGGTGCGGGATCATCATGCTCTTATCAACTGGATTTTTAGATGTGACATAGTGTTTTATGCTAACACTATTATCGTTACTGTCCTGATGTAGGTTGTCATTCTTATTTGTCGGTTTGAAAATATTCTCTCTCCCCAATTTTGTATTAAAATCTCCTAACATAATTTTCATATGATACTTAGAAAAATGATGGAAAACCTGCTCTATTTCCTTATAAAACTGTCTTTTGAATCATCTCTTTTCTCCTCACTTGGTTCATGCACTTCCTAAAGACTATCACACCGGCGACAGCTCAGATCCATATATGACATCCTATCACTAACATATCTACTCTCGTGACTGCTTATACGCACTATTCTGCGGTGTACAAAAACATTTTTTCCTCAATTAATGGTCGTCATTTCCTTTTTCATAGAAAAAATATAATCTCCCGCTTTTATTGTGACCCTTTTGTCCCATCTAGCCTAATGTACACCCCCTAAATCTAATTTACACTCCACTATTTCTCTTGCTGCTGTCGAAAAACCCAATCTGTTTATTATTATTATTATTAAATGATGATAGTAACACATGAGAAGAAATAACACACAGACTTATGGAAGGAAATAGTGTCTATTATTCATGTAACGGACTGATGACTTCTAAATTAATTAACAAATAAACTGAAAGGAAGATCTACTTGACGTTGAGAAGGTCAACAGTGACTTGCACATGTGAAACCCGGACATTGTCTGTACGGGACATAAATATATTATTGGTTTTTGAAAGACAAATATGAACGGAGATATTTGGACCAATTCACTGTAAGGAAAGATGGAGAAAAAGAAGTAATAACGAATTACAGAACTTAATAAAGGGAAAAAATATCGTTAAATACATAGACCCACAAAGAATGAAATGGTGGGGACAGAGTGGAAGTTATAAAACTAGTTAAGAAGATTACTGATTGGAACTTTATAGGAAAAAAAACCAAAGGAAGAACAAAGAATAGGCGGAGAGATGACGTAATAAACGATTTAAAGAAGACAAAATAGGAATCGGAAGCTATTCGCCTTAGATAGAAAAGCCTGGAATGATCTGGTGCAGAGGATCAAAAGAATGTAAGGTTGTAGAATCAAAGAAAAAGGAATAGAATAAGGACAATAAGAAGGGTAAGAAAATGAAGAAGAAAGGACAAAAAATAAGAAAACTATTATTATTATTATTATTATCCTTGTTGTCATCATACTGTAATTTCGCAGTTTCACAGCCTACAGATTCGGTCAAATCGAGATACCAAACTCTACGTCTTCAACAACAGTGCAGGTTGCCGCACTGGCTCAGCCGGCCCAGCTCTCTTTTGAATGGGTACTGGTTTTCTTTCCCGGCGGTAAAGCGGGAGAAGCGTGGAGCTGATTACTAACCTACATCCAGCTAAGCGGTTAAGAGTGAGTGGAGTAACTCTGCCCTCCTTGTAGTCTATCATGGCCGGACACGGACAGCTTTACAACTATCTACATTGCAGGATTGACAAAAAATGTAGGTATTTATTGACATATTTTAGGTGCTAATGATAATTTACAGTTCAGAAAAGTCTTACGATCGTATCCAAAGAATCAGAAACTTCATTCGCAGCTCCAAGTACAAACGACTAAGCTACTGCTAACACAACCCCGTGGTGGCAAACTGAATGTCAGGGAGTTTTAAAGAACGAAATTTACTTGATTAGTATTCAATGACAGTGCACCTGTCCGTTAGTGCTCTTCAGTTAGAAATGATCGCTATCTGTATACAAAGTTATGTTACGTCACATACGCAGATTTTGCCACCAATATTCAGGGGCTCTTAATGCCACAGTAGCCGGTATATATAGTTACCACTGTCCCAAGAGTTTTCTTTTTGGGACAGCGTCAGAAGGTCTGTAAGGAGCGTGCTAACCTTACCGATGAACATCAAGGATCCGTCTGTGGCTGGAAGAACTGATCTGATGTTCGAATTTTGACTTTTTTACGAGCGGTAGTCTATATAGGGCGGGGGAATGTGTGTTTTGTTGTGTGGCAGCAGAACGCCGGAACGGGGTTTAACGACTTGAAATAAAAGACAGTAAGAGTGAGGGGGGGGGGGGGTTGTTTTGACTCTGTGGAGGCTAGGGGGAGGCAGACATATAATAATAATAAAATATAAATTTATGAGGAAGTTGTAAAATGCTCCTTTTGGTAGAGGGGTTTATAAATGGGTTGAATATTAGTTTAACCTTCTTCCCTACTGTGTTTTGGGCGTCATTTTAAGCGGTTAAAGTGTTTAACTTTGAACAAGAATTGAAACGAATTTTATAAATGATTGTAGTAATAGAAAGAAACTGGGTGATACGAAAATTGCGTTCTTAACGGTGCGAATTTAAACGACAGGAAGACAAAGTTGTGGGTGTCGATAAGAGTGAAATGGACACGTGCAGAACACGCGCGATGACTTGGAAAATGTTGTAGTGATAAAGCTGGTATCGTCCAGTTCACATCATGGCAAAGTGTCTTGTTTTAAAGTGAGTCGAATGACATAAGAAAAATCTTATCTTCGTTCAGTAATTGCTGCTCAACGTATTGTTCACTTACTGCGTGCTCTTCGATTGTATATCGAAACGTGGTGCGGTAGAATGTAAGGTCCAACGTTATGGTGAATTTTGTTTTCCAGAAATATCTTGCATGTATGCCATTCAGATATGAGAGTTAAAAACATATCGGCCACGACTGGAAGACATTATTGCTATTTTAAAAAATTCTGAGCACCATATCTAAAGTTTTGCATTTTATTCCATTTACAAACTTTCTACTGTCTGTTAAACCTAACGGGAAATTGTTAAATTTTTAAAATTTTCTTTCTTGCTTTCTTTCTTTCATTCATTTACTCTTTCTTAGTCTTATCTCTCTCTGCAGGGAGAGGGTTATTGCTGCACCTGATCACACTAAATGACACATACACACACATACAGTAAGGATCCTCTGGGCGAGGGATCGGCCTATTGCACAGATTTCTGCCTGCTCAACATACATCACTCACAAGAAACAGACTTCCATGATCCCGCGCGTGATTCGAACCCTCAATCCTAGCAAGCAAGCGGCCGCAGACCCACACCTTAGACCGCGGGGCCACTGGGACCGGCTTGTTGAACTTTATTTGGTTAATTGTTTTATCACATTAGAGACAATAATGTTGTTATTACATGCGGTACATACATGTACGGGGGAATACGTGAGATGCTGACGTTTTCGTATCGTGGTGTTGTCTATATTAGTGTGAGTCATTCTGGCGTTCCTGTCTGTTGGCCTCCAAAGAAAGGGACGAAGGTGACCGTAGGATACGTTACACAATGTGAAGAGTTGAAGTTTTCAGTCACGACTAACCTTAGCTGTACATGTTATGTAATTGTAATGCATGACATGTTTCACTTTATATATGTACAAAAAACGCAATGAGGCGAAATTAGGGTGCCAAATAAAAGTCATCATTTGGATTACAATAAACTATTCTTCATATCGGTATATATAGTTGAAATTTCGTCTTTGCATTTTCCGTAAGATAAGATGAACCATTTCTATAGTAAAACCAACTAGATACAACAATGTCTCAAATTTATTGTATTTTGGAGTAACACTATATGTTTCGGACGGTCTTTCCGTCCATCAACAGGAGTTCAAGACTGTATAAACAGCAACAGATACTGCTACTGCTTGCTACCAAAGAGTAGCAGTATCTGCTTGAAGTATGTCTATTGCTGTATGTACAGTCTTGAATTCCTGATGATGGAAAGACCGTCCAAAACATGTAGAATGTTACTCTAAAATACAATAAATTTGATACATTGGTGCATCCAGTTGGTTTTACTATAGAAATATATTACGATGCACGGCCCAATGAACGACAAATATGAGACATCTTTATTAAAATTGTTTGAGGAGAGACGGATTACATATTAATTTCATACACTAATTTGGCTTGACGTTGGCGTTTTGTATTTAAGCTTAATATTTAGCCCATTAAAGTTACACTATAAAGTACAGCCATCTTATTATAGACCTGGACAAGCCCTTGGGGCTTCAGGAGGTTTCAAGAATTTCTAGACAATCGCTACATGGAGGTGGGAATGTTGTCAGTTCTACACACCGGCCGTATTTACCCCCTAGGAAAATATTCTTGGTACTTATTTATGTCAGAGGCTGATTCGACTTCAGCGTCATTTTGCTGGCGGAAGGATTGAGTCAATCCCAATGACCCCATCGGGAATCGAACCCGAGACCTTCCAGCTTAAAGCGCAGTGCCTCAATCAACTGCGTCATCGCTTACATATGTAGTATATAACAACAAACTTAGTAGTGTCTGGCGACCGTCACCATTTTATCTCGTCAATCTTTATCCCAACGGAATGCTTCTCCTAAAGCTACTTAGTAGGATATTTCCTTGGTGCTTTGGAGACAAGAAAAACACACCGCCCTTGCAGGAAGTCTGCACCGGTTTCGTGGGTCTTTTAGCCCATAGTATAATTACTCCTCTGCTATAGCTATCGCGCGTCCCTTACACTCATCCCTAACAGACAAACCTTTAGTATACATCGAATAACGAGCTGGGAAGATCCGAGATTTCGACTGTGCCCCCTTCCAGAAATCGGTTCCCCTCTATCTTTGAGCGCATAGTCGCTCTCCTGAGCCATTTAAGAAATTTTGGATTTTACCAAGCCTTTGACAACATCGGTATGGAAATCTGATTGCTGGAATCGCCTTCCGTCTTGACTCCGGATAGCTGTCGCGAGGAACTGTACCGGAGCCGACAGGGACCAGACACGCCGCCCCGACCACTATTGAACCCTTCTGTATGTACGTTCTTTTCTTTTAACCTTTTCTTTTACCCATGTTCGTTCTGTTGGTCTTCGGACCTCGCTATGAAATATTCAACCCCCCCCCACACCCGAAGTTCCACCAGGCACACTTCCTGTGTTCCTACCCTACAGTGTTTGCTTTAAGTTCGATCCAACACGACACACACTCCTTAAAGGCGCGCTGCTCGGGTAATGCGGGGACAATGGGAATATTTTGAGATATGCGTGCCGAGATGGAGAGTTGTTTTGTGGGTGGGGTCGTGCAGTTTTATGGATAGGTGCCGACGTTGCAGAGAAACCTGCTACGTCCGTATTCAGTGGTGACATGGCGTTACGTCTTTGGAATACTTTATGTTGTTTGAGGTTATCGAGCAAGTCACGACAAAAGTACCTTGTAAAGAAAGTATTAACTTGGTCGTTACTGTATTTTTCAGCAGATTTATTCGATACGTTTATACCTCTCGGTGCAAGAAATCGCGGCGTCTTTTCTCAGAAAGCAGTCACCTTGTAACTGTTGGATGTGATCAGTCACGTGATATTAACGGTGAGTCCTTCACAGAAAGTATTTGTAAGAAGCCGTGTGACAAGAAAACTACTGTAACTTGTGTAAAGAATATCTTATAAAGTAATTGAAAGTGACACTCTTTTTACTAAGCGGTATACAAACTTACCACCTTCATGTGCCGAATGTCTTGAAATGTGGGAACCTCAACCTCCTGGAACCCACTGGGCCTGTCCAGGCCTGTAATGGGATTGCTTTACCTTTACCTTTACCTTATATATATATATATATGATTGAGGGTTTTCGTGATAGTCCTCACTATCTCCCACATTCCAGCAGTAAGATAAGAGCTGCATGGATTATTTGTATTGGTGTAAGGCAAAATTGGGGACTTATATGATTGTCCTGTGCC